>Ga0256405_10012446_pt1 | contig 10537 bp, 4 predicted proteins | sample RumenRJG_02DNA_FD_189096 | JGI IMG/M metagenome (GOLD analysis project Ga0256405, IMG submission 189096) | Bovine rumen microbial communities from Lethbridge, Alberta, Canada - RJG_02 | ecosystem: Host-associated > Mammals > Digestive system > Stomach > Rumen | place: Canada: Alberta | collected... | reverse complement strand
GGGTTCAACATCATCTGATTCCACGGTTACAACGCCATCCTCCGACACCGTGAATCCGCCGTTCAGCCTTACCTCGAATACCGAGTAATCAAGCAAGCCGGTATCAGCGAACGGGAGCGTTAGATACCACCAGTACAGCTCCTGCTTGTCGGTGTAATGAAGCTGTCGCACGGAATCCGGCTCCATCTGAACAGGTTTGCCATCGCTGTCAACCTGATATACTGCGAAATATGCCGGATCGCGGTCCTTCACGGTCGATGCATCTTCCCAGGTCTTTTTGAGACGAATCCCGTGGCCCTTATAGTTGCGCACCAAAACTTCCGATTTTTTATTCGGTTCTATTGTTCCGTCTATGCCATCCCATGGATCATACGGATCAGTACACTGAGTGCCCTCATCATTTTCGTACTGCCAGAACTTATAGCCATCCGGGGTTTCGGTCGGGCGCTCGATGATCCTGTATTCAGTGCCAGGTACCAGATCGCGAACCTCGATGGTATAATACGCAGGAATACCTGTGATCGATCCATGCGTTCCGGTCTCGAAGGAGGACCAAAATCTGTCCTGATGCACCACTGTCCCGTTCGCGTCAATATAGTCTTCCGTAAGAACACTAAAGTCCTTCGTGCCATCGGGGTATTTCTCGGAGTCTGTGATTCTTACAAAAGTCTGGACTGAAGAATCCCACCTGCAATAGTAGCCGGCCGGATCTTTCACATGATAGATGAACTGATTGGCCTCAGAAAAATCGTCATCATATGGAGACTTGAAGTATAAGCGATAATTGAAAACCGAATTCCTTGCCGTTTCAAGGTCAGGATCCGCTTCCGATGCGCCGATGTAATTGCCATCCTCATCGTAGAGAACAATCTTTTGCGGCTGCTCAGCCCCGTAAAGCTTTTTATACAGCTCTTTTGTAAGCTCAAGCGATTGCAGTGCCTCAGGGGTGTTGACGTAATTGACCTTTGGGCGAGCATCAGTCGTGGCCAGGCCAATTCCATAATTATGATACTTGTTATCACTGCTTTCCTGTTCGCCATCGATGATTTCGCCGTTTACAGTTACCTGATCATAGACTGCCGGGTCAATGCCGCATTCCACGATTCTGTACTGATCCACCGTATATTCTTCTCCCGAAAGATCGTCGCGTATGACCGGGAAATTGATTTCAGCTGTCTCGCCCGGCTTCAGCATGAATACGTTACAGTATACAGCGTTGCCGATCTTCAGTTCCGGCAGGAAGGTGACCGGCTGCGTCCTGTCCTTGTAAAACACATAATCCGTAGACTCTGGCGTGCCGAACTGTCCGGAGTATTCAGACGATGCAACATTCGGGTCAAATGCATTTCTAAGCATGATTTCAGCAGCCGATTCATCCTCCTCAGTATTCGGGTTATCCTGCATCGTATAATAGATCTGATAGGGAAACAGCGCATAGCTCGACTCTGAATTGTCCACACCACCGAGTTCTTTGCTCAGCTGTACCGTGCCCTTCTTGACAGCAGCCAGATTGAACTTCATATGCAGGTTGGACGCACCGGCCCCGCGCTCCATATAAAAGATATGCATCGTATGTGCAGTACCGTCCTTGAACACATACTGGCCATCGCTGTTGCATTCAAACTTGCTGTTCACATAGTCAAGCGCTTCAGCATCCGTGTGCCCACGGCTTTTAAAATTATCGTAAAACAAGTTATAAAGCGTTGTAGGCGTGTTGTTCACAATCACCTCACCGGTTCTGAAGTTTACGCTGCCGGGTACGGCGCTGTGAATACCGCCGAGGTCAATTACCAGCTCATCATCCACATAAAGCCAGAAATCGTCATCTCCGGAGAATTCGAATATGATGTCGTGGCCCCATGCGTCAAGGCCGCTGGGCGTCTGCTCAAAGCTCGCGCTCAGTTCCATCGCGAAGTAATAATCAGTGTCCCCTTCGACGAGGTACAGCCGTTCGTGCTTGCGAGCATCGGAATCAGGCAGGAGCTCGCCTGTTGCCGAATACAGGTTTTCGCCGTTGGCTGACGCAAAAAAGCCCGGCTTTATACTGTTATATGGGAAAAACTGTCCGTGCTTCAGCGTTTTTTTGCTGGTGGAATCATTGGTGCCGAGTTCCTGGTACACAACAAAGTCCCCACCCGGAGTAAGCTTCGCAAAGTTCTGCGCGCTGTTGTACTCATAATAGCCGGTAGCCCGATACGTGCTCTCAATGAACAAATGGTTCGCATCGGTTGCTTCACCCGCCGCAAAAAGATCAGCCAGTGATTTGCCCGCGGCGAGGGGATACCCGTTTACCAAATCTGTTGACAGCAATCCCGGTGTATGGACAGTCGTCATTCCATTAGTCGTGGTATTGCCCAGGAACGCATTCATCTGGCCGTTCGCGTCGTTTGTGTTCCCGTTCTTCAGATCATACATTTTCATCACGATACCGTATTGATTATTGTCTACGGTCGGCACCGTGTGAATCACATCATCTACGGGAAGATCCTCCATGATGGCAAAATAGAAATCCAGACCGTCAGCCTTCACGCATGGCTCGATGATCGGGTCATCTTTGTCAAGGTCAACCGTCAGCCCCGAATACATGTATTGCGGCGTATCCCATGCCACGATCGGCGAATAATACTGTTTTTTCTGACGGCCATCCAGAAGTATGCCAACCGTGTTTTCTGACAGGATCCCACTTACGGTCCCGGCTTCAGAATACTTCGGTGCGAGATAGGAAGGATCTCCATTGCTTTTGGCATACAGATTCTGGAGCTCATAATAGCCGCTCGGCGTGTCAGTCCCTTCGTAAGTATACTCGGTAAACTGCCACAGCATATCATTCATGTTTCCGCCGATCCATTCGATTGAGTTGCCGCTCTCTGCGCAGGGTACCAGCTCTCCTTTGCTGTTGATCGCATAATACTCATAGTGGTCGTTCACCCATTCACGTGTATAAATAACGACCTTTTGCCCGGTATAGACATTTTCGGTATCGGAAACACTGACCTTCGTGGCTGTGTTAACTTTGACATAATCGGTCAGCACCTCTTCCGCCTTGCTCGTGGCCAGATACAGCCACTCACTTCCGGCCTCACCGCCGATGTCGAAGCCCTGTGCGTATTTGCCGCTGTAGGTCAGCGTCTTGCCTTCTGTGCCGGCTGACTTAAGGGCAATCTGCCCTTTATGTATGCCGGCCGATCCCGGCACCACCTGGATGAAGCACGTATCATCCGGACTCTCAAGCAGAGAGATGCCGTCGGATGTAATGCTGAGATATTTCGTGCTGCCGTTGTCGTCCTTCCCTATTACATAATAGACGTCGTCATGCTTCCACTCGAATGTCCAGTCGGTAATCTTGTCTGTTGTATTATTTGGTACATACAGTTTGTCATTTGAATCACTCTTATTCGACATTACGGTCAGGAGTTTGGCTTCAAGGCAGCCCTGATACGGATTTCCTTCGTCATCCGTCCCACTGTTTTCTGAAGCCATCAGCGCCTTGGCTGTTTTTCCTCCGTTCCAGGTCAGCAAGCCGTAGGATTGTCCTTTGAGATCGTAGGGATCACCGGTGATTGCGTCATGGTACCATACATACATCTTGGCGTTTTGATCGGCAGCGTTGGCCCAGGAACAGAAGCGGGAGCCGGTGTTGCCGCCCTGCATGTTCCAGTAATAATCGCCATTGTTGAATGTAAAAACACCATTGCCGTCAACTGATACATGAAAAGCAGTTTTATCCGATTCATCATCGCCGAATTCAAGGCTGGTATTGTTATTGTTCTTTACATACTTTTTGGTATCTCCATCCTTACAATAGACATAGTACTGTCCTTCCGAGTTCGCGGATTCGAAATAATAGGCAACAGCATCGGTGGTCGGAGAGGTCTGAGAAGGTGATGTCTTGGCAATACCCTTTCTTCCATCATTGCTCTCCACAATGGTATCCTTAAAGTAATAGCCGTTTTTGTGCCCGATATACAGGCCCTCCTGATGCGTTAAAAGCTCATCCAGGCTTGTGATCTTATGCCAGCCGATTGAAACTGCCGAGGGTCCCTCAACCACAGCATATACGCTGAAACCCGAAGTCTCAAAGCTCACAGTCTGTCCATCGGCTTCGGCGTCAATCACGCTGCCGGTATCATCCCCATCCGCAAAGTGGACAACGTTCAATGTATCGCTCTCACTGTCTGCCAGCTCGATCTTTACATAAACACTCGTCCCTTCCGCCGGCTGATACTTCACAGACGGATCATCCGGATTCACAATCTTAATATCAAACAGACGGATATATCCGGCGCTGTCTTCTTCCATGCCAAGCGCCTTCTCGGTGTTTGCCACATAAGCATTATAGTCTTCATCCTCCGGCAGGATTTCTCTGACGTTCAGTTCCGCTCCCTCGGGGATGCCGGCCTTCTGGCTATAGTTCAGGGTGATTTTATAACGGTCACCACTGGCCGTGGTGTAGTAGGTCTCGATGGAGTAACTCAGGACAAAATCCGCAAAGTCTTCTGTCGTGAAACTGATGCCGGAGACGTACTGAAGGCCGTCCTCGTCCTGTTCGCTCGTTACGGTAAGGCTCTCCGTGAGGTCGGTGGCAGTGCCGTCTTCCCTGACCTGATACAGCTGGAAGTCACGGCCGACGACCGCATCTTCGGGCAGCGTGACCGCGACGTTGAAGCCGTCATACGCGGAGACATCCACGTTCTCCAGCGCGATGCTGAACGCTTGGTAGGTTGCTGCGCTGCTTCCGTCGCTCTCTGCAGCTGTCCGGACTGCGGAGACAGCGTTCCCGCTCTGCTCTTCGGTCAGGAGCTCTGCCTTCACTTCGCTGTCCGCGGGCAGATAGAGGTCGTTCACCGTGCTGACGGTGGCGACATTATTTTCGTCACTGATTTCCGTCTCGCCGTCCGCGCTGACGTCGATCTCGAACTTTGCGCTGTCCTGCATGGTAATGACGATCTTCGCGTCGCCGTCCTTCAGGACGCGGACGCTGCGGTCTTCCGTCACAACGGCGACTTCTTCGTTTGTACTGGTAACAGACGCAATCTTGGAGAGAAAGGTCTCCAGCTCTTCCTCATCGATGATGCCGAGGCCCATGACGATCTCGTCGAGGGGGATGTCCTCCGCACCGGGCATGGAGGCAGTAAAAACCTTTCCGTTGACTTCATACTCAAAGTCCACTGTGTAAACGATGGCATAGATGGTGAAGGCTTCTGCGTCGAAAACGACCTCCGTGTTGTCGGTTTCGGTGCCCTCGGCCTGCTCTATAAGCTCCGCGGTCTGCTGTGCGATATCCACGTGAACCACATTCGCCTTTTCTTCCGCGTTCTCCGTTGCAGCAGGGGTCATGGTCACACGAATGGGGACAGTGGGCTCGATCTCCTGTCCTTCTTCGTTGAAGAACGTGATGTCGACCGCCTGGACCTCCAAAACCGCGCCGTTCACCGCGTCGGAGACCGTGTCCATCAGGCTGCTGCCGTTCACCGGTGTGACGGCGATGCGGGTGTTCTCCGGGAAGGCGCCCTCGGGGGCCTCGACAGAGACCTTGATGTCGCCGGCCGTTCTCTCCCAGCTCTGGGCGGGCACGGAGATGGCGGGCACGGCCGCTCCTGCGGTGTCCGTAGTTTCTCCGTCCGTGTCTGTGGTCTCTTCGTTCGGGTCGCTGGCCGGCATCTCAGGCTCCGTGTTCCCTGCCTGCTCGGGTTCGGTGGCCTCTTCCGGCTCGTCGACGGTGATCTCTTCCGTGTGGAAGCATCCGGCGTCATGGACATGGACCGGCAACTCCGGTTCGATGCAGGTCAGGACAAATTCGGTTTCAAAGCAGGCGTCGGAATGCACATGTGCGCCCTCCCCTGCTTCTATCGTGCAGGTCAGGACGCCGTCTTCGTCAAAGCATTCCCCGGTATGCTGATGTCCTTCGCTCTCCTCCAGGCTGCATATGGGAGTTCTGATTTCCCGATAGCAGCTCTCGTCATGGGTATGCGCTTCCAGCTCCGGCAGGGTGCAGACAAGCGTCTCCCCGTCATAGCAGTCGTCATTGTGCACGTGCGCTACCGGCTCCGCGCCTTCGTGCGCGTAGGGACAATCCAGAACTTCCCTGGTATATACCTTCGCGATGGCGTTCTTATGAAATCCGGCGAAGGTCCCCAGGGAGACAAGGATTGACAGGCAAAGGACCAGAGCAATCCATCTGGTATGTGCTTTTCTGTTGTTTTCGATGCGTTTCAGAAAAGATTCCATCATGGCTACATGTTGCCCTTTCATATATCAAGAGATCAAGATCTAGATATTATTGATTAATCGCTATAGAGCATTTTATATTATAGCACTTTTATTCACTTTTTTCATTAATATTTCATGAAACCCTGGTGTATTATTATATAAAAGATATAGAAGAAGAACCATTATAACTGTGCTTTTATCACCTGCACCCCTTTACAGGGCTCGATAGTCTGCTTCTGCTTCATTCTATCACAACAGTCGTCAATAAAAGCGTCAAAAATCCGCATGGTACCATACTTTTTTAGATCGGTACCAAGCGGAATAAAAGCCAGATTATCATTCTTGATATGATTATATCGTTTCCCTGAAGAGATAAAATGAGCACCCAACGATTTCCTGAGGAATTTCATCTTGCGGAGAGGGCCGAATCGCAGTAGAATGAAGAAGAGGCGGTGAAAACAGATGGATCGCTATCAATTGCAGAAAATGATCTCGGCGCAGCCGGAGGCCAAGCTCAAGGACCTGGTCATGCAGCTTCTGTATGACGAGATCATCAGTCTGAAGCTCGCGCCCGGCACCAGACTGAACGTGAATCAGATTGCCTCCATACTCGGGATCTCCCGTACCCCGGTGGCGGAAGCCATCACCGGGCTCACGGAGAGCGGCTTCGTCGTGAACCGGCCGGAGCAGGCCGGAAGCTTTGTACTGGAGCTCAGTCTCCCGGACATGATCAGCCTGTATCAGGTCCGGAACGCCATCGAGAGCGAAGCGGCTTATCTCTGCGCCTATAACGCAGACGACCATACCATTCTCGAGCTCACCAGGCTCTCAGATGCGTTTCGGGACAGCGTGACGATGCACGACATCCGCGGGATGCGGGACACCGACATGCCGTTTCATCAGATGATCATTGACGCCTGCGGAAACGCCTATCTGCGGCGTTCCTATGAACAGATCCGGCCTTATCTGACGCGCTATCAGGCATCAATGCTGGAGTTCATAGGGCGGGAGTCCAACGACCAGAATCCCTGGCTCTCCAACGTCAAGTATAACCACACGGCGGTGGTGTCGGCAATCCGGATGAGGCTGCCGGACCTGGCGAGGCAGTCGATGGCGGACCATGTAACCTCGAGCCTGAGCTTCACGAGCATGTCGAGAGAAGGCTTTGATCCATTCTCCTCATTGAAATAACACACAATATCCCCGCCCTCCGGGCGGGGATACGATAACGCAGAGAGATGGCTTTGACCCATTCTCCCCATTGAAAGAGCTTATCCCCTGTCGAAAGGCAGAGGGATGATGATAAAAATCAGTCGATACGTTCGCTGCCCCAAAAGAAGAGGGCCACGGTTCCGGGGCCGGTGTGTGAACCGATCGTGGTGCCGATGTTGTTGATGATCACCTTTCCGTTCAGCTTCGGGAAGCGCTCCTCCACCAGGTCGGCGACCGCTCTGGCGTCGTCATAACAGGCGGACATGGAGATATAGCATTTTCCGCTGTAATCCAGGCCTCCTTCGGCGCACTCCTGCATTTTCTTCACGATCTCGCGGATGACCTTTTTCTTGGTACGGATCTTGAAGCGCGGAATCAGGCGTCCGAGATTATCCATGTTCATCAGCGGGCAAATCTCCAGCATGCCGCCGAAGACGCCGGCGGTCTTGGAGATCCGGCCTCCCTTGACGAAGAAAGTCAGATCCGTGGAGAAGAACCAGTGGTGAACTTTCAGGCGGTTCTCCTCGATCCACTTCGCCAGCTCGTCGATATTCATGCCCTCATCGCGCCTGGTCGCGGCAGTGTCCATGAGAAGTCCATAGCCGGAAGAAGCTCCGAGGGAGTCAATGACATAAATCTTACGCTCCGGATAACGTTCCCGGAGTATGGCAGCCGCATTGCGGGCTGCGTTGATGGAGCCGGAAATGCCGGAGGACAGACTCACATGGATAATGTCCTTCCCGTCCTCAAGAAAGGGCGTAAAATAGTCGACATATTCCGCGACGTTCACCTGCGCGGTACGGGTGTCAGCACCCTTTGACATCCGGTCATAGAACTCGTCAAACGGAATGCTCTCCCCGAGATCGTCCGGGTACTCGACACCGTCCAGGGCATAGTGGAAGCAGACATAATGGATGTCTCTGGACTGAAAGTGTTCCTTGCTCAGGTCGGCCGTCGAGCAGCAGCTGAGAATATAACTCATGGCAGCGGATTCCTTTCTGTCAGAATGGTTTTGTTTGTCTCAGCTTACCACAGGATCAGGAAAAAAGCACTCTACAAATCGAAAACAACGGGCAGAAGCTTCTCTACCCGTTGCTTTGTTTTTCTCTACGATTTGTAGAATGCCTGATATTCAGGGCTTTTGGAGGTTTTTTCAGATTGCAGCTGAGATAGACGATGATCTCCGCCGGAATCACGATCAGAAAGAGCTGCCAGGGATGATAACGCGGATAACAGAGCAGATAGGTCGCCACAAACAGAGACAGGACAAACACCGCGATAACATGCTGAAGGTATCGCTTGCGGTGGAAGACACAGATCAGAACCATGTACACGAGGATGGAGACCGGCAATGTCACGGCGAACACCTGCCAGACGATAAGATCTACCAGCCAGAGCGCCACGAAAGCAGTCAACGCAAGGGTCCATACCCCGATCACAGCGATGGCGATGATGCGCCCGGTGCTGTAGGAGACCTGTTCGGTTTCTGGTTCTTCGGTGGGAATCGGCTTCCATTCATCATGGGAGCTCAGCAGATTGTCCACCGACACGCTGAAGATCTCCCCCATCTGTTTCAGGACAAAGGCGTCCGGGATCGCTTCGGCACGCTCCCACTTGGAGATCGTCTTGTCAGAATAATTGAGTTTTGCGCCAAGCTCGGCCTGGGTCATGCCGGTCTGGGTACGGAGATTGATGATGTTGCTTGCGGTAATCAGCTTGAGTTCTTCCAGTTGCATGAGATAATCTCACTGTTCTTTAAATCGGTAAAACCAGTTTCTGAAGGGAGACGAAAAACTGTACCGGCCGAAGGCCGGAGTCCTTATTCCTCAAGGAACAGGATGCCGAGGGTCTTGGGACCGCAGTGGGTTGAAACCGTGCAGCCGGCCAGGGTGTGATGGATCTCCTCCACGGGGATCAGTTCGCGCACCAGGGCGTAAATCTCCTCCAGCGTGCTCTCCGGAACCTCGCCGGATTCGGTGATGAACACGTGGCCCGGGCGGACCTTCCGTCCCTCCAGGCGCTCGCGGATATACTGCTTGTAGACATGCTCGATGCTGCCGCGGTACTTCTTAAACACGACGAGCTTTCCGTCCTTCATCTCAAGGCCGGGCTTCAGGCGCAGGAGGTTGGCCCCCAGCGCGGCGACGCCGGTGCAGCGGCCGCCCTTCCACATGAATTCCAGCGTGTCCAGGACGAAGCTGGTCTGGACCTTGGCGCTCAGTTCCCGGAGATGTTCCGCGATTTCTCTCGCGCCCATTCCCCGGTCACGGCACTCGGCACCTTCGATGGCGAGCAGGCCGATCCCGGTGGAGAGCATGCGCGTGTCCACCACGTGGATCCCGCCCAGCTCCGAGGCGGCCATGCAGGCGGCGTTATAGGAGTTGGAGAGCTCGGCGCTGATGTCCAGATGGACGACGGAGCAGCCCTCCTTCGTAAACTGAGAGAAGAAGTCGATAAACTCCTGCACGCCGACGGCGGAGGTCTTCGGAAGCGTACCGTCCTTCCGGTAGCGGGCATACATCTCCAGCGGGGTAAAGCCGCTTCCGTCAAGGAAGGTATCCTCCCCCAGCGTAATCGTCAGCGGGATCACATGAATATCATAGCGGTCCAGAAGCTCCCTGGACAGGTCGCAGGTACTGTCAGCGGTAATCACAACCGGTTTCGGCATGTCGGTCATCCCTTCAAAGTAATTAAAAACAGAGGGATTATAACATGCAAAGCAGGGCTTGTCTATGTGGTTTTTAAAAGGAATTGTAAAATAATGCGGAAAGCCGGCAGAAAAAGTCTTGCATTTTCCTGTTGAATCCGGGATAATAAGGAAAAACCACGCAAAGGAGCCATACGCCACATGATTCAACCGAATGACGTGATGAAAGCGCTGGACGAGAACTGGGAAGACTTCAAGAAGCAGGCCTCTCAGGATCCGCTGTACTATAACGGTCCCGGCGATCTGCTGGACACCGCGGAGGGGCGGGCGAAATTCTGCCGTCTGAACGAGACCGGCGTCTTCCGCAAGGAGGATCCGGACTTTCCGGGTTATAAGATCTGGGTCTTCAACCTGCAGGCCAAGGGCATGACCATCAAGAAGCGCAGCCGGGTCGACCTCGCGCTGATG
>Ga0256405_10012445_pt1 | contig 10537 bp, 14 predicted proteins | sample RumenRJG_02DNA_FD_189096 | JGI IMG/M metagenome (GOLD analysis project Ga0256405, IMG submission 189096) | Bovine rumen microbial communities from Lethbridge, Alberta, Canada - RJG_02 | ecosystem: Host-associated > Mammals > Digestive system > Stomach > Rumen | place: Canada: Alberta... | reverse complement strand
TGAGTTTGAGTTGAAGTCGGAAATAACCTTTGTCGCGTAGTCTTTGTTTGCGTTGAGCGTAGAATTGCCCGAGCCTGAGGCTGAGCAAGCGCTCATTGTAGCCGCAATCATCAAAGCCGCCGCCGATGCGGATATTACGGATAAAAGTTTTTTGTGTTTCATAGTCACGTTCCTTTCCTAAATATAATTATACATCTATATTTTAGCATATTTTCATTTGTAAATCACCGTTAATAATTACTATATTTATGATAAATTTTTTATGAAAAAGAACGAAAAGCTCTTGTAAAAATATACCCAATCCTATATAATTAAACTGTATTTTAGTTTTGCGAGGTAACGATATGGACTACAGCCTGATGTTTCCCCAAGGGGCAGACCGAAATTATAAGCTTTTAACCGATGAAGCGGTAAACGACCTTTCTATCGACTTCATCACCGGGGCGCTGACCGACCAAAAAACCGAGCAGGAGCTTATCAAAAGCGCGATGATTAAAATTACCGACGACCCCGAGGTGATCCGCTACCGTTGCGACGTTTTTGACGACTTTTTGCGGTTTCCAAAGCTCCGCGACGCCATGATTGAGCTAACGCTTAAGCTTGCCGATTTGCGCGATTTGGAGCGCTTTCAAAAAGACCAGGAGGCGTCGCACCTCTGGTCGCTCATTAATCGAATCCGAGAGATTGACGACTATGTAAGCTGTATCAGAATGATCAAGGACACGCTCTCAGGCTTGGATATTCACTCCGAGGGCTTGCTTTCCTTGAAGAAGATGGTGACGGACATTGAGCGCGACAGCGGCTTTGACGAGCTGAAAAAGGATATTGACGAAACGCTCGAGAAGGCAAGAGCGCTCAAGTCAGTTACAATCGGCGTTAACCTCGACGCGTTTTTGCGCCCAAGGGTGGCAGGCGTGCTGTCTCTCAACGATACAAAGTTTACCGACTCCGGACTGATGAAGCGCTTTATGAGCTTCGCGAATCAAAAGGACGGACTTACGCACGGCAACGATGTAAGTTCAATCAAGCAGTTCCACCCTGCCAACGATAGAAAGAGCACAAAAACGCTTGCCGATATTAAGCGGACGCCTGCGGCGTACCTTGGAAGGGATATGGACGCGCCTGCGGCAACGGGTGACGATCCGCTCTCCGAGGCGATAAAAAAGCCTGTTACCGAGATTTTGAAGCACACCGTGAATGACATAAAATCTACTCTTCGCCGTTATGTAAACACAAGCGGCTACACGCTCACAAAGCTGCTGCCCGAAATACTATTTTACGTCAGGTGGGCGGAGCTTGTCGATAAAATTAAGGAGACGGGTATGCCTGTCTGCAAGCCTGTTATCCTCGAACCCGACGAAAGGAATTGTTCTTTTAGGGAATTATATAATTTAAAACTCGTCATCAATAAGGTTAACGGCGAGGATATTAATATCATCACTAACGAGATTGAGTTCAACGACGAGCAGCGGATTTTCATCCTCACAGGCCCGAACAGGGGTGGAAAGACAATCTTTACCCAGGCGTGGGGACTGGCTATGCTGCTCGGCCAGCTCGGAATTTACGTTCCTGCCTCATACGCCGCGATAAGTCCGTGCGATAACATCTATACCCACTTTCCTGCCGACGAGAACGACACCGTTGACCTCGGCAGGCTCGGAGAGGAGAGTAAGCGCCTTTCCGAGATTTTTGACGTCGCGACCTCGCGCAGCATAATGCTGCTCAACGAAAGCCTTGCGACTACCAGCGTAACCGAGGGCTTGTTCATCGCAAAGGATGTAGTAAAGGCGATGCGCTACCTCGGCGCGAGAGCGATTTTTAATACCCATATGCACGACCTCGCGCGAAGCTGTGATGAAATGAACAGCGAGGTTGAGGGTACGAGCAAGGCGGCGAGCCTTGTTACCGGCGTTCACGACGGTGAGCGAAGCTTTAAGGTGAGCCTGCTTCCTCCGCAGGGTATCAGCTACGCAAAGGATATCGCACTGAAATACGGCGTTTCGTTTAAGCAAATTAAGGAGAGTATTGACAGTAAAACATCATAATCAGAGAAAAAAAGAACCCGAAGCGTTGCGCCTCGGGTTCTGCTGTTGTGTAAAATTAGTTTCCGTTGTAGGGCTGAACGTAGTTTACGTCGCCGTCGCCTGCCTGCGACTGGTTGTTTGCAGGCTTGTTGTTGTCGATGTTGTTAATTCCGTTGCCGGCGCCGTCGGCTCCCGGAGCGGGTCTGCCGTCGCCGTTTTTAATCTTCGAATCCTGGTAGGGCTGAACGTAGTTTGCATCCTCGCTGCTGCTCGAGCTGTTGTCGTAGCTTGAGTTGCTGCTTGAGTTGCTGCTTGCGTTGTTGTTTGTGTTGTTGTCATAGCTCGATACGTTGTTGTCAACATTGCTCGACTGAACGTAGCTGCTCTCCTCGTTCTGAGTGCTCTGACCTGAGCTTACGCTGCTTGTCGCCTTGGTCTCAGCCTTCTTTGTGGCGGTTGTCGCCGTTGTGCTTGAAACAGATGAAGTTGTCGCCGTCTGAGCCGAAGAATTTGATTTGTTGTTCGAAGCAATTCCGAAGATTATAAAGCTCGCCACGGCTATCGCCGCAATTCCTGCGACTACCACAATTGCGATAGCTCTCTGCTTTTTAGCCTTCTGCTTGCGCTCCTTCTGAATTTGAGCGACTTTCTTCTGCCTTGCTTCTCTCGAAAGCGGAGCGGAGGTTTCCTTTCTGCTTCCGCCGTAGTTGTCATTATATGAATTGGGGTTGTTTTTGTTGTCTCTTGAATCTGCCATTTTTCTTTCTCCTTATATTAGTTCTCTGCCAACGTTGTTGTTGACTGTGACTAAAGTATACCACATTGACTATGACAAAACAATTACAAATATCTTTATTTTTCAAAAAAATTTAAAAATATCGGAAAATTTCGAAAAATAATCTTCCGGCACAGGCTTGACATATCAAAAAACATAGGGTAATATATAAATGTTCAAAACGCAGTATAAATGAAAAACTCACTTGGGGGTATAGCTCAGCTGGGAGAGTGCTTGACTGGCAGTCAAGAGGTCAGGGGTTCGAGCCCCCTTATCTCCACCACGAAAAACGGCTTAAACAGTAGGTTTTTGCCGTTTTTTCTTTTTCGCTGATTCCTGAAAATCGGTAATTTGTCGTTTATTTGTCGTTTGTCTATTTTAATTAATACAATTTTCAACCCTATATTTATTATAATCAAGGCATAAGAAAAGGCAGCCGCAAACCTTTGTTACAAGGTCGAGCGGTTGCCCTTTTTTATTTTAACTTGCGTTCTCTTGTTTTTCAGCGAAAAGGTTTTCAAGCTTTTCCGCTGCTGCTTCATCTACCGACTGGATAGAATGAGCGTATACTCTGCCGGTGGTAACAGAATTTGAGTGCCCCAAGCGTTTTGATACTGTGGTTATCGGTATACCCTCGGCAATCATTAATGTGGCGTTTGTGTGCCTGAGAGAGTGAACGGTTATCTCCGGCAAAACGTCATTGTGTTGCGCTATAAACTCCCTGAACCAGTTTGACAAAGTATCAGGGCGGAACGGTCTGCCCTCGGCGTTAGTAAATACAAAATCGTTATCTATCCACCTATCGCCGCATTTGAGCCGCTGCTCGAGCTGAGCGATTCTATGCTGTTTCAAATCTTCAACAACCATTTTGGGGAGTTTCATAATTCGCTTTGATGTTTCTGTTTTTGTTTCATCAACATATACACCGCGTTCCGGCAAGTATTGAACAGAGCGCGAGATTTGCAGCAAGCCTTTTTTAAAATCAAAATCAGCCCACTTTAAGCCCAAAAGCTCACCGCGCCGCATACCGGTAAACAAAAGCGTTCTAATCATTACGCGGTAATCTTCACGCTCATATTCCAAAAGGTCAAGCATAATTGCGGATTGTTTTTCATCAAGATATTTGGGTTCTTTTGCGCCTACACGCGGCGGCTTTACACGTTCGCAAGGGTTGCCCGAAATCATACCCCACAAAACCGCTGTTTTAAACATAGTGGATAATAGTTTATGATAATGCAATACTGTGTTTGAGTTTAGAGCGCGTTTATTATCAAGCGGATTGAATAAATCGCTCAGCGGCATTAATAGTACTTTACTTATTGATTCCGCTGTTTTATATCCCACGTTGCGCCCTTTACGAACGGCAAACAAAGACGATTCGGAAATTCCGCACTGTTTTGCAAATACCGATAATTTCAGGTTGTGCGCGCGGATATATTCATCTAAATCAACCTTGCAAATATAGCGCTGATTTTCACGTATTCCGCCCTCGGACAGATTATTATAAAAGCTGATAAGGTGTTGAGGTTGTATGCGGTCAAGACGCATATGACCGAGAGCGGCGTTTATACGCGGCAAGAGCGATTGATAAGCCGCGTATGTTCTCGCTCGTACCTCTGTACGCTTATACTCAAACCACTTTTTGGCGTAAAGCTCAAAGCGGATATTACCGCTCATAACAAGCCCCTTTTGGCAATCTTCCTCAAACAAAACGGCTTGCCGCTGTACCTCTTTATCTATCTGCCTTTGGTTCATACCCGGTTCGGGCTTATATGTCATTGTGCGGCGTATTTGCTTGCCGGTAATGTCATAACCGCACGATACGGTTATTAAATAGGTGTTGTTACGTTTGCGGATTGTTGCCATTTGTGTCACCTGCCTTTTTTTCAATATAATCGCGGTATTTTTTTTCAAGGCTGTTTTCGTACAGCTGCCTAACTCGAGATATTTCTTCTTCACTCATTTCAATTTGTTTGCTAAGGGGCGCATTTTTTCTAAATTCCTCTTTAATGTCCATTAGTATATTCAAAAAATGCTTTGAAACAGAAAAAGCACAAAATTCATCAAATACTTTATCTGGTTCATCCTGTGAGCTTTCTGTAACAAAATAGTTAATACGACAAAAGAGTTGATTAAATTCGCAATGTTCAAAAATCCGTGATAATATTTGTTCAAAGTCATCTAATTCAATAATATTCTCAATGGCACGATCAGACAAACACAAAATCTCTGATATAGCAGTTCGTTCGTGTAAAAGGCTTGCACTTTCGCCCATAAGATAATCAAAAGGCAAATTAAACTTCTGAGCGACATTAAATAAGAAGTTAATATCCGGCACTCTTTCGTTTTTTTCATAGTAACCTATACTACCACGAGAAACCCCTAATTCATCAGCGAATTCGGCTTGTGTCATTCCTGCCGCTTCCCTTAGTTCCTTTAACCTTATTGCAAAAGCTTTACTCCCATTAACATCATATATAATTCTGGACTTCAAATCTTTTTTGATTTGTTCTGTTGTTTTCTTTATCATATACAGCTCCTTTAATTTTGAATAACCATATTTGTTGCAAAACAGTTTAATTTGCTATTACCTGTTGCAAGCTGCTGATTGTTGTGATATAATAATTATGCAACAATCATCACCATTATGATACCACTTGATGATGATTGTGTCAAGATATTTTTTGAAAGTGAGGTGAAAAGATGAGCAATCAGGATTTGAGAGCTACAGCGCGCGCAAAAAATGTGTGTTTGTGGGAAATCGCAGACAAGCTGAATATCAGCGAGCCGACAATGACACGCAAGCTGCGCCGCGAACTTTCCGCCGCTGAAAAGACTGAAATTCTTGCAATCATTGACGAGCTTTCAGCGGCAAAACAAAAAGAAAAATCCGCCTGATACGGTGGAGCGTACCAGACGGTAAATAGGAGCTGCGAAAAGGCAATATCGCGCCGCTTTGCAGTGCAACTCCCGACTTTATTTTAACATCAATCGGTCGGGTTGTAAATAAAAACGAAAGGATTTGTTTTGGAAATTTTAAACACACGTCAACCGCTGCCGCGTATGCGCACGGTTAAAGAAGCTGCCGCCGAAATTAAGGAGCTTGACGAGCACACAGCCCTGACACAGTGGAGAATTCGCGAGCTTGTCTTGTCCGGCGTTCTTCCTGCTGTTAGAGCGGGTAATAAAATATTGCTTAATCTTGATACCCTTTTTGAGTATTTGTCAAATCCAAACGCTGACAAATTCAAGCCTGAGAACGACACCGCCCCGGGTATAAGGCGGATATATTAAGGCGGTGAGTTTATTTGAGTGACCGTAGAATGTTCAGTAATGCTGTTATAGATACTGATACTTTTCTTGATATGCCGCTGACTACTCAGGCGTTGTATTTTCATCTCGGTATGAAGGCGGACGATGACGGATTTGTCGGAAGCCCTAAAAAGATTGTACGAGCAGTTAATTGCACCGAGGACGATTTTAAGCTATTAGTTAGCAAGGGATTTGTGCTCTGCTTTGAAAACGGTGTGATAGTAATTACACACTGGAACATTAATAATACAATGCGCAAAGACCGAAGAAAAGCGACTATTTACACGGACGAAAAAGCAAGACTAACTACCCAAGCAAACGATACATATGCTATTTATCAATCAGATGTCAACCTTTTGTCAACCAACTGTCAACCAAATGACAACCAACTGTCCGCCCAAAGTAAATTAAATAAAAATAAATTAAATAAAAGTAATATATCTTCGTCAGCTACCGCTGACACGCGAGCGCATTTTGATTATCAATCGGTGATTGATTTGTTTAATTCTATCTGCAAATCTCTGCCTAAGGTTCAGAAAATCACCGATAAACGGCGCAAGGCTATTAAAAACGCTCACAAGCTGTTAGGTGGAATGTCCTTTGATGAGCTGTTTGCAAAAGTGGAAAATTCCGACTTCTTGACAGGGCGCACAGGCAAATGGAGCGGCTGCGGTTTTGATTGGATATTAACGCCGTCAAATCTAACGAAAATCATTGAAGGAAATTATGACAACAAAAATGCTGAGACTACACCAAATGCAGTTAAGCGGAATTATGACGAGGTATTTTGATGGATAGTGTAATTTATAACATTTTAGCAAAGCAAAGCGAAGGTTACGCCAAGCCGGGCGATTATACAAACGGTGAGGGTGTATTGATATGCGGTAAATGCGGCGAACCGCGAACATCGATAAAGGAATTTTACGGACAGAAAAAAGCATTTCCTATTACTTGCCGCTGTGACGAGGAAGAAGAAAGGCGATACCAAGAACGCCTTGCCGAACAAAAGCGGAAAGACAGAGTAAAGCTTTTGCGCCGTTCAGGTATTTATGACACGGCATATTCTGATTATACGTTCGCAAACGATGACGGCAGAAATCCAGTGTTGACTAAAAAGTGCAAAAAGTACGTTGAGCACTGGGAAGAAATGGCAGACTTAAAGTGCGGAATTGTGCTATACGGTGATGTCGGCGGCGGTAAAAGCTTTTTTGCCGGGTGTATCGTAAACGCTCTGCTCGACAAAGGCGTTCCGGCGCTTATTACACGGCTTTCGTATCTTGTGAACAATAGGGTTGATAAGAATACGCCAAGCATAAATCTCAACCAATTTAGCCTTATTGCGCTTGATGATATTGGCGCGGAGAACGCTTCACAAACAGCATTTGATATTGTAAACGATATTTATTTGATGAAAATTCCGATTCTGTTAACGACCAATTTAAGGCTTTCAGAAATGAAGAACCCCGAGGACAGAGAACGCGAGCGTATTTATAACAGGCTTTTGGAGCGTGCCGGGGAAAAATGGTTAGTGCCTGTCGTCAAGTCAAGAATTGATATATCCCGAGAGCTTGACCGCAAAGCAAAGGAAATTTTAGGCAAATAAAAAGCCGCCCTGCAAAGCAGAACGACTCCAAACGACCTATTAATATAATTTTACTATGTTTGGAGCGTGCTGTCAATGTCATACAAGGAATTAGCGCAAATGCTTAAACGCCTGCAAAAAAAGAAAGACAGGCTTGTTGAATTAAGAGCAAGAGCTTGTAAAACAACCGCAGGACTCAGCGGCAATGTATCTCACAGCGGAAATACTGACCGTGTGGGATATAACGCCGCTGAAATAGCGGACTTAATAAACGAAATTGAAGCAGAAAAAGCCGCTTGTGTTAAGGCTGTATCGAGCCTGTCAGACCAAGAGTATATCCCAAATTGCATTGTTATGCGCCTGATAATTGGCTATAAATGGCAAGAGGTTGCCGAAAAGGTTGATGACTCAGCAGATAAAATCAAAATGGCTTGCAGGCGTTATAAATGGGATATATCGGACACAATCATCAGCGAGTGGAATTACGATATAGCGGAAAGGCGTTTGTGAAATTTTATTAGGAACATATGTTTGCATATAAAGAGGTAAAAGCAGATATAGGCGTAACCAAGCCCGGGGAAAAACTGACCGTGTGGGATATAACGCCGCCGGCATAACTGACCTTGAAAGCGAAATAAAAAGCCTAAGAGATTATTATATCAAGGCTTTGCGCAGTCTGCTCGATGAAGATTTTGCGGCTAACTGTATCTTTATGCACGTTGTACGCGGTTACACTTTGGGAAAAATCGCTGAGATCGTCGAATGTGACAACTCAACAATAAAAATGGCTTGCGGACGGTACAAGTGGGAGCTGACTGACAAATATAATAATTCTATATTCCGCGTTATTCCTGATAAAGTAATATAATAAGCTTTTATGCACGTGCATATCGCTAATTTTTACAAGGAAAGGAGAGATTATGAACAGTAGCGAGATTAAGGACGAACAAACGGCGAGAGAATTTTTTGAGCAGTTGAAAAAATTAAAAATGCATATTATTGTGGCAACCATGGAACGCCGAGAGCTTGAGTCACTCAAGGGCTCGATTTACTCCCCTGTGTATGGTAATCAAGTTAAGCGGTACCCAAATAGCGCGGCACTTATTGAGCGTGTCGACGATATGATCGAGGGTATCAGCAAAAAGATTTATCAATATCTCAGGTTAAGAAAAGAAGCACGATATATTATCTCAAAAGTGCCAGAAGCGTCTGAACGGGATATTATGATGCTCTATTACATTATCGGGCTAACCCATGAAGAAATTGCCGATCAGCTTCATTATTCGACTCGCCATATCGAGAGGCTTCACAAAAAAGGCTTGAAAATGTCGGTTGATGTCGTGGAAAGTATTCCATGCGTATGATAAAATAATAATAGAGAAATAACCGCTTGCAATTGTGCAGGCGGTTTTATTTTTTACAGGAGGCAGCGGCAGAAAACAAAGAAAGGAGTGTTTCAATGACAGGTAATAAAGATGAGTTGAAACTATGTGCAAAGAAGCTACACGATGAATGGGCAAACTTGCTTTTACTGGTGACGGAAGATTACGCTGTTTCAATGCAAGAGCTAATTTCTGATTATTCGTTCGAAATCGGCGATAAGCTCATATCGGAGTTGACAGAAAGCGTTAAAAAGCACATAAGTAAAGAATTTGCCAAAGCGTTCAAATTTAACAAAACCAAAAAAATAGAAAGGAAATAAATTATGTCAAAAATTATCGACATTACAGATAAACTCAGTTTTGAGGAAAACCCGAAAATCAAAGTTAAAGATATTGAAATCGAGCTTAACTCCAATGCGCTCGACCAGTTTAAGATTATTAAGCTAATGAAAGGCGATATGAGCGATGAAACGATGAACGAGCTTTTAGAGGTACTGTTTGCAACAAAGGATGATACCAAAAAGGTTCGCGCCCTCAATCTCAATATGAAGGATTTGAAAACGTTTATTGTGGAGTGCTCGAAAATCGTTGTTGACGCCGGAGAGCCCGAGGGGGAAACTCAGACCCCGGCTACGACTTAATAGACGACTTTGATTTAATAATATCGTCGTTTCGCTCGGAGTACGGGGTGTCATTACGCTCGGAAGAATTCAAAACTATGAAATGGCAAGAGTTCATCGTGTTGTTGACAGGCTTAAGCGAAAACTCACCGCTTGCCCGAACCGCTGCTATAAGATTAGAAAACGACCCAGACAGATTAAAATATTTTAATTCCGCACAGTTGAGAATAAGGCAGGAATGGCGAGATAAGCACGCTAAACAGATTGAAGATTCGGACATTGAATCAATCAAGCAAATGTTTATGAATATGAGTTAAAAAGAAGGTGAACAAATGAGCGACTACAGCGTCGGAAGTGTAGTTTTTGATGTCAAAATAAATAAAAAATCTATCAATTCCGACGTCAAGCAAACTGGACAAAGCATAGAAAACCAATTCACAAAAAGTTTTAATTCGGCTGGGCGAAATCTTGAAAACTCTTTCAAATCTTCTTTTAACAACATAAAAAGCGGCTCAGATAGTATGGCAAATAGTGTTATGAGCGGCTTTAAACGTATCGGAGCGGCGTTGCTTGCCGCGTTTTCAATTCAAAAAATAAAAGAATTCGGACAATCAGCTATTGAGCAGTCGGCTAAAGTCATAGCTCAAGAATCTGCGCTGACACAAACGTTCCGCGAATATGAAGGCGTGGCAAAATCAGCAATGCAAGAAGTCGGTAAAGAAAGCGGAATTCTTGAAACGCGCTTGCAGTCAACAGGTACACAGATTTTTGCATTTGCAAAAGCCTCGGGAATGGACAGTGCAAACGCGCTTAAAATGATGAAAGAATCATTGCAGGTAACT
>Ga0256405_10012444_pt1 | contig 10537 bp, 8 predicted proteins | sample RumenRJG_02DNA_FD_189096 | JGI IMG/M metagenome (GOLD analysis project Ga0256405, IMG submission 189096) | Bovine rumen microbial communities from Lethbridge, Alberta, Canada - RJG_02 | ecosystem: Host-associated > Mammals > Digestive system > Stomach > Rumen | place: Canada: Alberta | collected... | reverse complement strand
GGGGCTACCGGCGGAGGACTATTAGTGTCTTTCTCGTGTAACCCAACCATCATGCGCTTCACGACATATTCGTTAGGTTGCTCACTCGTTGCGATGTTCAATCGTATCGCGGGTGGTAACTACACCAAGGCTGCCGACATTTCGGCGGATATCGTGGCCAAAATCAGACACGATATGCCCGAGGACGACAGTCGTATGCCGAACACTATCGCTGATTTCATTGGCGATAATGTTAACGACATTGCCGGTAACTGTTCCGACTTGCTCGAAAGTTTTGTCGCAACCGTGGTTGCGTGCATTCTTATCGCCGGCACAATGGTAACCGAGAATACCGGAGAGGCTCTCTTCAGGGCTACCAGTATTTTCCCGATTGCGATTGCTGGCTTCGGTTTAGTTGGAAGTGTTATCGGAATCATGTATGCTCTACATCACAGAGCAAGCGACAATCCGTCGCACGAGCTGGACATGGCTACGAATATCTCAGCAGCGATTGTTATCGTAGCTAGCTTCTTTACGTCGAGATTCATTTTCGGCGGCATCGAGCTGTACGATAGTTTCTTGCTTGGCTGGATTTCGCCTTGGATTGCTAGTGTTCTTGGTATTGTTAGCGGTGTCGCCATCGGTAAGATTACTGGACACTACACGGGGACAGATTTCGGGCCCGTCAAGAAATTGGCAGAAATGGCCACCGAAGGCGAAGCTTTTGTGGTTACCAAAGGAGATGCAATCGGTTCTCGCTCTTGCTTGTTACCGATAGGAACAATTTGCCTGGCCTTAATCGTTTCAGGTATTTTGTGCGGCATCTATGGAATCGCAATTGCGGCGCTGGGAATGTTGAGCTTTGTAGGTACGACAGTCTCTATCGACGCTTTTGGTCCTATCGCCGATAACGCTGGCGGTATTGCTGAAAGTTGTCATTTACCCGCCGATATCCGCGTAATTACCGATAAATTAGACGCTGTTGGAAACACGACAGCTGCTATCGGTAAAGGTTTCGCGATCGGTTCAGCGGCTTTCGCCACAGTTTCGCTTATCTTTGCCTATGTTGGTAGCTATTCTTCCGGAACTCCGGATTTGAATATCGCTAGCTTCATCGTCATTGCAGGAGCGATCTTGGGCGGAGCGTTCATTGAGTATTTCTGTGCATTACTGACAGATCACACAATCGAATCCGCACATCTCATGGCGGATGAAGGCGATCGTCAGCTTTCCATCCCTGGTGTCATAGAGGGAACAGTAAAGCCAGATTATGATAAATGCATCGACATGGCGGCGCGTCAGGCGCTTCGAAAGATGTTGATTCCATCTTTATTGTCGTTGCTCATTCCTGCCGTCGGCGGAATTCTGCTTGGCGTAGAATTCGTCGGAGGTATTCTGGTTGGCGCTACTATCGTAGCTATTCCGCGCGCTATTTTCATGGGCAACTCTGGCGGCGCTTTCGACAATGCTAAAAAGTATGTCGAATCCGGCAGGTTAGAGGGGCACGGAAAAGGCTCTGCGGCACATAAAGCCACTGTTGTCGGCGACACCGTAGGTGATACCAGAAAAGACGTTGTTGGCGTTGCGCTCGATATCTGCATCAAGCTGATGTCTACAGTCGCAAACACGCTTGCACCGCTTTTCGCATCGATTCACCTTTTCTAATTTTTTCTTTCGGACCGCTCGGTCCAAGCACCTTAATTAGTCTGCGCGAGAACCTGTATGGCTTCTGCCGTACATAGGTTTTCCTAACCCTGGTTGTTCGGTATGTCATATCGAGGACCAGGGTTTTTCTTTGCGCTATACTTATAGTATGTTCAAGAAGTACAAACCTTTTCTTAAACCTTTTCTAATCATCTTCGCGCTCTATTGTATTAGCATGCTTGCAATTTGGCGCTCCGGCGTTTCATTCATCGACGACAACGGCCGCGCCTTTACGGGGAAGGGCTGGACTTCAGATTTTAATCACTATTCCTCCTCAATCCTCTCGTTTTTCTTAATCCAGCTAAACACTAGTCTTGTAGATATTTCGCCATGGTCGCAGATTATCGCGATGGCATTCTTGGCTTTGGCAAGCTTACTAATTGTTTATTATTTTGGCGACATCAAAAACAAGTTACATTTAATCCTTTCTTTGTTGGTCGGATTAACGCCATTTACTTTAGTCTGCTGGCTATATAAATTCGACGCGCCATGCATGGCGATGGCATTGCTAACCAGCGTCGCGCCGTTCTTGTTCATAAAAGAAAAAGCAGACAAAAAGAATCTCCTGAAGTTTTCTGCCGCATCAGTAGTTGGGCTTCTTGTTACGCTCACTTCCTATCAGGCGTTCAGTGGCGTTTATTTACTAGTTGCACTCGGCTTCATTCTAAAATATTTCCTAGACAGTAAGAAATTGCGCCCACTTTTAGTCTATCTTGGCTGTGGATTAGCTAGCTTCCTCGTGGCCGGAATTGTCTTCAAATTACTTCCAGAACCATCAGGCTATCGCTCAATCGAAGTACTAAGTTTTTCGGAATTAATTCCGGGCATTTTCAAAAATATCACCAATATCTATGCGCAAATTTTTGCCAGCTTTGCGCCAAGTTGGCGCATCTTTACTATACTTAGCCTCGCCTGTGCAGCCATAGCAATATTTATCAGCACGAAAGAGAAAATCAAACAAAAAATCCTAAACACAGCGGCTTTAATATTATTCGTAATCCTTGCCGTACCGTTTTCCTATGGCATCTATCTGCTACTCGCAGATGCACCGACCAACCCACGCTCACTCATCGGCATCGGCAGTGTACTTGCTATCACCTTCATTATTACGGCTAATAGCTTCACCAAGAAACAAAAAGTCTATGCAAAAGTCGCACTAGCTGCGCCTGCCGTCATATTGGTCTATTTGTTCTTTGTTTATAGCTTTGCGATCGGCAACGCTTTGGCCGACCAGTACGAATACAGCAGCAATATTAACGCCGCCGTCGCGAACAGCATCGCACAGACATATAGCAGAGAAGAGCTCACCGCCAAAAAGCTAAAAATTCACGGAGACATCGGCCTTGCACCAAACGTCCAGCACGTAAGCGACTTATATCCAATCACTGCGCAAATCATCGATGAATTTCAGACCGGTTTATCCTATACAGCCTGGGGATCCTGGCGCCTACGTTTTGATTACGGCCTCAAATACGACCATTACAGTCTACTCGAGCAAGATTTAAACTGCGCAGACGGCACAGTAAAATACGACGGCTATTACAATACCATTATCGAAAACGACGATGCAGTCTGCATAGAAATCAGATAATCCCGGTGGGAGATAAACAATGCGCCGTCGTTACTACGCAACCGGGCATTGGACGAACCCGGGGCTCGCCTCTCACCAGAAGAATTAATCACAACTAACAAAAAACACCCTGCGGGCGTTCTTTCTTAGTTGTGGTGAACCTTGTCCAATCGAATTGGAATATCCTCATAGAGGACTTCTACCGAGTGAGAGGTATTATCAGTATTTTATATCCTACAAACTATATCCCCGGCCTCAGTAGAACTAATGAATATACAACCCAAAGCATTAGCTACCCGGTCAAGTAGTAGAGCTGCCAACGTCAATGCAAAAGCTCTACTTAAGAGCTTACAATGTTAATGTAGAGTACTCGCCATAGAGCTTACGTGACTATTTCGCAAAAATGAAAAATAAAAATTGCGGAATAAATGGTATAATAAATATGAAAAGTATAACTAATCATACTAATATAGGAAAATTATGAAAGACAAGTTCGTAGGTATTTCTAAAGTCGGAGAAAAAGGACAAATCGTTATCCCAAAAGAAGCTAGAGAGATGTTTAGTATTAATCCTGGTGATTCCGTGGTCGTCTTGTGCGACAAAAAACGCGGAATGGCGATTGTGAAATCTGAAGTTTTAGAAGACAAAATCGAGAAGATAATACCGAGATAAAAATGTATTCGATAAAAACCGATAACTTAACGAAAAAATACAAGAACAAAACCGTCGTTGACAATTTGAATCTTAAAATTAAAGACGGCGAACTTTTTGCCCTACTCGGAACGAATGGCGCCGGCAAAACCACGACGATTAAAATGCTGACTGGACTAGTCAAACCCACGAAAGGCAAGATTAAAATCCTAAACTTGAATTTGGAAAATAACTCGCAAAAGATAAAAACCATGCTTAATATCTCCCCGCAAGAAACTGCCATAGCGCCGAACCTGACCGTGAAAGAAAATCTTGAATTTTTCGCTGGTGTTTATCAAATTAAAGATAGAAACGAAAAAATTGAAAAACTCGTCAAAGACTTCAAACTAGAAAAAGTAATTGATGAAAAGGCGAAAAAACTTTCAGGCGGTTGGCAACGCAGACTATCTATCGCCCTTGCGCTTATTAACGGCCCAAAAATCATTTTTCTCGACGAACCTACCCTTGGACTTGATGTAATTGCGAGAAAAGAATTATGGCACATCATCGAAAAGCTCAAAGGAAAAATTACTATTATTTTGACAACGCACTATATGGAAGAGGCGGAGGCTTTATCTGACAGAATCGGAATTATGAAAAACGGAAGAGTTATTGTCACTGGGACTGCGAAGAGTTTAATGAAACAGGCCAAAGCCAGCACTTTTGAGGACGCGTTTGTTAAAATTGTCACGGGAGAAGAATCATGAATCGTACGCTCGCTTTTTCTAAACGCAATTTCAAGGAGCTAATCCGCGATCCGATTGCATTGATTTTCGAAATTGTTCTGCCACTCGTTCTCCTGTTTATTTTTCATCAAATTAATATCCCCGGAGAGACTTACAAACTAGAAAACTTTACTCCTGGAATAATCGTCTTTGGGCTTTCGTTTATCACGCTATTCACTGCTACGCTTGTCGCAAAAGATCGAAGCTCTTCACTCCTCTTTCGTCTTGGCGCGTCACCCATGAAATCAGCCGATTATATTGTCGGCTACACGCTACCACTTTTGCTGATCGTAATTTTGCAAAATATTCTATTCTTCACCGTCGCAGGATTAATGGGTTTAAGCTTTAGCATTAATACGGTTCTTGCTGGATTAGCCGCTCTAGCCATCTCATTATTCTTCATCATTCTTGGTATACTGCTCGGTACTCTCGTTAGTGAAAAAGCTACTGGTGGAATCGGGAGTATCGTTGTTCAGCTAGTGTGTTTTACGAGTGGAATGTATTTTTCGCGCGAGATGGTCGGCGAGGTCTTCGCAAAAATCTGCGAAATCTTACCATTTGAAAGTTGCTTAACCGTTGTGAGGAGTATTCTTAATGGTTCAAATGAGATTACCGCGAGAGATATTGTAATTTTGACTAGCTACACGATAATAGTTACGCTGCTTGCCCTCCTTTGTTTCAAGCGCAAAAGAGAGCAATAATAATATCGCCTTCCACTCTTCTCCGTTATTAACAACAAAAAAGAGCCTGATTCTGACTCTGATTGCGAAATGGTGATCCCGGTGGGAGTCGAACCCACGATTTTCTGGATGAGAACCAGACGTCCTGGACCACTAGACGACGGGACCAATATCGACATTTTACCAAAAGTTCATCTCTTTTGCAAACAGATAAGACATGGTGTATAATTGCGCCAGATAGAGGCTAGAGAGATGCCTCTGTAAATAGGAGTTATACATATGCAAGTCATTCGTCGCTATTGGCGCATCATTTTCCCAATCATTATCGCAGTCATTATTTGGGTCTTTTCTTCGCAAAACGGCGACATTTCTGACGCAAAGTCCCTCCAGTTTGCAAATATGTTCGGCCTATCCAATCTCGTTATGCGCAAAATCGCTCACATCATCCTATTTAGCGCATTTGGTTATTCGCTTTGTAGTTTTATCAAAGGCCTTCATCCAAGCCTTTTCCCAACGCACGACCTCGTCGCTTATCCAATCATCATCACAACCGTCTATGGCGCCATTGATGAAGTGCATCAGCTCACCGTCATTGGTCGTACTGGATTAATCAGCGACGTCCTCATCGATGCTGCAGCCGGCATTTGCGGCATTCTCCTATACATCGTTATCTTTTGTTTCTGGCGCCGCTTCCGCCTCCGCCAGGCCGCAATGAAATATTCCGCAGAATAAAAAATATCCCTTTCGGGACTACATACTTCTATTTTATCACACTTTACATTTTTTGTCAAGTTTGCTAAAATTTAGGGTATGAAATTACCTGTAGTCGCAATCATCGGCCAGACGAATGCTGGCAAATCTAGTCTCTTTAATCGCCTTGTTCGCAAGTCGCAGGCTATTGTTGCGCGCGAAGCAGGTACTACCCGCGATAACGTCGTCGGCAAAGTAGAGAACCAATACATCCTTATCGACACCGCCGGTCTCAAGGAAGCAGAGGACGAATTCGAGTCTCATATCCAAGACCAAATCGACGATGCCGTAAACTCTGCCGATATGATTTTGATCGCGATGGATTCTACAAAATATCCAAATCATGACGACAAGCTCATCGCCAAAAAGGCACTAAAATCCGGCAAGCCAACTATGCTTTTGCTCAACAAAGCTGACCTCGGCGACGCTTTGCCAGAAACCGAATTCTATAGCCTCGGCATCAAAGATCCACTCCGCGTTTCCGCAACCACCGGCGTCAATCTCAATGAGCTCCGCGGCAAAATCCTTTATGAGCTAAAGCAGCTCGGCTTTAATACGAACAACAAAGCCGAAAAAGAAGACGACGCTCTAAAAATCGCTCTCATCGGCCGCCCGAACGTAGGAAAGAGCTCACTCTTTAACTCGCTTGCAAAGAAGCAGCAAGCTATCGTCGCAAACCTCAGTGGCACCACCCGCGACATTAACCGCACCGAGCTCAAGTACAAAGGTCAGACTATCGAGTTGCTCGATACAGCAGGCCTCCGCAAGCCGGGCAAACGCGAAGTTGGCATCGAAAAATTCTCCGCACTCCGCAGCCTTGCCGCAATCGAAGAAGCCGACGTTTGCTGCCTCCTCATCGATAGTACCGAGCCACATTCCAAGCTCGACCAATCTCTTGCCGGCGAAATCGTAAAGGCCGGCAAGGGCATTATTCTCGTCGTCACCAAGACCGACCTCGAGCACAAAGAGACCGACGAAATCCTCGACAATCTCGAATATGACTTCAATTTCGTACCATTTGCGCCAGTTGTTATGACTTCCAGCCTTACCGGCAAAAACGTCACCAAAATCTTTGAACTCGCACAGCAAATCGACAAAGCTCGCCACGCCGAGCTAAAGACTTCCGACCTCAACAAACTTCTAATGGACGCCGTCGCATCTCATCCACCGGCAGGCCTCAAGAACACTCATCCAAAGCTCCGCTATATGGTGCAGACCGATTCTTGCCCGCCATGGTTCGTGGTTTATGGTAGCAATCTTAGCCTCCTTCACTGGAGCTACAAGCGCTATCTCGAACGTCGCCTCCGCGAAGCATACGACTTTACCGGCACTCCAATCTTCTTCTCGTTCCGCAACAGAGATTAATATGTTATAATACGTGGCACAAGGTGGGCTTAAGTACAAACTTAAGCTTATTTTGTTTTGCTCTTTGATAGCATTGCACGCCAAACAAAAAGGAGGGGTTAATATGGCTAAACGAAGAGACACTCATAAGGCACTTGTGCCTGCTCTTGATGCACTGATCGGAGATCCCGACATATTAATGCCAGGACCCGATACTAAGCTGAAAGCGGAGATTCTCTACATTCCGCTTCAGTACATTGATAGAATTCGCGAATTCCGTCATGAGCAGAGTAGCCGTGGCGAAGCTGCAACCACGCTGCTGGGACATTTCATGCGCATTCTGGAATATGTCCACTACGCAGATGGCGACAGCAAGACCTACGTCTGCAAAAACGGCATGAAAATCGAGTTCGTTCCGCCTCAGGATATTAGCGACGTTTCCACCAATGGACGCACTGGCTCCAACACGCATGCGTTGGCAACCGCCAAGTACGCCCAGAAGCAGCTCAACGATGACGGCGCAGTCGCAATCCTTACTGGCGACAATTACATGTCCAGCAAGGCGCTCGCGCAAGATATCGACGTTGCCCACATCAATCCAGATGTTTACACTGGGCGCCGCAGACTCAGTCTTCCGGAAGAGCTTTGCGACAGTTGGCTGAGAGATCGTCACATCACCGCAGAGCAGTTCAAGGAGTTCTTCCCGGACGAGAAGCCTCTGCTTCTCAACGAGTTCGTCGAGTTCGTCATTGATCCTATCGTCATGTCGACCTATGCAATCAACCCGCACGATTTCTACAAGAGAATCGGGCGTTTTGAGCCCGGCAAGGACGGCGAAGATCCAGTTCTGAGACGCATCCACTATATCGAGGATTTGCCAGGCTGCATCCAGCCGCGCACGGTCGGACAGGCGATGCTGGCAGAAGCTCTGATGGCACCCGTCGAGGAAATCCCCATCGTAATTTGTCCCGCTGTTTTCGGCACCGGCAAGACCTATCTTTCCGTAGCTATCGGCTATTTCCTCGTGACAGACAAGGAAAAGTCCCAATACGACCGCATCTTTGTCGTTCCGCGCGATGCTGAACTCGGTAAGGAAATCGGTTTCTTGCCTGGCGACGAGACACAGAAGACTATCGCAAAGTCTATGCCCATTCTTGACAGCCTTTACAACTACTTCAAGAACAAGGGAGACAAGAAGAAGGGCAACCGCGATCAGACCGCCGGCGACATCAAGAAGAAAGTCGAGATTGCCATCCAGGATCATTTCGAGTTTGTATCCATCATCAACATGGGCGGACGTTCGATCTCTGATTGCTGGATTATCTACGACGAATCTCAGGACATGGAGCGCTTCCAGGTTAACCAGTTGATGAAACGTATCGGCGAAGGCTCTAAGATGGTTATTACTGGCGACCCGCATCAGGTATTCAACAAGTACATGAATTACCACAGCAATGGCTTGATGTATGCCGCAACCAAGATGGCAGGCAGTCCGTATGCCGCCGTCATCACGATGCTTGAGGGTGAAATCACAAGATCCGAGGCCGCACGCGAAATCGCTCGTCGTCTCGACCACTAAGTGTCCGTGCAAGCAAAACAGGGATAATCCCGCAGGAAAGGCTGGCCTCATTTGGCCGGCCTTTTTCATGATAAAATAGGTACAATGAAGGTCATTATTGGATTTGGAAATCCTGGAAATCAGTATAATTTTACGCGCCACAACTTCGGTTTCTTAGCCTTAGATTTTTATGCCAAAGTTCATGGCCTCACTTTTAAACCAGAGCCAAAATTCAAGGCCGAGATCGTCAAAGACGGCGATATTCTTTTCGTAAAACCTCAGACATTCTATAACGACATCGGCATGTGTGCGCGCTCGATCATGGACTTTTATAAGCTCCAACCACAAGATTTCTTGACTGTTTGTGATGATTTTAATCTACCATTTGGCCAGATCCGTTTCCGCGAGCGGGGGAGTGCTGGCGGTAATAATGGCCTCAAATCCGTTATTGCGCACTTTGGTACCGACGATTTTCCGCGCCTTCGCCTTGGCAGTGGCAACGACAACCTCCGCCAGCGTATTGGTGATGTAGATTTTGTGCTGTCCAAATTTACCGACGCAGAGCGCGGAAAGTTGCCAGAAATCCTTCGCGAAATCGACGATTTTGTGTCAAAATACTAAATTTTTAGACATTTTATAACACTTTTTTAAGGTAATAACAATAAGCATTTTGACCCCTGTTAAATCTAGGCAAATCCAGGCAAACAGGGGCGAAAAATCGGTTGAAATATCAAAAAATGGTGAAAAAACTATTGACTTAAAATCAAATATGTGCTATTATGAACATAGTTCCGATCCGAAAGGATTGGAAGCCGCACCTAAATAATCTATAACTTTGCTAGTTTATCTAGCAATTGTTGCGTGCTTTAGAAACACTTTCGGCCTTCAAATTTTCTTTCCATAATTTGAAGTGAAAAGTATTACCTCCACTTAGAAAGCTTATTTCTAAAGCTAGCAATCCCTATAACCGGCGGACCCCAATGTGTGAGGTGGGTCACGCTTCCGGAGTTCTCCGGATGCCTTAGGAGGTGTGTTGTAGGGCCAAATAGCCCCAGGTGATGCCCACCCTTACCTGGGGCTTTTTGGTGGCAAAAATTATGCCGTTTTTATTACATCGCCACGTTCAACTTGATTGCGCTCAATACCTCGCAGTAAAAGGCCACAATTATCCCCATCCATAGCAAGGTCTAGAGTTTTATGAAAAGCCTCAATGCCGGTAATTACACTCTGAAGGGAAGAACCGTCGGCCTTTTCTACTACAACATTCTGATTAAGTCGAATCTGTCCTTTTACGCGACCAGTCACAACAGTACCTCTACCTTTAATAGAGAACACATCTTCTATCATCATTTCGCCAGAACCATCTGAGACGGGACGCGGGCCTTCTTCACGATTAAATATCGGCTGTTCTGCTTTGGGTTCAACCTTGATTGGATCCTTAATTATATCGTCGTTTTTATGAAAAAGCTTAAATAACATACCTTTAATATATAATATATGTATGGGATTGAAGGAATTTTTCAATAAATTTTCATCA
>Ga0256405_10012443_pt1 | contig 10538 bp, 5 predicted proteins | sample RumenRJG_02DNA_FD_189096 | JGI IMG/M metagenome (GOLD analysis project Ga0256405, IMG submission 189096) | Bovine rumen microbial communities from Lethbridge, Alberta, Canada - RJG_02 | ecosystem: Host-associated > Mammals > Digestive system > Stomach > Rumen | place: Canada: Alberta | collected... | reverse complement strand
TGACCGAAGCGACGAACGCGGACGAAAAACTGTTCGGGACCGACCGGATGATCCGGGCGCTGAACGAAGTGAAAGGCGCCCAGCCGGACGTGATCCTGAAGAACGTGACGAAGGCGATCGACGGGTTCGTGGGAGACGCCGTGCAGTTCGACGACATCACGATGCTTGCGCTGGATTATTACGGAGAGGAAGGTTCCGGCATGGAAGACACGAACACACGCGAGATCACCGTATCGGCTTCGAGCGAACGTTTCAACGACGTGATGGCATTCGTGCAGGAGGATCTGGAAAAGGCCGGATGCCCCGCGAAGATGCAGATGCCGATCGAGGTCGCGGTGGAAGAGATCTTCATCAATATCGCGAGCTACGCGTACCCGGAGGGCTCCGGAAAGGCCACGGTCCGGACGGAGATCTTCCCGGACGGAAGCGGGATCGCGATCACCTTCATGGACCACGGCGTGCCGTACGATCCGCTCTCGCGGACGGATCCGGACACGAGTCTCCCGGCGGAAGAGAGAGACGTCGGCGGGCTCGGCGTGTACATGGTCAAGAAGAGCATGGACGAATGCAAATATGATCACAAAGATGGCATGAACATCTTTAAAATAGTGAAGAAGTTTTAGGAGGAAGTATGCTTGACATTGAGAAGGAAGCAAACGGTTCACAACTGACGGTAAAGCTGAACGGAAGGCTCGACACGATCACCGCGCCGGATCTTGATCAGGAACTCAAGGATTCGCTCGCGGACGTCACCGATCTCGTACTCGATTTCAAAGACCTCGAGTACATTTCTTCGGCGGGCCTCAGGGTCCTGCTGTCCGCGCAGAAAGAAATGAACAAGAAGGGAAGCATGGAACTCATCAACGTCAGCGAAGGCGTGAATGAGATCTTCGAAGTGACGGGGTTCATCGACATTCTCACGATCAAATAGCAATGGAAAAGATCATTCTCGTCGTCGACGACGACATGACGAGCCTCAAGCTCGCGAAGAACATCCTGGATCAGGAGTACCGCGTCGCAGCGGTGAACTCCGGCGCCACGGTCTTCCGGTACCTCGAGAAGAACACGCCGGACCTGATTTTGCTTGATCTGAACATGCCGGAGATGGACGGATTCGAGGTCATGGAGAAACTGAAAGAGGATCCGGCGTACGCCGCGATCCCGGTCGTGTTCCTGACCGCGAACCAGGATCCCGCGAGCGAAGCGTCGTGCCTCGAATCGGGCGCGATCGACTTCGTCGGGAAGCCGTTTGTCCCGCTCGTTCTCAAGACGAGGGTGAAACGGATCCTCGAGCTGATGGAGTACAGAGGCCGGCTCGAGCAGATGGTCGAACAGCAGTCGGCGACGATCACGGCGCGGACCGAGCGGATCACCGGGATCCAGAACGCGATCATCGTCGGGATGGCGAACCTCATCGAATCGAGGGACAAAAGCACCGGAAGGCACGTCAAGAACACGCAGGCCTACGTCCGCATGATCGCGGACGCGCTGTACGAGAAAGGCCTGTTCAAGGGCGTGCTGACGGAGGAATACAAGAACAACATGATCAAAGCCGCGCCGCTCCACGACGTCGGCAAGATCAAAGTGCCCGATTCCATCCTGATGAAACCGGGCAAACTGACGCAGGAAGAATTCGAACGCGTGAAGACGCACGTGACCGAAGGCGCGAAGATCATCGACGAGATCCTGGGCGACGTGGAAGAACCCGAATACATCAGCGTCGCGCGGGACATCGCGGAATACCACCACGAAAAGTGGAACGGCACCGGTTATCCGGAAGGCCTCGTCGGGGAAGACATCCCGCTCTGCGCCAGAGTCATGGCGATCGCGGACGTGTTCGACGCGCTGTACGAGGACCGGGTGTACAAGCGCGGCATCCGGCCGCTCTCGCTCACGCTGCAATATATAGAAGACGGGAAAGGCAATCACTTCGACCCGGAGATAACGGACGTGTTTCTCAGCCTGAAACACGAACTCTGCGAATACCTCGGCGAAAAGGAGAACTGAATATGGAATTAACAGAACATGCCAAGGCGCGGCAAAAGAGGAGGGAACTGCTGATCACAGTCAGTTTCACTCTTTTTTGCGTTCTGATGTCGGTCGGGACGATCAACGCCGGCTGGCCGGCGGCCATCGTCGCGATCCTGATGGCGGAGATGGGCTTCGTCTGGTGGGCGTATGTGACCCGCTTCCAGGATTACGTGATCCGGGCGATGCTCGTCACGATGTTCGCTTCCCTGAACATCCTGATCTACGGCGTCAACGCCGAGAACTTCATGGGCCTGATCCCGACGCTCTGCGTGTTCGCGGTGCTGTTTTCGATGTGCCGCCTGCGGCCCGCAATGGACTTCGTGGCGGGGACCATCCTGCTGCTTCTCATTTATCACGCATTTATCGAAAAGACCTTCGACATACCGAAAGATACGATCGGCTGGGACCGCATGATCCTGCAGCTCATATCGCTCGCCGTCCTCATCGTGCTCTGTTTCTACAACATCCGCAGGAGCCGCGAGGAGGACGAGGACGTCGCGGAGCTCGAGCGCCGCGCGGACCGCGCGCAGAAGATCAAAGACGACTTCGTCGCCAACACGTCGCACGAGCTCAGGACGCCGATCAACACGATCTCGGGCATGAGCGAGATCATTCTGCAGAAAGACATCCCGGAGAGCGTGCACAACGACGTGCTCGACATCCAGATGACGAGCATCGAGCTCCAGACGCTGGTCGCGGACGTGCTCGATTACGCGGCGCTGGAGTCGGATACGCTGAAGCTTTCTCCGAGGACCTATAACATCACTTCGACCTTGAACGACGTCATGAACATGACGGTCTTCTCCAACCGGGACAAGAATCTGGAACTCATCTTCGACTGCGACCCGGGGATCCCGCGCGCGCTGTTCGGGGATGAACAGCAGCTCCGCAGGGTCCTGAACGATCTGATCGGGAACGCGATCAAATTCACGTCGGAAGGCGGCGTGACGGTCCGGGTCGGCTACCGGAAGGAAGAATACGGCGTCAACCTCATCGTCACCGTCAAGGATACGGGGATCGGCATGAGCGAAGAGGAACAGGAACGGATCTTCTCCGGCTTCTACCAGGTGGACCGCGAACGGAACCGCCGGGCGGAAGGCATGGGCCTCGGGCTCACGATCACGTCCGCGCTCATCAAGAAGATGGGCGGCTTCATGACGGTGCGCTCCCGGAAAGGCGCGGGCTCCGAGTTCTCGTTCTCGGTCCCGCAGAAAGTCATGGACGACGCGCCGTGCATGACGGTGGATCATCCGGATCTCGTCAAGGCGATGTGGTACTACAACGCCGAAGAGTCGAGCCCGGCGATCCGGGACGACTACATCGAGAGCATCAACCACATCGCGTCTCATCTCGGGATCACGCTCCACCGCGCGTCCACGCTGACGGAGCTCAAACGGCGGATCCGGCAGCTCCGGTATTCGCACCTGATCATCGGAAACGAAGAGTACAGCGAGGACCCGCTCTGGTTCGACGACATCGCGAAGCAGGTCCCGACGATCCTCATCATGAACCGCGACATGACGCTCCCGGAGTCGAGCGACATGTACGTGCTGTACAAACCGTACAACGCCATGACGATGGCGGAGGTGTTCAACGGCGGCGACATCCTGGCGCACCCGAGAAAGAACCAGGGCAGCAGCCGGTTCGTCGCGCCGGAGGCGAAGGTCCTCGTCGTGGACGACAACATCATGAATCTGAAGGTGGTCGAGGGGCTGCTCCGGAAGTACAGCATCAAAGTCACCGCGGCGTCGTCCGGCGAGGAGGCGCTGTCGCAGGTCGAATCGAAGGATTGCGACATCATCTTCATGGATCACATGATGCCGGGCATGGACGGCATCGAATGCATGCACAGGATCCGCGAGAAGCAGGGAAGCTATTACGGCAAGGTGCCGATCGTTGCGCTGACCGCGAACGCGATCGCGGGATCGAAAGAGATGTTCCTCGAAGAAGGTTTTGATGACTTCGTCGCGAAACCGATCGACAACGCGGTCCTGGAAGACGTCCTGCGCAAGTACATCCCGGACAGCAAGCAGATGGAAGTCGAGGACGCCGGAGACGGCGCCGCGGAAGACGCCGCGGCGGGCCCGTCCGGGTTCCGCGAGATGCCGGGGATCGACATGGAGACCGCGCTCGCGTACTGCGGCGGTTCGCTCGAGGATTACGTCGACCTCGCGAGGGTCTACCATTCGACGGGGGAGAAATACCTCGCCGACATCAAAAAAAACTACGAAGAAAAAGACTGGAAGAACTACGCGATCATCGTCCACGCGCTCAAGAGCACGTCCAAGACGATCGGCGCGGAGAAGCTTTCGGAGATCGCATATAAAGAGGAGATCGCGTCCAAGGAAGAGGATACTGAAACGATCGAACAGTATCAGGGACCGCTCCTGAAAGAGTACCGCCGGGTGCTCAAGGTGCTCGGGGAAAACCCGCGCATCGTCGAAAAGAAAGAACGGATCGTCGCGAAGGATCCGGATTCCATGAGCGCGGAAGCGTTCGAAGAGATGAAAGAAAAGATGCGGGACGCGCTCGAGACGTTCGAGATCGACAGCGTCAGCGCGGCCGCGAAGAAATACGCCGGTAGATCGTACGAAGGCGAACGCATCGAGACCATCCTGGATCCGGTGCTGGAGAAGGCGGAGAATTTCGACTTCGACGGCGCGAAGGACGAACTGGAAAAGGCGGGAGGTGAGAGGAAATGATCCGTAAGATCAAGAGCATTCTTCTCAGCCCCGAATACACGCTCCGGGAGCGGCTGTTCCTGCTCGGGAGCATCGTGGGCGTGATGGTGCTGCTCATGGTGGGCGCGGTCACTTACGTCACGAGCGGAAGTTTTGCCGTGATCGTCGGGTTCCCCGCGATCATCGCGGTCTTCGCGCTCCTCGTCGTCTATTCGTTCCGGAAACGCAGCATCAATCTGGGCGGGACGATCCTGATCCTGTTCATCAACTGCGTCGTTTACCCGCTCGCGTATCTGGAGGGCGGCGCCGCCTACAGCGGGAGCCCCGTCTGGTTCGCGATCTGCATCGTGTATATTTTCATGGTCTTCAAGGGACGGATCCGGGCGGTGCTGACGCTCCTTTCCGTCGCGACGTACGGGGCGGTGGCGTATTTCGCCTATCTGCACCCGGAATATGTGAAGCCGCTCGCGACCAAGTCGATGGTCTATGCCGACACGTTCCTCGCGTCGGTCATCGTGGCGGTCACGCTCGGTCTTCTGCTCGCGTTCGTGAGTTCGATCTACGACAAGCAGGCGGAAGAACTGGAGAAGCAGAAAGAGGAACTGGACAAGCTGAACAAGGCGCAGAACCGGTTCTTCTCCTCGATGAGCCATGAGATCCGTACGCCGATCAACACGATCATCGGCCTGAACGAAATGATCCTGCGGGACAACCAGATCTCCCAGGACGTTTCGGAGAACGCGCAGAACATCCAGAACGCAAGCAAGATGCTGCTTTCTCTGATCAACGACATCCTCGATCTGTCCAAGATCGAATCCGGCAGGATGGAGGTCGTCGAATCGCAGTACGAGACCAGCCGGATGTTCTCGGAGATCGTGAATCTCCTCTGGACCAGAGCCCGGGAAAAGGGCCTCGCGTTCGAGATGAACGTCGGCGACAACATCCCGTCGATGCTTTACGGCGACGAGATGCGGATCAAGCAGGTCATCGTGAACATTCTGACCAACGCGATCAAATACACCGAGAAGGGCAGCGTCACGCTGACCGTGGACGGGGAGAAGACCTCCGCCAACGGATTCCTGCTCCGGATCGACGTCAAGGATACGGGGATGGGCATCCGGAAGGAGAACATCCCGTACCTGTTCAATTCATTCAAACGGGTCGAGGAACAGGAGAACAAGACGATCGAAGGGACCGGCCTCGGCCTCGCGATCTCGAAGCAGCTCATGGATCTCATGGGCGGCAGGATCACGGTCGACAGCATCTATACCAAAGGTTCCGATTTCCATATCGAACTCCCGCAGAAGATCGTGGACGAAAGCCCGATGAACTTCAGCAGGATCGAGAGCGCCGACCTGGAGAGGCCGGTCTACGAGCAGTCGTTCGAGGCGCCCGAAGCGCACGTCCTGATCGTGGACGACAACGACATGAACCGCATGGTCGTCCGGAAGCTGCTCCGCGGGACGAAGGTCAACGTGGATCTCGCGGCGGGCGGACGGGAGTGCCTGGCAAAGACGAAGGAAGTGAGCTACGACGCGATCTTCATGGATCACGAGATGCCGGGAATGGACGGCGTGGAAACGCTGGTCCGCGTCCGGGCGCAGCAGAACGGGCTCTGCCGGAACACCCCGGTCATCGCGCTCACGGCGAACGCCGGAAGCGACATGCATGATTTCTACATGAGCCACGGATTCCAGGCGTATCTCGCGAAGCCGATCAACGGCGCGCTGCTCGAGGTGACGCTGCTGCAGTTTCTGCCGGCGGAGCTGATCGAGAAATCGGCCGCCGCAAAGGAAGGGGATTCGTTCCAGGTCTCGCAGAATCTGAGGAAACGGTCCGTCATCATCACGACGGATTCGCTCTGCGACATGCCGGACTCCGTGATCAATCTGTACGGGATCCGGAGGATGCCGTATTTCGTGGTGACGGAAGAAGGCAGGTTCCGCGACGTCGACGAGATGGATTCCGACAACATGTTCAGCTACGCGGCGAGCGGAAGGAAGATCTCCGCGCAGGCGGGCACGGTGGAAGAATACGAGACGTTCTTCGCCGACGCGCTCGAAAAAGCGGAGAAAGTCATCCACATCGCGGCTTCGTCGAAGGCGAGCGACGCGTTCGACAACGCGCTGGCCGCGTCGAAGAGTTTCGGAAACGTCATCGTCTACGACTCGCAGCATCTGACGAGCGCGCTCGGAATGATGGTCGCGAAGGCGGGCGAACTCGCGCGGGAGGGCAAGATCCCGGCGGACATCATCGACGAGCTCGACTGGTACAAAGACCGGGTCATCGGCACGTTCCTGATGCCGCACATCGGCGAGTCGTTCTCGCGGCAGGAGCTTCCGAAACTCGCGAAGATCATGAACCGGGTGTTCAATTTCGAGCCGGTCGTGAAGATCAAAAAGGCGAAGATCTACGTCGCGGGGTATCACATCGGCTACGTGACGGGCGCCGCGCACAAGTTCATCAAAGACGTGCTCGCGGACAAGCGGATCGACCGGAGCAGGATCGTCGTGACGTGCTGCGGGTGCTCGGTCCAGTATCAGGAAGACATCAGAAAAGAGATCGAGAAATACGGCGACTTCGGGGAGATCCTGTTCCAGAAGGCGTCGGCGTCGATCGCGGCGTCTACCGGCCGGGAGGCGTTCGGGATCTTCTATACGATCAAATAAAAGACGCCGGCCGGAAGGCCGGGAAATACAGACAGCGGAGAGGTAAGAAATGTCAGAAAGAAATGAGATCACGGTAAGGAAACTGTACAGAGAGACGGAGAAATTCGCCGGGAAGAAGATCTCGGTATCGGGATGGGCCAGGCAGAACCGGGGCTCCAACAAGTTCGGGTTCATCCAGCTGAACGACGGCTCGTTCTACAAACCGGTCCAGATCGTCTATGAAGAGAAGGACATCGGCAACTTCAAAGAGATCGCGAATCTTCCGCTTTCGTCCGCCGTCAAGGCGACGGGCGAATTCGTGCTGACGCCGGACGCGAAGCAGCCGTTCGAGCTGCACGCGGAGAAGATCGAAGTACTGGCGGAATCCTCCAACGATTATCCGCTGCAGAACAAACGCCATTCGATGGAGTTCCTGCGTGAGATCGCGCATCTCAGGCCGAGGAGCAACACTTTTGCCGCGGTCTTCCGCGTGCGGTCTCTGATCGCGTTCGCCATCCACAAATTCTTCCAGGAGAGGAGTTTCGTTTACGTCCATACCCCGATCATCACGGAAAGCGACGCGGAAGGCGCCGGCGAGATGTTCCGGGTGACGACGCTCGATCCCGACAACCTGCCGCGGACGGAATCCGGGGAGATCGACTGGTCGAAGGACTTCTTCGGCAAGCCGACGAACCTGACCGTGAGCGGGCAGCTCGAAGCCGAGATCTTTGCGCTCGCGTTCAACAGCGTCTACACGTTCGGGCCGACGTTCCGCGCGGAGAATTCGAACACGCAGCGGCACGCGGCGGAGTTCTGGATGATCGAGCCGGAGATCGCGTTCGCCGATCTGGAAGACGCCATGGACCTCGCGGAGGACATGGTGAAATACATCATCAACTACATCCGGGAGAATGCGCCGGAGGAGATGGAATTCTTCAACCAGCGCATCGACCGCGGGCTCCTCGACCGGCTGGACAACGTCGTGAACTCCGAGTTCGAGCGGCTGCCGTACACGGAGGCCGTCGACATCCTGCAGAAGGCGAAGAAGGACTTCGACTACAAGGTGGAATGGGGGATCGACCTCCAGACGGAGCACGAGCGCTACCTGACCGAGGAGGTCTTCAAAAAGCCGGTGTTCGTCACAGATTACCCGAAGGACATCAAAGCCTTCTACATGCGGATGAACGACGACGGGAAGACCGTCGCGGCGAGCGACCTTCTGGTCCCGGGGATCGGCGAGATCATCGGCGGGAGCCAGCGGGAAGAGCGCATCGACGTGCTGCGCGACCGGATGAAAGAACTCGGCATGAACATGGACAACTACTGGTGGTACCTCGAGCTCCGGAAGTACGGCGGCGTCAAACACGCCGGCTACGGACTGGGCTTCGAGCGGATGATCATGTACGCCACGGGCATCAGCAACATCCGCGACGTGCTCCCGTTCCCGAGGACGCCGAAGACCGCGGAGTTTTAATGTTTTATCTTGTACGGCAATACGTTTTGTTATATAATGGGCACATGTGAAAAATGAGGAGGTATGGTTCATGAAAGACTATACAAGTGAACAGATCAGAAACATTGCGCTCCTGGGACACGGCGGATGCGGAAAGACCACGTTCCTGGAAGCGGCTCTGCTCGAGACGGGCGTGATCAAGAAGATGGGAAAAGTCGAGGACGGGAACACCGTTTCCGACTATGACAAGATGGAGATCGAGAAGGGATATTCCATCAATACATCGATGGTTCCGGTGGAATGGAACGGCACCAAGCTGAATTTCATCGATACGCCGGGATTCTTCGATTTCGTCGGTGAAGTCCACGCGGCGCTCAGGGCTGCGGAAGCCGCCTGCATCGTCGTCGACGCGGGCGCCGGCATCGAAGTCGGCACGGAGCAGGCCTGGAAGGCGTGCGAGAAGTACGGAACGCCGAGATTCTTCATGATCGACAAAAGAGACAAGGACGAACTCGATTTCGACGGCCTCGTCGATCAGCTGAAGGAGAAATTCGGAACGGCGCTGGTGCCGATCGCCTGGCCGCTCGGAAATGACATCGACGACGATCTGAAAGAAGCGATCGCGAGTTCCGACGACGACCTCATGGAGAAATACTTCAACGGGGAAGACTTCACGGAAGACGAGATCAAAAAGGGCATGGCCGAGGGGATCGCGAGCGGCGACATCGTTCCGGTCATCGAGTCCGTATTTGAAGAGGGAAAGAGCGTGAAGGGGATCCTCGATCTCCTCGCGGCGCTCGTCACGGCTCCGACGGCAAGAGAAGCCTACAAGGCGGAAGACGGCGAGGTCAAGATCGATCCGAACGGACCGCTTTCGGCGTTCGTATTCAAGACGATCATCGACCCGTTCGTCGGCAAGATCTCCGTCATCAAAGTCGTGACCGGCAAATTCCAGGGCGCGGCTGAAGTCTATAACACAAACGCGGAAAAAGCGGAGAAGATCGGCAAGCTCTTCTTCATGAGAGGAAAAGAACAGATCGAAACACAGGCGGCGCAGGCGGGAGACATCGTCGCGGTCGCCAAGCTCCAGGTAACGGAGTCCGGAGACACGCTATGCGACAAGGCGAACCCCGTCAAGTTCGACCCGATCGACTATCCGTCCCCGACGTATTTCATCGCGGTGGAAGCCGCCGACAAGAACGACGAGGAGAAGATGGGAACGGGCCTCAACCGGCTGCGCGAAGAAGATCCTTCGTTCGTCGTCGAAAGAAATACGGAAACGCATCAGACGCTCCTCGGCGGACAGGGCGACATGCAGCTCAACATCGTCCTCGCGAAGCTGAAAGACCGCTTCGGCGTGAACGTCAACGTCGTTCCGCAGAAGATCGCTTACAGAGAGACGATCAAAGGCAACTCCGACGTGGAAGGAAAGCATAAGAAACAGTCCGGCGGCGCGGGACAGTACGGAGACGTATACGTCAAGTTCTCGCCGTCCGATCAGGACTTCGAATTCGCGGAGGAGATCTTCGGCGGATCGGTCCCGAAGAACTACATCCCGGCGGTCGAGAAGGGCCTCCAGGAATGCATGGAGAAAGGACCGCTCGCGGGCTGCAAGGTCCAGGGCGTCAAGGCCGTCCTCTACGACGGTTCCTACCATCCGGTGGACTCCAACGAAGTCTCCTTCAAGATCGCGGCTTCGCTCGCGTTCAAGAAGGGCATCGTCGA
>Ga0256405_10012442_pt1 | contig 10538 bp, 11 predicted proteins | sample RumenRJG_02DNA_FD_189096 | JGI IMG/M metagenome (GOLD analysis project Ga0256405, IMG submission 189096) | Bovine rumen microbial communities from Lethbridge, Alberta, Canada - RJG_02 | ecosystem: Host-associated > Mammals > Digestive system > Stomach > Rumen | place: Canada: Alberta... | reverse complement strand
AAACTCCTGCTACCTCCACTATAGCACTTCGGTTGACATCCTGCAACACCCCATATATAATAATATAAAAAAGCCGAGTAAAAATGCAGATTATAATAAATATATCCCCTAAAAAGGAGAAAGGAGTGCGTTAAAGTATGGGAACAAATAAAACATATGAAGAACGAATCAAGGCTCAGAAGGATATTATGGAAAAAGCCGCTGCCAAAATAAAAGAACTCGAAGAGGCTGCAGCCAAAAAGGAAGAAGAAAAGAAGCAGAAAAAGATTGAAAGCATCCTTAAAGATATAGAGAAAGCTCTCTCGGACAGCCCTATTCTCTCCTGTAACAAGAAATCAGAAGAGTATAAGCAGATTTTGGAACTGATCAAGACAGGCAAAGTCATCCCCTCTCCTGCTGTCGAACAGGCACCTGCAGACAATATTTATGCCCAGATTGGAAAGCTTGCAGAAGACGAATTAGGAAGACCATTGCAAGAAGGTGATCAAACCTATTTCAAGACATTCATTGCAGATCAGGATGCAAGAGGAAATTATTTCAGAAAAGCATTTAGAGGTGAATAATGAGTGATATAAGTATAGATGATTTTCTAGATTCAATACCGGATGTAGAAGGGATAGATAAATACGAGCTGAAAAAGAAATTCAACTCTATAGAGGATCCTGAAGAACAACTGAGATTCATGCAGAAGCTCCATGATCAAGCAAAGGCAAGATATGAAGATCTGAAGGCGCGTAAATCTAAAGAAGAAAGAGCTGCCCGGACAAGAAGGCTGGTAGAACTTGGAGCTTTAGTAGAATCCGTATTGGGAACTGAAGTTGATCATGATTATGTATATGCTTTGCTTAATACCATAAAAAATTCCTATTATGGAAACATAAATGTCTACAAAGCAATAGGAGCAGCAGCGGAACAAAAATTAAACCGCAGCCTGGTCAAAGAAGATCTGCAACGGTTCATAAACTTCATCGACTACCAAGAACGAGCTGGTTCATATTTCAGTAAAGCCATGAATCGTGGATATGATCCTAACAATAAATGAGTCCATCTTCAAAAGCGAAGCCGCAGCATTTATGATGTGGCTTCGCTTTTTTGCATATTATCATTGATGCTAACAATGATTGCAATTGTAAGCCACCTTTAAATAACTATAAAAATCCCTTATTTAAGGCATTTTTTACCTATTGTTTTAAAGTTGTTGCCACTGTATAATCTATAGTATTAACAAAGTTACTAACGTGTTAGCAACTTGAAAGCAATAGGGAGTAAGGAGGGTTGCAAAGTGCCTAATTTAGAGGGTTTTCACCTTGTTTCAAGCTTCGCAGAAAGCCGTAATGTTGACCGCAACGCCATCACCCAATACATTCGCCGGCATCCTGATCTGTTCGAAGGACATACCATCGTTGAAAGTCAGAGAATGTATTTTGACGATGCTGCCATGGAATTTCTCGATAAGCAATATCCATTACCATCACCTGTAGAAGTTATTCCGGATACCAAAAGCAGGGAGCTTCTACTTGCAGAGCAGCAGAAGACCATTATGCTGCAGGATGAGTTAATGAAGCTCAAGGATCAACTGCATGAATCACAGCTAAAACTTGCAAAGCAGGAGAATAATATACTGCTATTGGAAGACCGATCTAAGCGGATGGAATCCGAAAACACAGAAATGAAAGAGAAGATAGAAAAACAGGCTCAGAAGATTGCAGAAACATCTACAAGCCTTGATTTCATAGAAAAGGAACGTGATGCAGCATCAGATAGGGCAGAAGAGCAGAAGGCTCTTAAAGAAGCTGCAGAGCGTGAAATAGAGGAACTTAAAGCCCGGGCAGAAGCCGCAGAGCAACAGGTCAATAACATGAAAAAAGCCTCCTTCTGGGAGAGATTGAGAGGTTGGAAATGATAGATAGAGAGGATATGATAGCCTTAATTAAAGCTTATGAGAGTATTCTTAATATAATATCCGTGGTTACAGATCTGACAGGCGGTTACACCATAGATGATGATAAGTATAATGGGATCTATAATATCTACGATGTGATCAAGAGAAATAGCCGATATTCGGAAGATGGAGATGAGGATGATGATCCCCTGCAGGCTGTACTTAATGCCATAAATATTACAGCGGAAGAGAAGTATAAACTGATTAAAATAGGATATGATAGCGAGAACGGGGCTGATTATGGTTCCGATGAATAAAAAGAAGAGGAGAGTGCCTGACATTCTCCTCTTCTTTTTAGCTATTTATGCCATCTGCATATGATTTTAAACGAACAGCTGCTGCTTGCTTGTTAGATTTTTGAATATTGCACGTGACGCAAAGCATTTTACAGTTTTCAGGTGTAGTAGTGCCTCCTTTTGACCAAGGAATCCAATGATCCCCCTGCATTTCACTATATTCAAAATGCTGCTCACATATTGGACATATACCGCCTTGCTGCTTATATGCCATTTTCTTTGTTCTATCATCAAAAGTTCTAAGATTTAAATGTTTCGGATTACCATCAAAAACAAATTCATAAACCCCATCATCTTTAGACACCTCATAATCATTAATCAAAGCAGCTACCTTTTCTTCCATCACTACAGTATCATACTCATTATTATGATACTTATTATAAAGAATCCCCCAATCCACTTTTTTCATCGCGCTACGATAGTTGTCTGGACAACCAAATACCTTTTCAACCCATTCTATAACATTTTTGAAATAGTCCCATAGCGGGGCAGCATTATCATCATGCTGATGTATAGCCATATATTCTTCGTAAGCAATACCCTGACTATCAGCAATCCATTTAAGGGCAACTTCTAATATCTGCTGTCTAATTGCGGACTTTCCCTGCATATAATCATTGGCTATTTGATATGCAGCACATCCAGTCTTACTGAAATATCTTTTGGCATCCGTTACCCATGGACCAGAATAAATAGCATTAAGAAGTTCCTGTTGTGTAAGTGCTTCCCCCTTATAATTGATTATTTCAAACCATTTTTTTCTTTCATCACCAGTTCCCTTACAGAAATAAACCTTTATTTTGTAGTCCAAAATCTGATCCTGAGCTTCTTTTCCGAGATTATGAAACTGTTTCGGTTGTCCATCAAAATTTAAGGAATACTGATTATCACAGTAACGACAGATAGAAAGAGTTCTTTGCTGACCATCAAGAAGTTCAAAAGTACCATCTTCATTTACCATAAAATACATAACATTAAGAGGAAAGCCTTTTCTAATACTTCTTATAACATCTTTTTGTTTATCCTCTGTATATACAAGTTCTCTTTGATAAGCTGGTCTTATATTCAACTTACCATGGTACCCATAAACACCATCTTCTTGATTATCAATGTAACCATCAAATAAGTCTCTAACGGTAATTTCATGTTCTTTAATATCCATGATTATTCCTCCGATTTTCTTCTGATGAATATACGATCATATTTTCTTATCATTATTCCTTCTGCATTATCAGCTGTGTAATATGGTTTATCTTTTGGCGGTTCTGTTACTATAATTTCACAACCAGTATTTACTTTACTTCCATTAGCCGTACTTCCATCTTTATTATGTTGTATTGCATTGATGTATCTTTTAGTCGGATGTGAAGCAGGATCATATTCATACCTACCAGAACCCATTCCAAGTAATTCAAATTGATGTGGATTATATTTATCCAAAAACGTAATAGGTAATCCCATCACTCCATAGTAATCATCTGGTATCATTTTATATTCACTTACTTCTATTGCATCATAATTGTCGTAATGAGGGTATTCTTCAGGTGTATATTTTTTAAATAGAATCAAATTATCATTGTGTTTGCTAACTGGCAGACTTGTAAACCAACAACTTGATGCAACTCTTACACATTTTTTACCATCGATTATTTTTTGGTATTCATAGTTATCTGGAACATTAAAATACATTCCGACATTAAAATTAGTATATCCTGTTCTTATGCCATCTTTCATAAACAAATCAAAAACTTCTTTATAAGTCAATGCGTTTGTATTCCCAATTATAATAAAGTTCTTTTCATATTCAACCAATATAGACATAAAATCCCGAAAGAGTCCAAAGGGAGGATTTGTAACCACAATATCACATTCTTTAAGCAATTTTATACACTCTTCAGACCTAAAATCACCTGCTTGATATTTAGGATCTCCCTTTAAGAAAGATTTGACATTTTTATTATTTTTCAATAAATGTTCGACGTCTGTTAAATCAATCGCCCCGTCACCATTTTCATCTATAACCTCTGTGATTTCAACCTTATATGGTTTTTTTCCTTCACTCTTAATACCATAAGGAGTTTCATTACCAAAAATATCCAACTGCGTATATATTATTGGTGATGTGGAATAGCAGGTACAAATCAGCTTTTTAAGCCCTAAATAATTAAAATTCATTGCAAAATATTTGAAAAAATTACTCTCGTACGGATCATCACAATTACAAAGAATTATTTTATCTTTAAATACATCCTTATAATTTTTTAATTCAAGCTCGATATCTTCAAGTCTTGTATAAAATTCATATTTTTTATCTTTTTTTGCTTGATCTAACAAAGAATTTGAATTTCCCACTTTTACTTTTCTCCTCACTTATCGTAATATATTTCCCATGCAAGATAATAATCAGTATACATTTCGTGATTATTTACAAACCGCTCATCACTTTTATGTTCCTCAAAAAACTCAGCTTTTCTTTTTATTTTATGCAGCTCATTTATATCTTCCACTTCTTTTTCTGTGAGTATTTCTACATCTGTTATTCCTTTACTATAATACTCCTGAAGTTTCACTAATGCATCCTTATCTTCCTTTACCACATAATATTTCGGAAGATCCCATCTATCCGTTTCTTTTCTTAGTTTCTTGATTTTATACAGGTAACTATCCCACCATTTATATACCGTTGGCTTACTAATACCTGTTGCTTTAATACATTCAGCCTTTGTTCCCGATGGATTTTCTATTCTCCATTTTTCTATTATTTCCTTTTTATCAGGTCTTCCATCTGTCCATTTTCTTCCATCACGTGCCATTCGGACATCTCTGATAGCTCTCGCTTCTTCCAGATGTTCCTTCTGAGGTCTATGGTTCCTTTTCGTTTCACCTATATCTATTCCGGTCATTCGTATTATACCCTTACGCCCCATCTTTATAAATTTCCGGTCATAATATATTTCCGCTGCATATACATCATCTTCAGTAAAAGCGTTTCCGGGCGTCACTGTTAATGCATTAAGAGTTGGCACTATGCTTAATGCATACTCAAGAGCTTCCTCCATCGGAATTTCAGCCTTCATTGCATAATTAAACAATACCCCGATGCAGTAATGTCTATTGCCATCCAGAGCCCCCTTAATAATCTTATTTTTCCACCCCTCATACCACTGCCTTCTTCTTTTTTTCTGAATCTCATCAAGTTTGTAATTTCCTACAGGTTCATTATTTACAACTCTTCTATTGTACCAATCCTCCCACAGCTCCTGAGCTTCTTGTAAGCTTGTATAATTGGAGTCATCAAAATCAGCTCGTTCTTTCTTTTCTACAAATGAATTGAGATACCTTACTGTAACATTTTTTCCAACATTATAGGCCTTAACTATACATTCAGGACTTATTTTTGTCTGTGTTCCCGGCACCCTATAGCCCTGAAATATCCCCTGGTATTGTCTCTCCTTTATACTACTTGTATATGAGTTCCATATAATATCAATCAGAGCTTTCTTGAGATTATTGAAGGAGTCAAAATAGTTAGGCATTGCAGGAACAGGTGTGTCAAAAATATAGTATACATGCAATCCTGTACCACTATTAACCAGATGGGTTGCCATTGGCAATACTCCTTGTTGCATCTGGCTTATAAGAGCTTTTATATTTTCTACCTCTATTCCATCCAGATCAATTGTTATCCCATATATCTTATATGCCATTTTAGAAGATCTGGTTCTTCCTGAAAATGCAATTGGGGATGCGATAACAAACTCCTTACCAGCAACTTCATCCAACATTCCGAGATCATCAAACAGGATCCGGTTATATGAACGTCCGCCCTGTTCCTCGTCATACAAAATGCTCAGAATACCATTCGGCTTATGTTCAGACATATTATTGAATTGTTCAAAGGTGCCTTCCGGGAAGATTGATCTATAGAACTCTTTCGGAGTCAGTTCCTTAAACTCTGAAGACATATACTTATTCTTCTCATTAAAAGTTCTCGTGTAATATGCAACCTCTTCCTCAGTGAAATCTTTACGCTGCTTGGCATACTGTTTAGGATGTCTTTCTATGGAATTTGCTTGTTTTTTCCGCATAAAACCACCTCAAATTGTCAAAAAACGCCGCGAACCTACGGTTCTACCGCCTCCGCTGCGCTCCGTTGGTCTCCATTCCTCAGATCCGGGCGTGCCATTTTGCTACTAAATTGTCTGATTTGTATGGCCCCCCGTGATGCCCTAGCAGGGGCAAAAAGCGCTAGCGCGCGCGCTATATAACCAATATGTTTTTTTACCCTTAAATTTTATCTTTATGTACCTATATTATCAAGTAAAATCTGATATATCCATTTGTCTTTGAGACATATTTTCTTTCATTTCCTTTACGTACTTATAAAAAGTCGGAGAAGATATACCTGCAAGTCTCATGGTTTCCTTGTTGTTCAGAGAACCACCAAAAGCTATATTATTCTTTCTGATAACTCTCTTGGCTTCTTTTTCCTTTCTCTGATGCTGTTCTATGCCTTTCCTGCGCCCTGCAGGTCTGCCTTTTGCCATACCCTCTTTTGTTCTTCTGGAAAGCAGCAGCCTCTCTTTTTCAGCCTGTTCAAATGCAGCCTTTATCTGTCGTTCCATAAGTTTGTGAAGAGCTTCGTTCACGCCTCTTATAATCGGATCTGTTATTTCATCCCCAGTAAGTTCTATCTGCTTGCCTTGTGCAGCTTTATATACTTCTGTATCTATCTGTGGCTCCTTGATGAATTTCAGCTCTACACCTTTACTTAAAAGCATTAAATAATCTTGAAAGCCTTCCCGGGCATTTCTCGACATTCTGGAGACCTCATCAAAGATTATTGTATCACCTTTTAGCACTTTCTTGAGAAGCTTCTGAAACTGTGGTCTGTCATTTGTCTTTCCAGTGTAAACATCTGAATAGATAACCGCCCCCGGAAACAATGCTCTAATATTATCTTCCTGACGTTTCAGACTCTGTTTCGAAGTCGAAACCCTGCAATATCCATATATCATGTCATTCTCCTTACCTAACATATTAGACGGTTCTTAATAAATCATACTTTTCTTTAGATGTCTTGTTAATGGGATATATAATTATATTAATATTTTTCTGCTTGTTCCGATGACACTGTGTCGATAATATAACGAAGCGCATCACGCGCATCATCTTTCAGTTCCGGATGTCCTATTTCTGAAAGAACAATATTCATATATCCCAATAAAACATTATTATAAATACCACTGTCGAAAATTATAAACTGATCCCCTTCTTTAAGGCCTTCTAGTGTTTCATACACTCTCACCCTTTCATCTAACCCTTCTGTAAAATCCTCATTATTGTTTTTCTTACAATTTTCAATCATATCTCGGTACATCTTTGCTAAATACTTAAAGTTCTCCATAAAAATATCTCCTTTTCATTATATAAGCATTAAAAAACAAACCTTCCTTTGTAATTATACACTATTGTAACATGTATTTCTATAATTTCAAACGTTAGGTTTGTTTTTATATAAATAATACGGGTGAGTTCAACCCCCACCCGTATTAGTCAATGTTACAGCTAACATATAAATGATTCCTATAACAGAAAAGACTATTATTGATGCATATGCCATGGTTCTCAATATCGTATTCCTTGTTTCTGTTTCCTTCATACACCAGATGCTTCTGAAGAAAATATACACAACATATATCGTGATAGCAATTCCAAACCAGTTAGCTATCGTTGCCGGTATTATTGCAGACAATCCTAAAAGTACCGCTGCCACTATGAGTGATACTATATCCCACATTTCCACATCTTTCCAATACGCGATCAGCTTAACAAGCATTTTCCATATCAGGATATAGAACAACAGAGCGGCTATTCCTGCAAGAATAATAACAGTAACAAGCCATTCCACCACTATTGAAACCTTATCATTCGGTATCAGATTTCCTATTTCACCTGCCCACCGTGCAATCTGCCATATACCTTTCCCTATAGCAGCAAAAAAGTGTTTTATGCCTGACAAAGTTGCTATAACATTACTCGCATAATCCTCGTTCCATGCAGAAGCAGATGCTAACGAATAAATTATAACGTAACAAAGAAGTGCCATATCTGCCCCGTCATGTATCAAGTGCCACTTCCTTCTTCTCTCATCATTTTCACGGTTCAGCTCATCTTTATGGCTTTGGATCTTATAATCCGCATCTTTCCATATGTAATTAGTCCTTTCAATAACTTCATCTTCAATTCTGTTATTTATATCAATCTCTCTGGCTTTTACTTGTTCTTCCCTCACCATAACATCGGGCAACAACTCGTTATAAAGCCTCTCATCCTGCAATACTTTTTGTTCTCGCGCTCTAACCTTCCGTTCTCTGGTCTCAACGTTCGAAATCATCCCAGTAATCTCGTTCTGCTTCCTCTTCAATTCTTTCAGACTCAGGTCGCTCGTACTCAAAGTCTCTATCTGCTCTGTCAGCGATTGCACCATCTGCTTTAATTTTTGATTCTTCAATGATAAGTTCTGTATCTCTTGCGTCTGCTCTTGCACCACTGACTGCAGCTTTTGCTTCTCTGATGATGTCTTCTGTCTGTTCTCCTCCATCTCCTGCAAACGCTGGTCGCAGTCCCGGCGAACCTGTTCGATAGCTTCCTGCACCATCTGTTTTTCTTGATCCGTCACTATTATCACCCCTTACAAGACCTGCTAAGAAGTCTTTTGTATCCTCAATACTGCTTGCCACTCTATCTTTAATTGCTTCAATTCTATCCTTGATTATCTCTATCTTTTCCTTGCAGAATGCCATGATTTTCTCAAAAACAGACATCTGAGAATTAATTTCTTCTATTTTCACGTTTTCATATAGTCTGTCTGAAAAATCATTGCCATTAGTTCTTTCAAACAGATGATTTGCTACTCCTTCATGTATGGTTGGAACCTTATCTATACCCTGTCTCTCGTAGCTTCTATGATCGACTCTATCCTCTATGCCTATTTTCTCAAGTAAATCATTTTCCCGATCTGCCCAGTCTTTTCTCCATTCTTCAGCTAGTGAATGATCATTCCATCCCGTACTATCAACAAGCTCCCTCTCCCACAACTTTCTGTTCTTGGCGCCTATTTTCTGAACTGTTGCCTGGATTGTTTCGAATTCATCCACCGTCCGACAGCTATCACATACATCGTTATATATTTCCTGCATTTTTTCCTTTTTTTCAGCTTTAGACATTTTAGAAAGACTGCCTTCAACAGCTTCTATTTTCTCCGTTCCCCATTCCAAGCGTTCTGTTGCAATATCCAGCAGCTTGTCTTCATCCATTTCCGGTACTCTTACCACTGTGTTTTTGCCTTCGGCTGCATACAATCTTTCAATATTATCGTTGTGCAGCTCTTTATAGGCTTTCTTTTCTTTATCTCCCCACTCCCCGTTTGCCTTAATAGGTCTCATTGTAAGCATAATATGGCAATGCGGATTATGATTATCTTCATCAGGATTATGGATATTCCAATCTGCACACATACCTTTATCTACGAAGTTTGCCTTAATGTAACCTCTGAGAAGTTCTTTAGCCTGTTCGAGTTGTTCCGGATTATTCAGATCAAGTTCTCTCGGAAGAGATACTTCTACTTCTCTTGATGTTTGTGCATTCTTATTCTTCTCTATCTTTTCTACAGCATTCCATAAATTTGTTCTGTCTTGGTACTCTGCCGGGGCATTCTTACAGAGATTGATTTCTCCATAAACGTGACCACCCTTCTTTGTATAATCGTAAGTGATACCTGTTCTATCATCTTCGATAGCTTCACAAGCACGATATGCTGCAGCTGCAACTGAAGATTTACCTGCTCCACGCTTGGAACATACTTTGATACAAAGATGAAACATTGCCATATCACTCACCACCTTCCTGTAAATGTGAAGCTTTGTAATACTGCCGTCTGCTAAGACCTCTCTCCGAGCAGGAGCAGGTTGTTAGGGCAGCGCCCTGACTCCATCCAAGTGAAACTTGGTGCCGTCTGCATAAGACCGCCCTCTGCGCAAGAGTAGGTTCTTAGGGTGAAGCCCTAAGCCCTCGGAGAGCGCACGACCCGAAACGAAGTGAAGGGGTAGAGACATACGAGCGTAGCGAGTGTGTCTATAAGTGCGCCATTCGGTTTTAAAACTCCTGCTACCTCCACTATAGCACTTCGGTTGACATCCTGCAACACCCCATATATAATAATATAAAAAAGCCGAGTAAAAATGCAGATTATAATAAATATATCCCCTAAAAAGGAGAAAGGAGCGCGTCAAAGTATG
>Ga0256405_10012441_pt1 | contig 10539 bp, 9 predicted proteins | sample RumenRJG_02DNA_FD_189096 | JGI IMG/M metagenome (GOLD analysis project Ga0256405, IMG submission 189096) | Bovine rumen microbial communities from Lethbridge, Alberta, Canada - RJG_02 | ecosystem: Host-associated > Mammals > Digestive system > Stomach > Rumen | place: Canada: Alberta | collected... | reverse complement strand
GAAGACATCCTTGGGGCCATTTACCATGATCTCTGTGATGGTGGGGTCTTTCAGCAGCGGTTCCAAGGGGCCAAGGCCCAGCATCTCATCGCAGATATCATCCACCAGATCTATGCGCTCTGCCCTGGACAGGGAATAAGAATTGCCGGCCATTTCCTTCTCGAAATACGAGGAAATCAAAGCCTTGATCTGCTCCCTGGCTGACTCACCCTGTGCCAGGAGCATCTGCTCATTCACCGTCATTTCGTCCACGATCCGGCGGTGGATGGCCAGCCTCAGTTCCTGTATCTGGTCTATCTCCACCACGGCAGTGCGCCGCCCTGCAAAAGCCGAAGCCATCTGACCGTGGCTGTGCCTGGGTGTTTCCGCCAGATGCGAATAAGTCCCCTGACTGTCTGCCCTGAATCCCTTAGAGGCCGCCGGGGGCGCAGTTTTGGCATCTGACGTCTGATGCCACTCCTCCACATTCTGCTGTTCTACTTCCCTGATGGCCTTTTCCTTGGTTTTTCCCAAGCGCTTCAAAAGCGACATATATATTCCCCCGCTTTTCATGTATCTCAAGACGATCATCAGTCGCCTGTGCTTTTCTTAGTTATCATTTGGCTGATTCAGTTCTATCTCCAAGGGCATGGTGCAGCGCATTGGTTTAAGCTTCTCCGGCAAAACCTTTCTACCGAAATCATTGTCGCCGATATTGAGTTCAAAAGTAACACTGACTGTTACATATTTTTGGTCAGGATCTTTCAAACTGTAAGTAACTTTATATAATTTTGTCACAGGCACAGCATTATGCTCCTCCAAGAATGCTCCATCATTGCTATTCACTTTATCCTTGAAAGTCCCACGCTTATTAGCTTCTTCAATAGAATAAGCCCTGGCTATCTCGCGCACTGCATTATTGCACCTCAGATAGTCAGCATAGGCGAAGCCGCCGTATATTATGCCCATTACAAACATGAGAAATAACGGTATTATCACGGCAAACTCCACCACAGACTGCCCTTTCTGACCTCTCCTCATAACCGTCACCTCCCAAAAAATTCGCTAAATAGGTAAGAAAGAGCCCCCAAAACAGGAAGCTCTTTCTTTAGAATTCATTTGGCAAAACCTTAATCACGGACTCGGCTGACTCGGCTGACTCTGCTGACTCTGCTGACCTTGAATGCCAGTCTTGGCTTGGTCAATATTACTCTTTGCACCACTGAACAATCCAGTTATGGAATCTTTGATGCTGCCTTGGCCTGAAGACGTAAAGACATAAGCTGCAATAGCTGCCACAAATGCCAGAATCAAGGCGTACTCCACAATACCCTGCCCTTTTTGGGAATCCCTACGGAAAAACTTTTCAATACGCTGCAACATCTCCTTCACCCCCTTTCGAAAGACTTTTCAGACCTCTATATCAACTATGCGTTGAATAACCACATAGCCAATAAGCTCAAATACAAAGGCTGCAAGCATTGCCAGCTGTCCTATGGGATCTGTGAGCAGAACCATCAGCTGCTCTTGGGCGAACAAAAACATGAACAACGCCATGGCAAAGGGCAGAAGTATCAGCACCCAGGCTGACAGCCTGCCCTGAGCAGTCAGGGCCATGATCTCGCGCTTCATGCGGATTCTCTCATGGATGGTGTCGCTGATGGTGTCGAGAATCTGGGCCAAGTTGCCGCCCACTTCTCTCTGAATCAGCACTGCTGTCACCACCAGGTCAAAATCCCCGCTGCCAACCCGCTTGCCCATGGCTTCCAACGCCGTATCCAAAGGCACGCTCATGGCAACTTCCCGGTTCACCTGGACGAATTCATCGCTGATGGGCGGCTCCATCTCCCTTGCCACCACTTCCATGGCTTGCTGGAAACTGTAGCCGGCCCTGAGAGCGTTGGCCATGGTAGTCAGGCAATCCCCCAGTTGCTCAGTGAAAGCATTGCGGCGGCGGCGTATCCTGACGGATACCACCGTCCAGATAATGCCAGCTGCTATGATGCCAAAGAGAAACGCCATGTTGCCATCCAAGGTCAGCATCCAGGTGACGAGAGCCACGGCAAGGGTTACGCCCAAAAGCAGGACCATGAACTCGCCCCCCAGCAGGGGAATGCCTGCCTGGCGCATCTTCATGTCCAATTCCTGCACCGGCCTCCGCTCCGCTATGGGAGCAGCCAGCCTGGTCAGGAGATTCTTGAGCCTGTCTACGAAGTATGCCTCATCTTCTGCAATGCCTGCTTCCACTATGTTATAGCGGCGCAGGCGATAGAACAGATTGTTGCGCCTCTGCTGGCGCACGAGGAGCATGGCCATCAGCACAAACAGGAACGAGAGGAATGCAGCCATAATGGCTATCATGAAAACAGCCATGGCCTCACCTCCTGCCCGCTATAATCTCGCCGACCATATCATCAACAGCCCTCACATAGGGCATATCTTCCGGCAGATCCTTCAGCAGGCGTCCGCTGCCCGTAATGGCAGTGATGTGATTTTCCTCTGGTAATATTTTCGTCACGGGACGGCCAAATTCCTCCTCAATCTTCCTTTTCTGCTCCGAATTGCATCTTTTCACGCCGGAGAAAAGCGGATAGATTTTCTTCCCGTAAGCGTCCCACATCTGGAACATTTTCATGGAACGCTTCATATGCCGAACTTCCTGCCCGCTGTTGATCATGGACACCAGGATATCCGTATCAGCAAACTCCGCCAAGGCCAAAGATATGGGATTGAAGCCAGCCGGCAAATCCACCAGCACATAGCGGAACAGGCTCCCTGCCATGCGCACCACATCTATGAGACGGTCAGCCTCCACCAGCTCCGCATGCTCCGGGCGGAGAGGCCCGCCCATGACCCATACCCCCTGCCCCACAGGGTGGAAGTAGGCTTCCAGGGTGGCAGGATTCAGCAAGCGCACATCATGTGATGCTTCCACCACATTGTGCTGGGGCACCACATCGAAGAACATGGACACATCGCCGAACTGGAGGTCTGCATCTATGAGAGCTACAGACTCCCCGCTTTTCTTTGCCAGCTCAAGCGCCATCACCGAAGCCAAGGTGGTGCGGCCCGAATGGCCCTTGGGACTGAAGAAAGCCATGGTGCGAGTGGGCCGTTTCTGCCCTCGCCGTCCGTATAGCTCAATGGCTTTCAGGATATCCCTGGTGCGGAAGGGCTTCACGATACTGCCCAAAGCTCCCGCCTGGATGACTTTTTCCGCCGTATCTGCCTTCCAATGCTCCATCGTGCCCAGAAAATCAGCCTGGGGGAAGAAATCAATGAATTCCGGCAACAGCTCCAGCCCCTTGGGAGCATCTACATCAATGAGGAAAAGATTGGGACGGAACACGCTGCACTGCCCCAGTGCCTGCTCCGCATCGTGATAGGTAGCCGCCAAGTCAAAGTCCGCATCTGCCTTCAATGCTCCCGCCAAATGGGGAAGCATGACAGAATCCCGTTCCACCAGGATTGCACGGTATTTCATAGCAGATCACCCCTTTACTTGGAACCTTCAGCTGCATATCTGCCCCTGTTGAACAGCCAGGAGAAGGCACCCCGCTTTTCTTCCTTGGCAGGAGCCTCCTGCTCCTGCTCCTGCTTGGGGGCTATGCTGCGGTTGGTATAGCGTCCCACCAACTGCCAGTAGCTCTGGGTCAGCGGCGAAAGGGGCGCTGAGAACATCAGCGGCCTGCCCATGCGTATGGACTGGGTCACCGCCTGATGGTCAACAGGCAGCCTGTGGTAGAACTTCGCCCCCAGCAGCCGTTCCACATCCCGGTAGCTGATGAGGTCGTTCTCCTCTGCCCTGTTTTCCACCAGACAGATTTTTCGCTCCTCATACTCGAAGCGCAGCAGCGTGTCATAGCCGACTTTATAATTCTTCACCGAGGGCAGGAAATCAGCCCGCCCCATGAAATTGATGACTGTGCTCATATCCAGCATGACCAGGTTCAAGGTGCTGAAGACAGCTGTCATGTCCAGCACGATGAAATTGAAGCTGCCCATGCGGCGAATGATTTCCGCCACCGCATCCACATCAACCAGATAAGCATCGTTTATCTCTTTGGGCGGCGGCAGCACAGAAAAAGAAACGCCGCCGCAGCTGTACTCCACCAGATAATCCTCAACCCGGAAGGAAGCCTCATCCCGCTCCAGGGCTGCCTGGGCATCTGCCAGGGTCACATCACCCACCATGTCCAGATAGCCCATCACATCCCCAAACTGCAAATCCAGATCCACCAGGCAGGTCTGATACCCTTCTTTGGCCAGCCCTGCCGCCAGATTGATGGCGGCAACTGTCTTGCCGCTGCCGGCAGAGGTACTGAAGACAGCAATGACTATGCTTCTATGTCCGTCCATATCAGTACCACTCCTTCTTACTCATCTTTTGCCTGGCTATTCTTGGGCAGGGCCTCCCTGTTGAGGTATTTGCCCAGCATAGATCCATCACTTGCAGTTTCATCCTGCGGGGAAGAAACATTGCTTGTCTTTTCTTCCCTTTCATCGTAGGAATAGTTTTTGTCCTGGGATTCCTCCGGCGGAGCCAGCAAATCCACATCTTTCTTGGCAGCTTCTTCACGCTGCCCCTGCCTGTAAGCTCTCTCCATCTCCGGCGTCATCCTTGCCTTGGAGGACTCGTACTCGTCCACCAGATGCGGTGTCACCAGGATGATGAGTTCCTGCTTATCCTTGCTATGAGATGTGTATTTGAAAAACTCTCCAATGACAGGAATGTCACCCAAGAAGGGGAATTTCTTCACACTTTTTATATCTCTGGAATCCATCAAGCCACCAATTACCATAGTCGAACCCGATGGCACCGTAACTACGGAGTCTGCACGTTTTATTTCTATGATTGGTTGACCATTCACTGCTTCTCCGTTAGGCATACTAACCTCCGTATGGACAGATGAAACAATGCGGTTTTCCTCATCTACAATCGGTTTGAACTGAAGAATTATACCGTAGTCCTCAAAATCCGTATATGAACCATTATTATCTCGATTTACATAAGGAATTCTGCCACCTACTTGTATTAATGCCTCTTCTCCACTCATTGTAGTAATACTAGGTCTAGAAAGAATCTTCGCTTTGCCTTGACTAACCAAAGCACTGATACCAATATTAATCCGCCCATGCCTGTCTGTCAGCCACTGCCAAGGATTATGTGCAAAAGTAGTATCTCCGGAACCATAAGACTCTCCCATATAAAATACCCCTGGAGAAGTAAATAGTGCAGAATCTGTACTAGAACCGTACACAACACCCAGATTCTTACTATCTGAGGGATTAATGGCAATAACCTGAGCTTCTAAACGAATCTGAGAAGGATGGGTCATATGCAAAAGATCAATGACCGAACCATCTCCTGCTATCTCACTTCCCCCTACAGTGCGACCACTACTACTACGCGACAAAGAGCTCTGTGTATTCAACTTCATATTTGTGTTACTACCTACACTCAAGCTACCATTATCGTTATCGCGGACAAAGAGTTGCGCCGTCCGCACAGCGTAATTTCTTTCATACTGGTTTCTAACTGTGCCCGTTAGCATGATTTTGCCGTCCGCCATCTTCACATGGACATCCGGCAGATTGATGGCGTGCTCAATGACCTTGGCCTGTCCCGCATCTTCCGGGGACACGCCCACCACATAATCGTAGCGGCTGCCCGAAGCCGTCCAGACAAATAGGGTAGTGGTGCCTGCCTTGTGGGCCACCAGCAAGAATTCATTGCTTGAGGAGGGCACCTCCACCACCGTGGCAATCTCAGGATCGCCTACGGCAATCTGCACAATGCTGTCCGGCATGGCCATGCAGCGGGAGCTGTGCATATCTACAGAGATAAGTTCCGAAGCAAATACAGGTGACGGTGCCATGAGGAAACAGCTTGCCGTCAATAATCCCAGACCCTTGAAAATTCCCTTCTTCAAATCAGACACCCTCACTTCCCAAGTATTTTATCGCCCTGAATGATCCTGATGCCCGAGGAAGGAGCCTGCGCTGCAGGCTGGGGCGCAGCCTGAGGCTGATAGGCCGGCTGCGGTGCCGGCTGCGGTGCGGCAGGAGCTACAGGGACTGTGTTTTCTGCCAGAGAAGATTTCAACGTATACTCGCCAAAACCTGCATAAAAGTCCTTGGCTTGGAAGGGCCGCAGAGCCAGATAAATCTCCCCCACGGAAGCGGCAGATACCAGCTCCAACATCTCCTCAGGAGTCAACGCCAGCGTGGCGATGGAGGGCTTGTTGCCTGCCTTCTTGCCACCTTCCTCCTTGCTTTCTTCCTTGGCGGCAGCTGCTGCATTCTGGTTCACCGCCAGAAGCAGCACATTCTGCAGCAGGAAGCGGCTGGAAGCGCCGGTCTTGCCCTTCTCCACCAAAATCACGTCAACGTAATCCCCCGGCCTGGCAAAACCTGCCACGCCCGTTATCTCGCTGATCCCCACTGACACTGCCCGGCAATTCTCAGGTATGGAGCCGGTGAAGCCCACCCTGCTCCTGTCCGTGAAAACCTTGGAAACCGTGATGATATCCCCGGCGTAGATGGCAGAAGCCACCGGCTGGCCCACCACGTCCTTCATGTTCATGACAGCGCCCTTGGGCACCGCCGTAGCAGGTACCTCCCTCACCTCCAGCATATCCTCCTGCAGGATGGTGTTGGCAGATATGTCATCCCTGGCCATCACTACCGAACGGTTGACGGTCTGGGTAGGCGGCGGCGCTGTCACGGTCATCTCTTTTTTCTCCGTCAGACTGGTCATGGCCAGATACACCACCACGAACATCAGGAGCGCAGCCGTTCCTGCCAGCATCAGCAGCTGCCTGGGCTTCAGGTCATTCAAGACATCCAGCAATTTCGAAAACATGGGCATCCCCTCGATTTTCACTTATTTTTCAGTTTATTTACTTCGTTATATCACATTCAGCACATTTATCAAGATGGTAAACAGTTCAACTTTTCATTCTTTACTACTATTGTATCACATATATATCACATAAGTCCCTTCCATACAACATATTGTCCTTTTAATATATACATCTTTCCATATCTTCAAGATTTCCCCATCTTTCTGCATTCTTATGTAATGTTTATATACTTTTTGCGAAAATTTTGATATAATATCCTCGGCAGAGATTTTTGTAATTATGCTGATAACTTAGTTTATCTGCCAAAATCAATGATAAGAGGTGTACACGAATGAGCAGCAAAAGCATTCGCACCAAGTTATTCCTGCTCCTCGCCCTCATGGGGGCGATTCCCTTCCTGGTGGCTGTCATCTTCATCGGCTACAGGAATGTCATTCATCTGGACGGTCATGCCCGAGAGGACAGCTGGGGGAAAAACGTCACCCTCAACACTCATCTGACCCAGGAACTGGAGAAGAATTTCTATGTGCTCCGCACTCTGGCCGTAACCCCTGCCGTCAGGGACTACCTGCAAGCCCCTACGCCGCAGAACGAGGAAACCATGCAGAAAGTCCTGCGAGATGCCAACCTCGTCTTCAAGGACGGCAATCCCCTGGCCATTGTCGATACCATAGGCAATCAGCTCTATCGCACCGACCAGTCCCCCAAGGTGAATATCTCCAAGCGGAAGAACTTCCAGGAGGTCATGAACGGGCAGGATTATGTGTCAGATGTCATGATCAGCAAGTCCACCGGCCAGCTGCTGGTGGTGATCGGCACTCCCGTCTATGACAGCGGCCACCGCGTCATCGGCATGGTGGAGCGGAATTTCTATCTGGATGAGCTGCAGAATTTCATCCAGTCCCAGGACAACGACTTTAATTCCATCTATCTGCTGGACCGCGAAAATAAGATCGTAGCCCATTCCGAGGGCGACAAAGCTCTGGAAGAGATAGACATTTCCCAGGAGCTGGACCTCATCACGCAAGCCCTGGATGGCCATCAGGGCACAGCTCAGATTGAAGCCGAGGGCAAGAAACTTTTGACCACCTATGCAAAGAATCACCTCAGTGGCTGGACTGTCGTCACCCTCATGCCCTACAGCCACATCTGGGGGACAGTGAATGATGCCATCATGCGAGGGGCTATCCTGGGCTTCATAGTGATGCTCTTCGTGAATCTGGCCGCCCATCTCATGGCTACCCGCATCACCCGCCCCATCCGTGAGATAACCGACACCATCACGAAAATTGCCAGCGGCAAGACCAACATCGACCAGCTGCACGTCTTCTCCGATGACGAGCTGGGGGAGATGGCCATGGCCGTCAACGAGATGCGCGCCATGCAGGAAAATGCCAACAATGCCACCATGCGCGATTTCCTCACGGGTCTGGCCAGCCGGGAAGCCCTGGAAATTCTCTGCCGCAAGCGGCTGCAGGAATACATGGAAGCGGCAAACTCCCCAGGCCTGGTGGCCATCATCCTCATCGACCTGGACAACTTCAAGAAAGCCAACAAGTCAGAAGGCCACGAATACGGCAACCATGCGCTGAAGGACTTCGCCACCCGCCTCAGTGAGCATTTTGGCTCTACCACCTACGTGGGGCGGCTGGAAGCAGATGAATTCATGGTCATCCTGTCTCACCAGAAGGATGTGGCTGCCATAAAAAAGAGCGCGGAAGCCATAAACCACATGGCCAGGGAAATCACTGTAGATGACAACAATGCAGGGCTCTCCGCCAGCATCGGCGTGTCTGTAGCTCCCCGTGACGGCAAGACCTACAACCAGCTTTACCACGCAGCAGACCTTGCCCTCTTCAAAGCCAAGGAAAAAGGCCGGGACTGCTACCAGCTGGCAGACGACGACGCATGAAAGGCAACAGACGAACGAGGTGAGCAAGGATGAACCGCAAAAGCATCAAAACCAGATTGTTCCTGTTGCTGGCTCTGATGGGAGCTATTCCCTTCATCGCTTCTATAATCTTCATAGGCTGGCGGAATGTATTGCATTTGGGGCAGCATGCCAGAGTGGATGCCTGGACCAGGAATATCAACATCAACGAGCACCTGACCCAGATGGGAGAAAAGAACATCTTCGTGCTGCGCACCCTGGCAGGCGCTCCCATCATCCGCAGGTATCTGGAAAATCCTCAACCAGAGGATGAAGCCATTGTAATGCAGCTGCTGAGAAATACCAACAGCATCTTCCAGGATGACAACACCACGGCCATGACCAATGCGCAGGGCATGCAGATCTTGCGCACAGACACCCTTCCCAAGGTAAATATCGCCCAGCGGAAGCATTTCCAGGAAGCCATGGAGGGACGGGATTACGTCTCCGATGTCATGACCAGCTTGGCCAACGGGGAACTGGTGCTGGTAGCTGTCTCCCCGGTTTTTGACGAGCAGCACAGGGCCATTGGCATGGTGCAGAGGAATTTCTACCTGAACCAGGTGCAGAAATTCATCCAAACCCAAAGCAACGATAATGTTTCCGTCATCATCACCGACCGTGCCAACACTGTCATCGCCCAAACCGAGAAAAATGAAAAATATACCAAAGGCATGGATATGTCGAAGGAAATCCATGATATATCCGAAGCCCTGGACTGGGGAGACGGGGTGACTCGCATGGAGATGGATGGGCAGGACAGCCTGGTGACCCTTTCCAGGGACAAGCTCACCGGCTGGAGCATCATCACTATCACCCCCTACGGCAATATTTGGTATACTGTGCATGATGCCGTCATCAGGGGAGCCATCCTGGGCTTCGTCATCATGCTGTTCGTGAATCTGGCGGCTCATCTCCTGGCCACCCGCATCATCCGCCCCCTGGAGGAAATCAACGAGGTCATCAGCAATATGACCAGCGGCAAAGGCGATATCGACCAGCTGCACACCTACAAAGATAGCGAGCTGGGAGATATCTCCACCGCCCTCAACGAGATGCGCCATATCCACGAGGGACTTATAAAAGAAGCCCAGGTGGACAAGCTCACGGGACTTTACAACCAGTATTCCGTGGAAGAATTCTGCCGCCACAAGCTCCGGGAGTATGAAGATGCTCCCTCCCCCGGCCTGATAGCCATCATGCTGGTAGACCTGGATCACTTCCAGAAAGCCAATCGAGAAGAAGGGCGCCTGTACGGCGACAAGGTCTTGAAAGAATTCGCCGACAAGCTGAAAAACCTCTTCCCAGGCGGCACCTGCATAGGCCGTCTGGAGGCAGACGAATTCGTGGTGGTGCTGGACAAGCAGAAGGATAAGGAAACCATCCGCGCCAAGGCCCAACTCATCAATGAAACCGCCAGGAATATCACCGTGGGAGAAGATAAGGTGGGACTCACCGTCAGCATCGGCGTAGCCATCGCCCCCTTCAACGGCAAGACCTACAACCACCTGTTCCATGCGGCTGACCTGGCTCTCTACGAAGTCAAGGAAAACGGCAGGGACAACTACAAGCTGGCAGATGACTTGGATGCATAAAAAAAGGGGCTGTGCTCTCACAGCCTCTTTTTGTTTGGGTGTATTAATCAACGCGCCATAAGCAGGAAGGACAGCGCCATCAGGGAAAAATAAGGGCTGTAGGCAAAGCGCTCGTCACGCTTCCAACGCCCCGTCCCCAGCATCACCAACGCCACCAGCCCAGACAGCA
>Ga0256405_10012440_pt1 | contig 10539 bp, 10 predicted proteins | sample RumenRJG_02DNA_FD_189096 | JGI IMG/M metagenome (GOLD analysis project Ga0256405, IMG submission 189096) | Bovine rumen microbial communities from Lethbridge, Alberta, Canada - RJG_02 | ecosystem: Host-associated > Mammals > Digestive system > Stomach > Rumen | place: Canada: Alberta... | reverse complement strand
ATACACACTTGGACAGAGTATTGATAGCCAATGTCTTTGCAAGGCCCGGCATACCTTCGAGAAGGATGTGGCCGTTAGCCAGCAGGCCGATAAGAAGATTCTCTACAAGTTGTTTCTGTCCGACTATGACCTTTCCCATCTCGAGGGTGAGCAGATCCACGAAGGCGCTTTCCTTCTGGATGCGGTCATTGAGTTCCTTGATGTTTACGCTTTCCATTTATTTTTTAATAATTTTGTCGCACAACACGTCAAAGATGAGATATTCGATCAGATTGTCATACGACGGCGCTGCGTTCTGCGGATGGCAGATTCAGCCCAACGCCCCTTCAGTCCAGGAATGCCTTGAAACAGCTCTTTCAAAGCTGTTAAGGGAGGATATAAAGGTTACCGGAGCCGGCAGAACGGACACCAGGGTAAGTGCAATCAACTATGTCGCCCATTTCGACACTTCGAACGATCCCGGGATCGACGCGAATACTATTTGCTACAAATTAAATGCCATTCTACCCCTGTCAATAAAGGTTCACGAAGTGAAACCGGAGGCTGACAGTTTCCACGCAAGATTCGGAGCCACAAAGAGGGGTTACCGCTATTTCATCAACCGCAGGAAGGACCCTTTTGTCACCGGAATGTCATTCTTTTACTCCTTTCCGCTTGACGTAGAGGCAATGAACAGGGCGGCGCAGCACCTGCTCGGCACCCACGACTTCCACTGCTTCGAGAAGGTGGGAAGCGACAACAAAACCTCCGTCTGCACGGTCTTCTCAGCCCACTGGGACAACTGGACGCCAGCCCACGTAAGAGAGCTCGGTTTCCCTGCGGAAGAAGGTGATCATCTGGTATTTACAATCCAGGCAGACCGCTTCCTCAGGAATATGGTAAGGGCCGTCGTAGGCTCACTTCTGGAGGTCGGAAGGGGAAAGCGCAAACCCGAATGGATTTCAGAACTCATTTCCGGCGGAACTCGCTCTGACGCAGGAGAGTCCGTTCCCGGACACGCCCTCTTTCTCAATGAAATAAAATACTAGGGGCACATTTCGGTTTTGTCCGTTTTTTTAAGTATTTTTGTACGATTATTGCAAATACAAAAAGAAAACGGATATATGTTATTCAACCTTCTTCAGTCAGACATTGACTCAATGGCAGCCACAGCCGCACAGGCTGTTCCTCAGGTAACAGAGCAGTCATACTCACTTATCAGCATGGCCACCAAGGGTGGTTGGCTTATGCTCGTGCTCCTTGCACTTTCAATCGTAGCAATCTACATCTTCGGAAAGAAGTGGTGGATGATACACAAGGCGGCAAACATCGATAAGTACTTCATGCAGGATATCAGGGACTATATCCACGAGGGAAAGATTAAGAGCGCAAAGGAACTCTGCGAAAAGTATGATTCCCCTATCGCAAGGCTCGTAGAGAAGGGTATCGACAGAATCGGCCGTCCTCTCTCCGACATCCAGACAGCCGTTGAGAACATCGGCAACGCAGAGGTTGCCCGTCTCGAGAACGGCCTTCCTTATCTTGCCACAATCTCCGGCGGCGCACCTATGATCGGATTCCTCGGAACCGTTCTCGGTATGGTACAGGCCTTCTTCAACATGGCCAACGCCGGCAACAACATTGATATCACCCTGCTTTCAAGCGGTATCTATACAGCCATGATTACAACTGTCGGCGGTCTTATCGTCGGTCTTCTGGCATACTTCGGATACAACTACCTGACGGCGCAGATTTCAAATCTCGTCTTCAAGATGGAAAGCACCACAATTGACTTCATGGATCTTCTCCATGAGCCTGCAGACGCAACAGAGGAATAAACCATGGCAATCAAGAGATCGACAAAAATACTGTCGGATATGTCGATGTCCTCAATGACGGACATCGTCTTTCTCCTCCTGATCTTCTTCCTCGTAACCTCTACCCTTGTCAACCCTAACGCCCTCAAGCTTCTTCTTCCAAAGAGCACGGGACAGGTCTCAGCAAAGGCGACGGTAAGCGTATCGATCAAGGACTGGGGAGATGAGAAATATACCTATCACCTCAACGGTGATGAGACACCTATGCCGTTCGAGATGCTCGAAGACGGCCTTATCAACCTTCTCGTGAACGAGGACGACCCAACGTTCTCCATCTATGCGGACGAGACCGTTCCTATCAAGGAGATCGTTGCAGTGATGAACATTGCAAAGAGAAATCACTACAAGGTAATTTTGGCAACACAGGCGGAATAATGCAGCAGGAGTATAAAAGAGTAAGGCAGAAGCAGGAAACGGCATCGACGGTGACTGGCATCGTCCTGACGGTGGGCATACATATCCTCGCCTGCGCTACTCTTGGCTTTACCGGAATCAAATACATATATCCACCGCCTCCGGAAAGCACATTCGTACTCGACTTCGAGGAAGAGGAAGCCCCTAAGGTAAAGCAGGACTTCCGCGGTTCCCAGCCTAAGGCTGAGGAGGTTGACCTCAAGAAAGAAATCGAACTCGTACAAAGAAGCGAGTCTCCGCATAAGACACTGGCAAAGACCAATAACACTCCGGCAACAAAGCCGGACAACTTTGGAGACGTCGATGTCCAGACCCCAAAACAGGAGGAGCCGAAACTTGACCCGAGAGCGTCATTCCCAGGAATGAGCAAGAATGACGCAAACACCACCGCGCCGCACTCCGCGAAGGAGCCTGGCGAAACCTTCAAGGCCGGACAGCCGGACGGCAACACCCAGAACGGCAAGACCGAAGGCACGCCTAACGCCCACCTAAAGGGAAGAAGCGCCCTCGGAAGCCTTCCACGCCCAGCTTACAATGTACAGAAAGAAGGTATTGTGGTGGTTAAAATCAAAGTGGACATCTACGGCAACGTAGTGGACGCCCAGCCTGGCGCTCCAGGCACCACGGTGAGCGACGACAAACTTTGGGCAGCCGCGAGGGCGGCAGCAATGAAGGCCCACTTCACTCCTGGCAACAGCGAAACTACTCCTGCAATGCAGGAAGGTACTATAACTTATAAGTTCAAACTAAAGTAATTTACATCACGGACGGCGTGAGCCGTTTATTTATTAATTTAATCAGGCCCGAAGAAGGGCAAATCAAACAATGGAAGAAAACAACAAGAGCGGATTCTCCGCAGAGGGAAGGAAGCTTAGATCCAGAAGACCTCGCACTAACGAAAGCAGACCTGCGTACAGCACTTCAAATTCAAATGCATCAGAAGGACGCAGCTATTCTTCTGGAGAACACAGAAGCTATGGAGAACGTAGAAGCTTCAGCGGTGAGCGTAGAAGCTACGGAAACTCAGAAAACAGGAACAGCTACGGAAACAACCGTGGAGGCTACTCATCAGGTGAGCGCAGAGGCTATGGCAACGGCGGCGAACGCAGGAGCTACGGCGAGCGCAGATCTTACGGTGAGAACAGGTCTTACGGCGAGAACAGATCCTATGGGGAAAACAGGTCCTATGGGGAGAACAGAAGCTACGGCGAGAACTCAGGCGAGCGCAGGAGCTTCAATGGAAACAATTCAGGTGAGCGCAGAAACTTCAGAAACAACAACAATTCAGGTGAACGCAGAAGCGGCTTCAACTCAAACCGCAGGAGTTTCGGCGCATCAAGGAACAACAACGGTTACGGAAACAACCGCGGAGGCTTCGGCGGAGGTCGCAAGTACCAGGGCAGAGGCAACCAGGGTGGTTTCAAGAAGAAAAAGAACGACTATCAGTTCGGAGCGGCTGCCGAGGCCGGAATCGACGAGATGCTCAGCAGAAGACCTATACCTCAGGCTCCTGTATACTCTGACAACGACATGGTTCCAACAGAGATCAAGGAGGAGGTACGTCTCAACAAGTACATCGCAAATTCAGGTATATGCTCACGCCGCGAAGCTGACCAGTATATCCAGGCAGGCGTAGTCACAGTCAACGGCAACGTCGTTACCGAACTCGGTACCAAGGTCAACGTCCTCAATGACGACGTACGCTTCAACGGCGAGCGTCTCAAGGGCGAGGAGAAGGTTTACATCGTAATGAACAAGCCGAAGGGTTATGTAACCACAGCCAGCGACCCTCACGCAGAGAAGACCGTCATCGACCTTCTCAAGGGCGTTTCAGCAAGGGTATTCCCGGTAGGCCGTCTTGATAAGAACACCACAGGAGTCCTTATGTTCACAAACGACGGTGAAGTTGCCGAGAAACTCACACACCCTTCATACGACAAGAAGAAGATTTACCAGGTTATCCTTGACGCTCCTCTCCAGGAAGAGCACTACAACCAGATCAAGGAAGGTATCTCCCTCAACGACGGTGAGATCAAGGCTGACGAGCTCGAGTACATCGACGCTTCTGACAAGAGGAAGCTCGGTATCGAGATTCACTCAGGCAAGAACCGTATCGTGCGCCGAATTTTCGAATCCCTCGGTTACGAGGTAAAGGCCCTCGACCGCGTTTACTTCGCAGGTCTTACAAAGAAGGGTCTTCAGAAGGGAGAATGGAGATATCTCACCGCTGGTGAAGTCAACGTTCTCAGAATGGGCGCTTACGTTTAAAATAATTCCCGAATGAGCGGACAAAAGGAACATAGAGCCGGTTTCGTAAACATCATAGGCAATCCTAACGTCGGAAAATCGACTCTTATGAATGCCCTCGTGGGCGAGAAGCTGTCGATTGTTACCGACAAGGCGCAGACGACAAGACACAGGATCATGGGAATCGTCAACACCGACGACTACCAGATTGTGTACTCGGACACGCCGGGAATCCTGAAGCCTAACTACAGGCTCCAGGAGAATATGATGAACTTCGTCGACACAGCAATCGGCGATGCCGACATCATCCTCTATGTAACCGATGTCGTCGAAAAGGGCGACAAAAATGCCGAATACATCGAGAAACTGAGCAAGATTGACTGTCCGGTAGTGCTTGTGCTGAATAAAATCGACACAAGCACTCAGGACAAAGTCATCGCTCTTATGCAATGGTGGAAAGAAAAGCTGCCAAAGGCGGAAATCATTCCGGCTTCGGCGCAGGAGAAGTTCAACGTGGAGACCATAATGGACGCCATCGTAGAGAAACTCCCGGTATCTCCGCCATGGTTCGACAAGGACCAGTTTACGGACAAGAACCTCAGGTTCTTTGCATCCGAAATCATCAGGGAGAAGATTCTCAGGAATTACTCCCAGGAAATCCCTTACAGCTGTGAGGTTGTGGTGGAAGCCTTCAAGGAAGGAGAAGACCGCTACGACATCAGCGCCGTAATCTACGTGATGAGGGATTCACAGAAAGGTATAATCATTGGCAAGAAAGGTGCTGCCATAAAGAAGCTTGGTACCGAATCAAGGATCGAGATGGAAGATTTCTTCCAGAAGAAGGTTTTCCTTCAGCTCTACGTCAAAGTTGACGAAGGCTGGAGAGAAAGTCGCAGGGAACTCCGCAAATTCGGCTACGAAGAATAATCAGGAGGATAATAATGAGCGAGGAAAACGAATGGGTGGATGGCAATCCGGAAGATGACGAGAAAGTCGTTGACGGTGAGGTGTCATCCGGACGCTTCGACAGGTTGCTTGATGGCGACAGCAAGAAATTCAAACTCTCATCGATGTTCAAGGACTGGTTCCTTGACTATTCGTCTTACGTAATACTTCAGAGAGCCGTTCCGCACATCGTGGACGGTCTGAAGCCTGTACAGAGGCGTGTGCTTCACGCAATGTACAAGATGGACGACGGCAGCTACACCAAGGTTGCCAACATCGTGGGACAGGCGATGCAGTACCACCCTCACGGTGACGCATCCATACTCGGAGCACTCGTACAACTCGGTCAGAAAGGCTATCTCATTGACTGCCAGGGAAACTGGGGTAACATCCTCACAGGTGACGGCAACGCCGCACCGCGATACATCGAGGCAAGGCTCAGCAAATTTGCCAAGGAGGTTCTCTTCGACCCGAAGGTCACCAACTGGATGACATCATACGACGGACGAAACCAGGAGCCTACAGAGCTTCCGGTCCGCTTCCCACTGCTTCTTGCGCAGGGAACGGAAGGTATCGCCGTAGGTATGGCCTCCAAGATTCTTCCTCACAACTTCAACGAACTCCTGGACGCATCCGTAGCCATCCTCAAGGGCAAGGATTACACAATCTATCCTGACTTCCCTACCGGAGGCTATGCGGACTGCTCAAAATATCTGGACGGAAAGCGAGGCGGAGTTATCAAGGTAAGGGCAAAGATTGACAAAATCGACAAGAACACCATCAGTATTACCGAGGTCCCTTACGGCAAGACGGCTTCCATCCTCATCGATTCAATCCTAAAGGCAAAGGACAAGGGTAAGATTAAGATCAAGAAGATCGAGGACATGACAACCGACAAGGTTGAGATTGTCATCCACCTTCCTAACGACGTGTCTCCGGACAAGACCATTGACGCGCTCTACGCGTTCACGGACTGTGAGACCAGCATCTCCCCTAACGCCTGCGTCATCAAGGACAACAAGCCTCAGTTCCTCAGCGTAAAGGACATCCTCGAATACGATACCTTCCATACAAAGGATCTTCTCGGACGCCAGCTCCGCATCAAGCTGGATGAACTCGAGAACGAGTGGCACTACGGTTCACTTGAAAGGATTTTCTTCGAGAACAGAATCTATAAGGTACTGGAACAGGACCAGAAAGACTGGGACACCCAGATACAGGAAGTCTTCGACGCAATGAAGACTTACCAGAAGATGCTCAAGAGGGAAATCGTACTTGACGATATCCTCAAACTGGTGGAGAAGCCTGTGAGGAAGATTTCCAAGTTCGACACCAAGGCCATGGACATCAAGATCCAGGCAATCGAGGACGAGATAAAGGAAGTTCAGGACAAACTTGAACATCTTACAGAATACACTATAGACTGGTTCGAAGGTCTCAAAAAGAAATACGGCAAAGACTTCCCTAGGCAGACGGAAATCACCGCCTTCGAGAACATCGCCGTGACCAAGGTCGTTAACAACAACGCCAAACTCTACGCCAATTACGAGGAGGGCTTCGTGGGCATCGGCCTTAAGAGGGACGAGAACGGAGAATTCGTCTGCGACTGCTCGGACCTCTCGGAGATCATCGTCATTGGAAAGGACGGAAAATACCGCGTCACCAAGGTTTCAGACAAGGCCTTCTTCGGCAAGGACCTTCTCTACGTGGGCGTCTTCAACAGGAATGACGAGCGCACCATCTACAACGTCATCTACCGTGACGGCAAGGAGTATTACTATGCAAAGCGCTTTGCCATTACATCGGTAACACGCGATAAGGAATACGACATCACAACGGGAGCCCCGGGATCAACCATCCTTTGGTTCACGGCCAACCACAACGGTGAGGCCGGTGCAGTCAAGATATATCTCAGACCGAAGCCGAAGCTCAAGAAGACATCCTTCGAATACGACTTCTCAACCCTTATGATCAAAGGCAAGGGCTCAAGGGGTAATCTGGTCACAAAGAACTCAATCCAGAGGATCCAGCTCAAGTCCAAGGGCGTTTCAACCATCGGCGGAAAGGATATTTGGTACGATTCAGACATCCAGAAGCTCAACGATGAAAGCCGCGGAGAGTATCTTGGACAGTTCAACGGAGACGACAAGGTTCTGGCAGTATTCAAGAACGGAACATACTACACCACCTCGTATGATGTAAGCAACCGCTACCAGGGCGACCTGCTCCTGATAGAGAAGCACAATCCTGACAAGACCTTCACCGCCCTCTATTACGACGGAGAGGCCAAGTCATTCTATATCAAACGATTCTCATTCCCGGCAAGCGATAATACGCCTGTATCGTTCATCGCTGAAGGCGCCAAGTCTTACCTAGTGGCCATCAGCCAGGACAAGCATCCTCAGTTCATCGTCACCTTCGGAGGCAAATACGCCCACAGGGAGGCTGAAATCTTCGATGCCGAGGAGTTTATCGGCAAGAAGGGTATCACCGCAAAGGGAAAGAAATGCCACGCCTACACGGTCAAGAAAGTCGAGTTCGGCGAGCCGCTTCATAAACCTGAAGACGACATCGTCCCAGAGCCGCAGGAAACCGTCCAGGACGAGGTCATAGATGTAGAAGACATCATCGAGACGCCGATAGAACCTATTGACCTGCCCGATCCGGGGGACATCAACGCCGGCGAGCCGGGCGAGGAACCTACACTCTTCTAAAATGATCATTTCTCTCACAGGTTTCATGGGATGCGGCAAGTCCAGCATCGGCAAAGTCCTGCAGACCAGACTGGGATGCAGGCTTATAGACCTTGACGACTATATCGAGGCAAAAGCCGGAAAGAAAATCCCTGAAATCTTCAAACAATCCGGAGAACCTGCTTTCAGGAAGATGGAAGCCGAGGCTCTCAAGGAGATTATTGACAGCGAGAAGGGCCGGGACACAGTCATCCTTTCCCTCGGAGGAGGGGCAGTAATGACGCCCGAATGCTTCGACCTTGTCAGGGAGAATACCGAATGCGTCTATCTCAGGGCCACCGTGGACACCCTGGTGGAAACCCTCTCGGGATACGAGGCGCAGAGGCCAATGCTGAGCGGAGATGAAGACCTCAGAACCAAGGTCACAGGCCTGATGGCCAAAAGAGCCTCAACCTACGAGGCCGTAGCATCCTATATAACAGACATCGACGGCGTCCGCTACGAGGACACCGCCGATGATATTATCAAGCACTTTTCCCTTTAGATTGCGCTGGAAATAGCATTTATGTCCGGCTGCTCGCCGGTCATTATGCCGTACCCGGTAATTGCCTGGCCAATGAGCCAGCGTTTGCCCGGAATATACTGTGCGCCTGAAGCGTTGAGCCTGTCCAGCACTTCCCCGCTGAAAGCAGGAGTCTTGTAATTTGCCTCAAGGATAACCTTTCCCGGCTGACCGGTTCCATACCTTCCCTCACCCGCAAAATCCTCCTGGGTAAGAAGCGCAACTGAATCCAGCGCCATCGGAAGCGTATAGATTACAAGTTCACATTCTTTCACAGCAGCCTTGAAATCAGAGACCGGATCCACTATGAACCTGTATTCAGGAAGTTCATCCACAATCTTCTGCGCCTTCTCAGGAGTCCTGTTCATAAGCGACGTATCGAATCCCAGTTCGGCGGCTGCAACTGCCGCAGCCCTTCCCGCTCCGCCGCAGCCAACCACGAGGGCCTGAGGCTTTTCGGCAAAGAGGTGCCCTATGCTCTCACGGAAGAACTGATGCACCTTGATATATCCGCGGCTGCCATAGCGCTCATAGCACTGGGCGGTAATGCCGGGGAAATAAGCCTCGGCAACGCAGAGGATGATGCCTGTAAAATCTGAGTTGTGCGCCTCGATTCCCTGCTCCGTCTTGAGCAGAAGGTTGCTGGCGCCTATCTTGGAGCACGGACCGGAAATGACATCGGCCTTGCGGAATGCCAGTTCCTTGAATGGAGCCGTGACGTTGATGGCCTTATAGTCAGAAAGGAATCTGGCATAAGAAGCCTCAAAATCCGAGCCCTCAATAAGGTCATACTGCCTGCGGCCTGCATAAGCCGCATTGAAAAGTATTGGGCTCTTGGATGTGGAGATAGGGTCTCCAATCAGTCCGAACTTGTCCATATCGAAATTCATTTTATTTTGCCTGACGCTGGCGGACGGCTTCGAAAAGAAGTATGGCCGCAGAGACGGATACGTTCAGGGAATCAAGCTTTCCAAGCATAGGAATCTTAATGTGGCTGTCCGCCGCCTTTCTCCAGATGTCCGTCAGTCCGGTTGCCTCGGTTCCCATGACGATTGCCGTGGCCTGCGTCATAGGCGTATCATAATACCACTCCGAATCCTGAAGCTGCGCCGTAAGAATCTTGACATTGTTTTCCTTAAGGAAGGCAATCGTATCCTCCGAAGAAGCTGCCACCACCTGAGTGGTAAAGACGGCTCCAATGCTGGCCCTGATAAGATTAGGATTCCAGAGGTCAGTAAGAGGATCGCAGATTATCACGGCATCTGCCCCCGCCGCATCGGCGCTGCGAAGGACTGCGCCCAGGTTACCAGGCTTCTCTACGCCTTCGAGAACCACAATCAGGGGATTCTCTCCCAGCTTAAGGTCCTTCAGGCCAATTTCCCTCGTCTCAAGTTCTGCGATGACACCCTCGGTACCTCCCCTGTAAGCCACCTTGTCGTAAATAAAGGCCGGCATCTGAACAATGCCGCAGGAATGGTTCAAAGACTCTGCCTTCCTGACTATTCTCTCCATCTCCGAAGGAGAAAGAATCTCCCCACAGAGGAAGAGGGTGCGTGGAATAAAGCCGCTGTCCAGGCAATGCTCAACCTCGCGCCTGCCTTCCACCACAAAAAGAGACTTCTCACGCCTCAGTTTGGATTTTTCCTGAAGTGCGAGAAGTTCCTTTATTCTAGGATTCTGTGCCGATGAAACGGTGTCAACCCTAAGCATTACTGTTCTTCTTTCTTGACGGCAGTCTTTTCAGGACGCATCTGAGGGAAGAAGAGGACATCCTGGATAGTTGTCTGTCCGGTCATAAACATTGTAAGACGGTCGATACCCA
>Ga0256405_10012438_pt1 | contig 10542 bp, 8 predicted proteins | sample RumenRJG_02DNA_FD_189096 | JGI IMG/M metagenome (GOLD analysis project Ga0256405, IMG submission 189096) | Bovine rumen microbial communities from Lethbridge, Alberta, Canada - RJG_02 | ecosystem: Host-associated > Mammals > Digestive system > Stomach > Rumen | place: Canada: Alberta | collected... | reverse complement strand
AACCAACGAATATTTAAATATTTGAACTTGCTTGTTACTATACTGTTAGTATTCACAGTCTAAATTTTTACTCAAATTCTAATATTCCTCATTAATCCTCAATACCATTAAAGCTATGCTAGAATAAGTAAGAAGTTATGTTTGGAGAAGGATATGCCAAAGGATTTATTGTTTCTTACGGGCAGTGAGAATTTTTCCGAGATTATTGAAGAAGGCGCCTATTATGTCGATAAGACCTCCTATTTAAAAGAGCTGTTTTTAACAAGTACAGTTAAAAATCCACTCTTCATCCGTCCCCGCCGCTTTGGCAAGACTCTTAACATGAGTATGATTAAGGAGTTTTGTGAGATAAACTATCAAAATCCCTCCGATAAATCCCGTCAGCAGAAACTCTTTATAGATAACGGCAGAAACATTGCGGTGGCAGGTGTCGAAATTTCTTTAGAAGAATTTACCACCTCCCCAGACTTAAGTCATAACATCGACTTTGATACCTTTATGACGCTCATGCTGCATACCGGCTATGTCACCTATAGCGAGGATTCAGTTTTTTTAAACAATGTCAGAATAAGAATACCTAACCGTGAAGTCTATGAATGGTTTAAGGTAAAACAGAAACTGCTTTATGGTGAGAATAATCCCGAGTGGTTCAATCAGGCCCTAAGACTTGTCGATTTACTCATGGAGAACAATGTCGAGGAGGCCTCGTCACTTATGAACGATATGTTAGTACAGTTTTTAAGTGTCAGAAACTACGGCAGTGAACTCTATTACCATGGCTTTATGCTTGGAGTGATAGGCCTTGCCGCCTCCACAAGAAACCTTATAATACACGAAGAGTTAGAATCAGGTGAAGGGTTTACAGATCTTGTTTTAGATGATTTTGTAAACGAAAACTGCTGTATCCTAGAACTTAAAAAGGCCGAAAGTCTTGATAAACGTTATGCTGCCGTACAGGAGGCCACCGCACAGCTCCTCACAAAGAATTATGCCGAAGAATTTGTAGGAAAACGCTATAAAAAAATCTATGGCATCGGTATCGGTTTTGCCAAAAAGTCCTGTGAGATTGTTTCACTTGGCAATCTTGCCAAACCTTCATAACCTTAAACACTCTTCTTTTGGATAAAACAAAGAGATTTATTTTACAAGCATAAACCAAGTATTAATACTTTTATTGAAGACTGTGGATAATATTTTTTTCAATTATTTTATTCAAAATTTATAATAATTTTTGAGAGATCTCTGTATGCAGTTCCTTTCTAGATTTCAGCGTATCGAAATGCTTTCCGGTACGCTTTATGACAAAATTCTTTTTTTTACATTACCGCTAGCCTTAACCGGTATTTTGCAGCAATGCTTTAATGCTGCAGATGTCATGGTTTTAGGTCATTTTGTTGGTGATAGTGCCATGGCTGCGGTAGGGAACAATGTGCCTATCATTGGTCTTCTGGTGTCTCTATTTATGGGGGCCTCTATTGGTGCTAATGTTGTTGTCGCAAGATACCTTGGTATGCAGGACAAAGAGAATGCCACCGATGCGGTTCAGACATCCTTTCTTGTTTCTGTAATTCTGGGGATTAGTCTTGCGGTTTTGGGCCTTGTTTTCTCTGGTATCACTATTGATGCCTTAGAGGTTCCGCAAAGTGTTCGCGAAGAATCATTAACCTATCTTCGTATTTATTTATTAGGCCTTCCTTTCATGTCAATCTATAATTTTGAAGCGGCACTTCTTCGGGCTAAGGGGGATACGGCAACACCATTGGTGGCTCTTTTTTATGCAGGTGTCTTAAATCTTGTTGGAAATCTTGCGGGAGTCTGCCTTTTTCATTACGGTATTGGCATTGTTGCTTTAACCACTACACTTGCCAATATTTTAAGTGCCTGTTTTTTGTTTTATAGGATGCTTAAGGCTGAAGATGAGATTAGTCTTAGACTTAACACTCTGCATACATTCAATTTTCGTAAGTGCCGTGCTATTTTCAAGATCGGTCTGCCTGCCGGAGTACAGGGCATGGTCTTTTGTCTATCGAATCTTGTAATTCAGAATGCCATCAATTCTTTAGGTGCTGATGTCATGGCAGCCTCTGCTGCAGCTTTTATTTTGGAAATCAATGTCTATGCTTTTGTTAATGCTTTTGGCCTTGCCACTACCACTTTTGTGGGACAGAATTTTGGTGCAGGCAATCTTTCACGCTGCAGACGCGCAACTTTTGTGACAATGGGACTTGGAGTAGTGGTGTCACTTGTGATAACCGGTATTATTGTGATTTTTATGACGCCACTTTTGGCTCTTTTTTCGGCAAGTCAGGTGGTTATATCATTTGGTATCATAAGAGTACTGTATGTACTGATGCCGCAGCCTATAAATATTGTTCTTGAAGTGCTGTCGGGCGCTATGCGCGGGTATGGCTTTTCACTACCACCTGCTATTATTACGCTCTTTTCTATCTGTGGAGTACGACTTATCTATGTTTTTACAGTTTTTGAAGAGCACCAGTCCTTTGATACTCTAATGCCCGTGTATCCACTTTCGTGGATAGTGTGTATTGCGCTCCTATCTGTAGTTTATGTGCTGCATCAGCGCCATCTAACTTATAAACATCAATCCTAATGAGGATACTACACTAGTATCTCCCCATATTTGAGCCATTGAGATAAAAATTTGGGATTAATGTTGGCTAAAAAATATTTTTATAGGATTGGATAATTTGATACAAAAATGCTAATTATGGTTAAAAGCAAAAAAAAGAGACTGATCTTATTCAGTCTCTTACATATCATTTTATTTTTATACAGATTGTTATTTATTACGCTCTGCGTCAATGAGTTTAACAAACTCATCGCCATTCTTTTCGGTGTAGATAGAACGGACATTTAAAGTAGCCTTCATAAAGGCATCGGCATCTACGTCATCATTGACCTGAATACCGGTTTTCTTCATTTCCTCAATCATCTTCACTTCTTCCTTGGCATTGACCTCACGCTGATATTTTGCAGCATCGCGTGCGCACTCAAGAATTAACTGCTGGTCTTCTTTTGATAATTTGTCGAATTTCTTCTTGTTCATCATTACGGTGACAGCGGTATAAGCATGCTTGGTCATGGACAGATATTTTTGAATCTCATAGAATTTACCAGCATATAGCGTGGAGATTGGGTGATCCTGAGCGTCTATAGCACCAGTTTCCATGGCAGTATACAATTCACCATAAGCCATTGGTACTGGGTTAGCACCCAATGCCTTAAAGGTGGCAACTAGCATATTAGATTGAGGTACACGGATCTTGAGTCCGGCACAGTCTTCAGGTTTTACAATTGGCTTATTGTTGTTAGTCATATTACGGAAGCCGTTTTCAAAATAGGCTAGTCCCTTAAGGCCCAGTGGCTCTAAAGTAGCATATAATTTATCACCAATTTCACCATCTAATACACGATAAGCATGTTCCTTATCTTTGAAAATGAATGGAATATCCAAAACAGCCATGACAGGGGAGAGTCCTGAAGCAATACCGCCTCCGACCATGGCAATATCAATAGTACCGGAGCGGGCACCAGAGACAATTGACTGAGAATTACCCAAGGTACTGTCAAAGAAAGTTTTAACTTCAATATTGCCGTTACTGCGTTTTTTTACCTCATCGGCAAAATATACAGCACCCTGTCCCTGAGTATTGTCCTTTGAGACATCAGTTGCGTAGCGCAGTACGGTTTTAGCCTCAGCAGTCATGGCAAATGATGCACCGATAACAGCTGAGAGTAGTACACAGAGGGTTTTCTTCATATTTTTCATATGTGCTCCTTAATTAAACACAAGGTTTTAGGTTATTTGCCAATCATAAAATTGAGTGGCGCGATAATAATTTCTGGAAAAATCAAAAACAGGATCAGTAATGCCATAAGCGATAGAGCATATGGCAGAATACCTACGACTGAGCGTTCAAATGGAACTTTTGTAACTGATGACACAACATTGAGCACATTACCCACAGGAGGAGTAATAAGACCAATTGAACAGCAGATAATAAACATCACACAGAAATAAATCTCATGAATGCCTGCTTCATGGATTAGTGGCATCAGTACTGGAACTAAAATCAGTACAATTGGGATCAAATCAAGTACCATACCCATTACCGTGAGCAGGATAAGAATAAGAGCCATCAATAGTTTTGGTGAATCAATCATTGGTTTTAAGAGTTCAATGACCGTGCCTGGAAGATCTGCAACCGTCATAAGCCATGCCGATACCTGAGCTGCTGCCACCATCATCATAATTACGGCTGTTGTTTTTACAGTATTTAAAAGACAGTTGTAGATAGCCTTGAAACTTAATTCCCGATACACGCAGATGGAAATGAACAGAGCATAGACTGAGGCTACGGCTCCGGCTTCAGTTGGGGTAAAAATACCGGTCTTAAAACCACCGATAATAATAACCGGAAGCAGTAAGGCCCAGATCCCACTCTTAAATGAATCAAAGATTTCTTTTCCGGTGGCTTTTTTGCAGGCCTCATATTTTCTGGCACGCAACGCCCACACCATACACAGGGTAATTCCCATTAAAAGACCAGGTACAATACCAGCCAAAAACAGCTGGGAGATGGAAACAGAGGCAGTGACACCAATAACAATAAAAGGAATCGATGGAGGAATGATAGGTGCAATAATACCGCCTGAGGCAATAAGACCGACTGAGCCTTCCTTTGGATAGTTGGCATTACTCATCATCGGAAACATAATGGCGGCAATGGCAGCGGTATCTGCTGCTGGCGAGCCGGAGAGAGAAGCCATAATCACTGCGGCAATAATGACAACATAACCAAGACCTCCTGCCTTATGTCCGACCAGTTTCATGGGTAAATCCACCAGGCGACGGGCTAAACCGCCCACGTTCATGATTTCACCGGCGAACACAAAGAAAGGAATGGCTAAAAGGGTAAAATTATCGGCGCCATTGATAAGACTCTGGGCTACAATCTGCGGATCTAGCATGTCCATGTACCACATAAGACCCATACCGCACATTAAAAGAGAAAAAGCAATTGGAATACCGATAACTACAGAGGTTAAAAGTATAACTAAGAATAAAAAGACAGTCATTACAGTTCCTCCCTAACCTCATGCTTTACGGTACTGTCAGTAGGTTTTGCTTTATTTGTAAAAAGTCTTATAAGACGTATACAAAGCATAATCATCATGCCAAAACTTCCCAGAAGACCTGCCGAATAGACAAAGCCTAAGGAAATACCAGCCACAGGAGAATGATCGGTAATATTAACCTCGGTTAAATCAATACTGCCTAGAAAAAAGAGCAGACACCCCAAGATCATGGCTATTTCACAGACAACCTTAAGAACAAACTGAAGTTTCACAGGAAATTTCTTGCGTATAAAATCTACATAAATATGCGAGTCGTCACGTACAGCAATGATGGCGCCAATATAGACAACCCATATAAAGAGAAAACGAGATATTTCTTCAGAAAAGACAATACTTGAATTAAGTAGAAAACGCATGGCTACATTAACAATCACTAACAGTGACATAATAACCAAAAGTACCACGCAGAAAACGTCAAGAGCCTTAGATACGGTCTTAGAAATGCTGTCCACTTTTTACCTCAGATAACAGAATTTAAACTTGGTGTATTCTAAAGAAAATATTTAAAAAAAAAAGTTGGAAGTGTCACATAAAAGGCATTTTGTGCTAAGTTGTAAATAATCTTATATTTATAATAACAGGTTGAATATGCATAAAATAGTGAGGGATATTTTTCAAGATCTAGAGCAAAAGGTTTTTTGAATGAATAACATTATATAGGAGTGGTTCATGCTTAAATGTATACTTATGGGTGTGTCGGGGTGTGGTAAGACTTCCATAGGTAAAGCCCTGGCATCAAAGTTTGCAATCACCTTTTTAGATGGCGATTTGCTGCATTTAAGGAATAATATTGACAAGATGGCTCAAGGTTTGCCCTTAAATGATGAAGACAGAGCGCCATGGCTTGAGCGTATTGGTGATGTCTTTTATGCTGCAGAGCATCTGCATACTCCTATTCTTATTGCTTCATCCTGTTTAAAAAAGGCCTATCGTGATAATCTTGTGTCCTATCATCCGGGGCTCATTTTCATTTATCTTAAAGGGGATAAAAAAACTATTCTTGGGCATATGCAGAATAGGCACGGACATTTTATGAAGCCTGATCTTTTGGATTCACAGTTTTTAACCTTAGAAGAGCCTGGCAAAGATGAGCCCTATATTCATAGTGTCAGTATTGCCGCCGATTTTAACACCACCTTAAATTCCTGTATCAGGATTTTAGATAGTATTAAGCACACATTGGAGTAATGATGAAAAAAGTAATAGCATCTGTAACCCGTGCCATAGAGGAACGTTCAGAAACAACCTATCAAAAATATCTTGAGATGATAAAAAAACAAGTGAATATGGGACGCTTCCGTGAGCACTTGTCCTGTGCCAATATTGCCCATGCGGCCGCCTCCTCAACTGATGAGGTGAAAGAACATCTAATTATAGGGGACGCTAAAAACTTTGCCATCGTCAGTGCTTATAACGATATGGTGAGTGCTCATACTCCCTATGAGACATATACTGGTCTTATCAAGGATACACTTTTAAGATTCGGTATGATTGCCCAGGTGGCAGGGATGGTGCCGGCTATGTGTGATGGTGTCACGCAGGGGCAGCCTGGTATGGATCTTTCGCTTTTTTCAAGAGATGTAATTGCCAAAAGTGTGGCTATTGCTCTGTCTCACAATATCTTTGACGGTGTATTTCTTTTGGGAGTGTGTGACAAGATTGCTCCAGGCATGCTCATGGGAGCCGCCGCTTTTGCTCATCTGCCCTTTGCTGTGGTCCCAACAGGACCTATGGAAAGTGGTATTTCCAATAAAGAAAAAGCCTTGGTTCGTGAAAAATATGTCAGAGGTGAGATTGATAAGATTGAACTGCAGCGCATGGAATGTCAGTGCTATCATTCCAAGGGATGCTGTACTTTTTATGGTACTGCAAACACCAATATGCTGATCTGTGAATCCTTAGGACTTATGCTCCCAGGACAGGCCTTTATTATGGCTGAATCAGAGCTTCGTGATGCGCTAACCTTTTTTGAGACATGTGCCCTTGCAGGTCAGATTGCTGGGATTAGTCCTAAGCCTTTATACAAGGTACTGACACCTAAAAACTTGGTTAATGCCTTGGTGGTACTTTTAGCCTCAGGAGGCTCTACCAATCATACTCTGCATCTTGTGGCCATGGCACGCAGCCTCGGCATTATCATTACTTGGGATGATATTGCCACACTCTCCCATGCGGTGCCATTGCTCCTGCGTATTTATCCTAACGGTGTGTGCGATGTTAATGACTTTGAAAGAGTTGGTGGCGTGCCGGCATTATTAACTGCGCTTAAAAATCGAGGTCTGGTGCATGAGGATGTCGAGGGAGTTTTTGGTGGATTTGATCTGATGCAGAAAAAAGCGCTAGTCATAAATGACCGTCTTATCTTTGATGATCCCAAAGATACTCGCGATGACATCTTTGCACCTCCAAACAGCAATAAAGATGAACCTATTCTTATTACCAAAGGTAAGCCTTTTGCAAAAGAAGGCGGCCTAAAGGTTCTTCATGGAAATTTAGGAGAAAGCATCATCAAGGTTTCTGCGGTAGCACAAGAACATCTTTATGTGAAAGCTCCGTGCCGAGTCTTTAATTCTCAGTATGAAGTAGCGGCAGCCTATAAAAATGGTGAATTTAAAGAGGATGTCATAATTGTGGTACGTTTTTGCGGTCCGGCTGCTTGTGGTATGCCGGAACTGCATATGCTCATGCCGGTTCTTAATAATCTTTTAAAATCAGGACTTAAGGTCGCTCTTGTTACCGACGGAAGACTCTCGGGAGCATCCGGTGGTGTTCCCTGCGCACTTCATCTTTATCCTGAGGCTAAGGCCCATGGTGCTATTGCTAAACTTATGGATGGGGATGAGATTGAGTTTGATGCAGTGAACGGCACACTAAATACCAGCGCTGATCTCAGTAATCGCAAAGCCTTAGAGATAGAGTTGGATAATGATACTTTCGGGCGCTATCTCTTTGAGGATTCAAGAAATCATGTGGGAGCATCAGGAGAAGGCGCTACCACGCTTTTTTAAGATACACATAAAATGATCTGCCTTCTATCAGCAGGCGTATTTAAATGAATCATATGCTTGCTGCCATTTTAGCTTAAAGGACAAATGAGCATCACGATACTGTGTTTTTTTACGATCATTTTACTACTTGGGTTAAAGCGTCTGCTGATATAGAAATTTGTTATCTCTTTTCCCGAGGATGAAGCAGTATTGACATACTGATACCATGGCAGATTAAGATGTCCTGGAACCGAAGGTATTTCAATATTGAGATCTTCCCAGTAGGCATTTATAAAGATATAGATATATACCCCTTTTTGACGGTGGAAGAAGAGCAAGCCGATGGAGTGAGACATATCAGACCAGTCCGGCTGGAATGGTTTAATGCCATGCCATTGAATTTTTGCGTTTTTAAGAGCCTTGTCGAGACGATTTTCGGCCTTAATGGCTCGAATATGTCCTTTTTTACGCAATTTTATAAGTTGTTTGGTGAAGTTGAGCATATTGCTCTGTTGTTCACTGTAATCCCAATTGAGATAAGAGAGTTCATTGTCCTGACAGTAGGCATTGTTGTTTCCCATCTGTGTGCGCAAGACTTCATCTCCCATAAGGATCATAGGAGTTCCATATGACATCATGGTAATCGCCATGAAGTTTTTGGCCTGACGCAATCTTAGTTTGTTGAGATTCTTATCATCAGTCGGACCTTCAAAACCATAATTGGCAGAATAGTTGGCATCATTGCCGTCACGATTATCCTCACCGTTGTGCTCATTATGTTTATGTGAGTAGCATACTAAATCGTATAAAGTAAAACCGTCGTGACAAGTTACAAAATTTATGGATTTCTGAGGATCAACCTCATGTTCATTATAGATATCTGGAGAGCCTAGGACTCTTAAAATAAATGGTTTGACAAAACCACAGTCACCACGCAGGAAGGCTCGTACATCATCCCGGAATTTTCCGTTCCACTCACGCCATTTATAGCCAGAGATGGCGCCTAACTGATAAAGACCGCCTGCATCCCAAGGTTCGGCAATCAATTTGCATTCGGCAAGATTGCGATTAGCATCAATAGCCAGAAGAGTAGTATTGTCATTCATTGGCACGCCCTTTTTGTCACGGGTGAGAATGGAGGCTAAATCAAAGCGAAAGCCATCCACATGCATTTTTTCATGCCAGAAAATAAGTGAGTCGATGATAAGAGAACGTACCACCGGCAGATTAGCATTTAGAGAGTTACCACAACCTGAGAAATTCTGGTGATAACCATCTTTGATAATATAATAGCCATTTCTGTCAAGGCCTTTAAAACAGAAAGTAGGACCTCGGTCATCACCTTCGGCTGTATGGTTGTAGACCACATCTAAAATCACCTCTATGCCATGCTTATGTAAGGCTTTGACCATATCACGAAATTCATTTAATGGTCCCATGATGGAACGATCTGAAGAATAACGGTCATGCGGAGCAAAAAATGATACCGGTGAATATCCCCAGTAGTTTTTAAGCCCAGGACGCGCATCATTTTCATCAAACTGGTAGATAGGCATAAATTCTACAGTGGTTATTCCAAGTTCCACAAGATACGGAATTTTCTCAATGAGTCCCCGATATGTTCCTCTTTGTGTAGCATCAAGTCCTGAAGTTTTAGAGGCAGTAAAACCCTTTATATGCATTTCATAGATGATGGTATTGGCAAGGGAGTGATGAGGAAAGGCATCAATACCCCAGTCATATTCATCTATATCGACAACAGCACTTTTTAATGCTCCGGCTATCGCCTCTTCTGTACTTCCTTCCTGAAAGCGATTGTAATGGTCAGGGAAAAGCACACGCTTGGCATAAGGATCAAGCAATACCTTATTCAGTGTTACGGAATTTGAATCATCGAGAGCCTTGGTAATACGATATGCATAAATTTGTCCTGAAGTGATACCGTGGACAAAGACATGCCAGTAGTAAGTTGATTTGAAGACAGATGATGAAAGGTGAATTACGGTTGGATTTCCATCATTAACATCATCAAAGAGTAGAAGATCAACTTCGGCAGCATAGGGACTCCAAAAGGCAAAGTTTACTCCATCTTTTGAAATGGTCGGGCCTAAATGCTGGCAGTTGCCACTTGAGATGATGTAATTGTGGGATGACATATAAATCCTTCAAGAGATATAAAAGAATTAAATTTTCTAGGTGTGAAATTATAGAATAAATCGCTTTATTTTACTAGATCTTAAAGCCCGACGCTTCCAAGAATAAGCCCGTGATGTTCAAATTGCAAGGTTATGATTGTAATTAAATACCATTTTTTGGGTCTGTACAGAAAAGTGTGGGATAGCAACAAGATAGAGAAATAAAAAAAGGTCTGCGTTATAATTTTTAGTGAAAAAAA
>Ga0256405_10012437_pt1 | contig 10542 bp, 11 predicted proteins | sample RumenRJG_02DNA_FD_189096 | JGI IMG/M metagenome (GOLD analysis project Ga0256405, IMG submission 189096) | Bovine rumen microbial communities from Lethbridge, Alberta, Canada - RJG_02 | ecosystem: Host-associated > Mammals > Digestive system > Stomach > Rumen | place: Canada: Alberta... | reverse complement strand
CGATCATGCCCATATTTCCTTTTGTGTGATACGATCTCGTCACTGTATATACTGCCACTTGTTTCCTCCCTGCTCGATGCTGCATTTACACTTCTGACAGCTCACTGCTCCATGCGCCTGCGCACTTGTCCCTGCTCACTGCACCACAGATATCGATAAAACAGCCTCCTGTGCTTTACCGGATATACCTTTACCCTTATTTTCATGAATGATCCATATGTGCTTCCATCCAGTCCAGCAGGTCCGCAAATACCTTGTCCCTGTCCAGTTCATTGAGGATCTCGTGCCGGTCGTTTTCGTACAGGACCGTCTTCAGATCTTTCAGGCCTGCCCTGCGGTACAGTTCTTCTGTCTTTCTGACACCTGCTCCGAAGCCCCCGATCGGGTCGTCTGCCCCCGAAACGATCATCATAGGAAGCTTTTTGGGGATCCTGTCCGCGTTTTCCTGCATACAGCACTTTTTCACCGTATCAAACAGGGCCCGATACCCGTTCAATGTAAAGGTATATGTACATGCGGGCTGCCTGTAGTACCAGGCGGCAATCTCCGCATCCCTTGTCAGCCAGCTGTTTTCCGGATGTTTTCCTGTCGAATCAAACCGCCCGTTGCTGCCAAGCGCGATTCCGGTCAGAAAAGAACTGCGGTGATGCCATCCGTAGACCTTTGAAAGAAGGTCGGCCAGCAGGATTCCGGATCGTGCCACAAGAGGGTCGGTAAAACCGGTACCCATGATGATCACACCATTCAGGCCTTTTGCACGGGACGAGATGTACCTGCGCAGCAGAAAAGATCCCATACTGTGTCCCAGCATAAAATAGGGAACCCCTTTATTTGCCCTCTGAATATTCAGGCGCAGCTGATGGATATCCTGGATCAGGATCTTGGCACCGTTCCCCGGTGCGATATATCCCCAGTCCTCCCGGGTGAGAACAGACTGTCCATGTCCTATGAGGTCATGCCCGACAACAAGGAAATCATGTGCCGCCAGATATTCCGCAAAGGGTGCATAACGTTCGATAAATTCCGTCATCCCGTGGACGATCTGCAGAATCGCCCTGCACCTGCCCGATTCCGGGATCCATCGCACCGCATGGATGGGCGTACGCCCGTCTTTCGACATATATGTAAAATCGACTTTCATGATTTCCTCTGGAACAGATCATTATCGTTAAGCCGGGAATATACCCTGGCTTTTGCAAGTATATTGTTATATTTTTCAGTCTTCCAACCATGCCGCTCGCAAGAGCGGCTGCCTGAGGCGTTTTCGCGCAGGCGAAAACGGTGATGGATCAAGGGAGATTCGGGCCGCCCCGCGGCACAAATCTCTTGACTGCAAAAACGCTGTCGAGCGTTTTTCAGTCTTTCTTTTCCTGGTAGAAGTGACCCATAATCCTTGTAGATGAAACGGTGTTGATGAAAGCATTCGGGTCGATCTGGCGGATCACGGAAGTGACGCGCTTGACATCAGAGCCGGCAACAACCGAATAAACGACATTGCGCCAGTCTTCCTTGTAGCCTCCCTCAGCCGCCCAGATGGTTGAGCCGTGATGCGTTGTATCATGAATCGCGTCTTTAACCTCATCCCATTTATCCGTAACGATAAAAAGGGTCTCCTGCTGATAATTTCGATACAGCAGACGGAGCATCTGGGTGGATGTGTATTGAAAGATGATGGAATACAGAGCCTTGTCCCAGCCAAAAAAGTATCCGGCGATCACAAGGATGACAGCATTAAATCCCAGGATCAGATTAAAGCTGTCCATACCGCTTTTCTGAGACAGATAAATCGAGATAAAATCCGTACCTCCCGTCGTCGCATTGACGCGCAGACACATGGTCATCACCGCTCCATTGATCAGTCCGCCGAAGATACTGATCAGAAGCGTATCATAGGTGATGGGATGTGTGGGCAGCAAGTCTGTCATAAACGAGGTCAGAATGATCATTTCACAGGAAAGCAGTGTGAACTTTTTGCCTATGTATCGAAATCCAATATAAACCGGAAAGGCGTTGAGCAGAAGGTTGACGATCGAGAAGGGAAGCGAAATACCTAAAAACTGCTGCGCCAGGCGCTGGATCAGGATCGTCAGGCCTGTCGCACCTCCCGGAAACAGGCCGCCCGTCCGTACAAATGTCTTGATATTCATGGCCATCAGGACCGATGCGATCGCGACGACGATTGCTCTTTTCAGATCCTTGGCTTCCCATTTTATCCCCATCTTACATTTCTCCTCTTCCGACAGTGCCGGATCACTTTAATCACAGGATTCTCCAATCAGTCCAGAACAATATGAGAAAAAACCTCACCGATGCTGTCGTGGAAGGCCAGATCCGCATAACTGTCCTGCGAGGTCTTGTCACGGTTGACGATCACAAGATATTTACCGCTGTAAGAACTTACCAGGCTGGAAGCCGGATAAACTGTCAGAGATGTACCGCCGACTATGAGAAGGTCCGCTCTGGCGATCAGTCTGCCAGCACCTGCCCATGCATCCTCGGGAAGCATCTCCCCGTATAATGTGACATCGGGACGGATCTTTCCGCCGCACTCACAGCGGGGCACTGCCTCCGAACTCTCGTAGATTGCATCGGAGGGATACTTTTTGCCGCAGCGGTCACAGTAATTGCGCAGTGTCGAACCGTGTACTTCATAGACGACCTTACTGCCGGCCAGCTGATGAAGTCCGTCAATATTCTGGGTGATGACACCGTCCAGTTTTCCCTTTGCCTCCATCTCCGCCAGTTTATAGTGGGCTTTGTTGGGGTTGATGCCGCGGGCATCCATCTTCTGGCGATAGAACTCATAGAAGACCTTGGGTTCACGCTCCAGGCAGGGATTGCTCAGCAGGTACTCAGGCTGATAGGCGTCAAAACGGACATCGTGCTGGTTGTACAGACCGTCCTTGCTGCGAAAATCCGGGATCCCGCTCTCTGTAGAGACGCCGGCACCGCCAAAGAAGGCGATATGCCTGCAGGAAGCGATCATCTCATTGAGCGCCTCGTATTTTTCCTCGCCTTTCAGACGTTTCAGGTGTGCCTTTTCTTCTTTCTGTGTCGCAAAGCATCCGATATGTTTCATCTTCCGAAAACCTCCTTTACACAAATACAATGATTGTCCCACCTGTTTATTTGTTACAAGTCACACCCTGGTCAGGATGTGACCGGAAACGTTTGTTTACTGCATCTCATCCGCCAGTGCCTCAAGGATCTTTCTCACGCCGCCCTCTTCCGGCGGTGCAAATACATGTGCGCAGGCTTCCTTCAGCGCATCCACGGAACGGACCGAGCACCAGCTGTTCATGGCAGGCGCCAGCATGGGAAGGTCATTCATGGCATCTCCAAACACCATATATTCCTCCTGCCCGATCCCATACGTTTTACAGAGTTCTGCTACCGCGCTGCCCTTATCGACATTTTTCCTGTTGAAATCCATAAACACCAGGCCGGCCGGTGCCACGGAGAAGCTTTCTTTGAAGACATTGAGATCTTCATCCTGAAGATGTGCATCCGGACCGTCCCTGTAAACAATGCTCAGCTTGGTAAGCGGAACACCCAGGGCTTCCACATTCTCCACCCGCTCAATATCGACGCCGACACCTCTGACCAGATCCACATACTCCTGATCGCTTGTTTCCGTATAGGACTTTGACCAGGAATCAATATGCCAGGCTTCTCCTCTGTTCCTGGCAAAATCAAGGACCCGGCGGGTTTCCTCTTCATTTCCGATAGGTACCGCCTGAATGGGTCTTTCGCCTTCCATGACGACACTTCCATTGGAACACAGAAATGTCAGCCTTTCCCGAAGTTCGGGAAACAGGTTGCGAAGGCTGGAATAGGGTCTACCGCTGGCCAGAACAACCCGAACACCCAGATCCAGAAGTCTCCTGATCACTTCCGTAACCTCGGGAGCCGGTTCAGGAGTTGCCTCCGGCAGAAGCGTTCCGTCAATATCTGTCACGATCATCTTAATCATTTTTTGCACTCCGGATATCTTCCATGACACAGCACTTCCCGCTGCATATTGCAGAATATCAGGACAGCACAAAACCGGTGACGTTTATCCATCACCGGTCTTCTCCCGCAGCGTAGTGCGGCTGCGAAAGGCCGCCGCGGCGCATCCTGGGATGCTCCTCTTCCACGACCTGAGCGATCGAAAGGAAATTCTGGATCTGCTCGATTCTGCCCTTGCAGTCATAATATCTTTTCAGCCGCCCTTCTTCATCCCACCATTTATTAAATTCCGCACTCGAATGTGTCTGGTGATACAGTTCCATGGAAATCAGGAGCTGCGTCATTTCCTCGCGCAGCTCCGCCATTTCATCCTGATACATCTGAAGATCATATTGCGAAATAATCATTTGGATTACCCCGTACCGCCAAACAGATCGATTAGAATGTCACCTCACCGTCATGAGACAGGAGCGAAACAGAGTGAACACCCTTCAGAGAGGAAAGATCTCCGGTCAGACCGTCGTCTGATTTGACGGCAAGTTCGATGACAAGATTCAGCTGTCCGCCGCTGATATTCCTGGATTTTTCGGAATAGAAACGGCTGTATTTACGGACGATCTGACGGATCGCCTTATTGGTCTCCTTGTCATTGACGGCATTGACGACCAGAATCATAGGAGCATTTCCGAGCGGGATCCGGCTCAGGATCAGCACAGCCAGTGTGACAACGATCGAAAGGATGATCGCGATCTCAGACAGACCGGCGCCGCAGATAATACCGACACTGATCGCCCAGTACAGGAATACCAGATCCATGGGCTCCTTGATCGCAGTACGGAAACGCACGATTGACAGGGCACCGACCATACCGAGGGAGACTACAACGCTCGACTGAATGGTCAGAATGATCGCGGTTGTGATCAGTGACATGCAGACCAGTGAGATGTTGAAGTTCTTTGAGTAAAAAGTCCTTCTGGTAAGAAGCCTGTAGCAGAAAAAGATATAGACGCCGAGAACGAGCGAAAAACAAAGCGCAACAATGATTCCCTTTGTTCCGAGTTCAATGGTGGAATATCCCTGTAGAAACGACTTTTTAAAAATATCCGAAAACGACATTATCTTTCCTCTCTTTCATTCCTTATGTATTTTGACTGATCTTATTGATCAGAGTAAGAAACCCTGCATGTTATATCTCCTGCACAGATAATATTTGGAGAAGGTTTCCAGACGCATATTCGTCATCTGGATCGCATGATAAATATAATCCGGTAGATACTCGTCAAACTTCACTTCCAGCAGATGCCTGCCCTTTGGCAGCACCGGCCTCTCCTGAATATCTTCCATGAAGAAGCGGTCAAAGGAAGAAGACGAGGAGATATTCATATCAAAGGTCACACGCACATTGCCTTCATCGCAGATGTAGGGTCTGCGGAGATACTGCACGATCACTTTAGGCTGCATCAGCACTGTCTGCTGCTGCAGAAGCATGCGGTTCAGGAGGGGCGGATTATCCGAAGTAATAGGGATAGGCTCCATTCTGCACATCTTCTCATACTGTTCACGCGTGATCCTGCAGCTCTTTTTCTGGATCATGCCGTATTCCTTGCGCTTGCATTCCAGCGAAATCCGGCGGTCACTGCAGTTGTAGATACGCACACGCCATTTTTCACGAGGGCTCACGCCGCTCTCGTTCTCGTTCAGGCACCGGTCGTAGAGATCGTCGAAATAGGTGCTCCGGATCAGATAGCATCCGCTCTCGTCCGTATGCGGATCCGGCTTCATGATATTCTGAAGCCTCATTTCCAGCATTTTCAATTCTGCCGATGAACACAGATACTTGAGTTCATGCCGGAACTTCGGCTCAGCTTTTTCTTTTGCCACACTGATTTCCTTTCTTCAGTTGATTATCTTATATAAATATTTCATATTGTACCATATTTACAAGTGTGATGAAAACAGCGACAGCAAACCGCTTTGCGGTCTGCGGGAATGCGGAAGACCCGGAGCCGGGGCTTGGTTTTCATCTCACATGTCTGCGGTCTTAAGACTATATAAAAGAATACACGGTCTGCCTTAAAGCAGCCTTAAAACAAGTCTATTCTTTTGATCCGGCCGCAATCTTTTCTTTCGTCCATTGATCCACCAGTTCACGAAGCTTTCGCAGCCAGGGAGAAAACGCTGCCTCCTCCTGACCATAGGTCATCTGCAGATCATATTCAATGGGCAGCCAGGATCTTATATCCGACTCATTATGTTGTATCACAGCCTCGATTTTGTCAATAGCCTTGTACAGTTTTGCCTCCGGTGTACTGAGGGCTTCCATCTCCGCATACAGAGCCATAAATTCCTTCTTCTGCGCCTCAGGAAAACTCCTGACCCATTTTTCAAGCTCCGAGATCTCTTTCTTTTCGTCGTCCGATGTCTTGGCAAATGTCGGGATGTCCCCTGTAAAAGCCTCTCCCAGATCGTGGATCAGGCACATCCGGATCACCCGGTCCATGTCATAGTCTTTATATTCCTCAATGCCCGAGAGCAGCATTGCTGTCAGAGCGGCGCGCCAGCTGTGCTCCGCCACACTCTCCCGCCTTCCGTTCGATGTATCACAGTGACGGGTATTGCACTTGAGCTTTTCTGCCACTGCCAGAATATCCAGCAGTTCCTGCGGGGACATCTCTTCCTGCATCGGGCCACCCAGAAGATCCTCCAGTTCAACTTCTTTATCCAGCGAATTTATAGAGACGGTCTGCTCCCCCTGGGTCAGCTCCACTGTCAGCGGCTGCCCGCCCGTCTGCATGACGACATCAAAAGCCAGCCCGGACCCATAGGACTCCATCTGAGGATACATTTTCAGGAATTCTTCGACATCAAAAGACCTTGCGTCAAGTTTCAGAGGGTCCTCCCCGTCAAATACATAAGAGATCACTTCCTGGATCTCTCCCGGCCCGGCTTCCAGCATCCGGATCAGCTCCGGGATAGTCGTCTGGTCGTCCATCAAATATTCCTTTATTGTAAATACTCCCGATGTTGAAACACCTATCTTTTTCATTTGGTCAATCTCCTTCGTGATATATCGTGAAATATCAGGATATATCGCTTGATACAATTTTGTATTTTTACAATTTTACATTATTACAATTTAATACAATTGTGACTACAATTGTGACTCCCTCTCCTCTTTTGTCCAAAGTATGGTACAATCACAATATGCTGAGATAAGTATTAGTTTCCAAAACGTTATTTCTTATTCAGCAGTACGGCACCACAGTACCTGATCGGTATTTTCGGCATAACCTAAGGAGAATACATATTACATGAACAGAGTTTTTATTGACCTTGAAATGCACCCGATTCCGTTCAACTGTAAAGAGGAGCGGCAGATCTGCACTCAGGAGATCATTGAAGTCGGAGCCGTCATGCTCAACGACAAGAACGAAGAGATCTCCAGTTTCTGTGAATTTGTCCGTCCCGTTTATGTCAAAAAAATCTATGCAAAGTTTCAAAAACTCACCGGTATAACCACTGAAGATATCATCGATGCATCTTTGCTGGCAGAAGTCCTGCCGCGTCTGATCGAGTGGTGCGGTGATTCCTATGAAATCTATTCATGGAGTGACAGTGATATCTGGCAGATCCTGAATGAGACCCGATTAAAAAAACTCGAAGATATCCCGGGGCTTTCCTACATGCTCAACCACTGGAATGATTTTCAGCAGGATTTCTGTGATCTCCTGCACTTAAATAAAGTAATGAATCTTGGCCGCGCAGTCACACTTGCAGGTCTTGATTTCTCGGGACGCGAACACGACGGCCTTGCAGACGCGCGCACAACCTCGCGCCTCTATGTGGAAAGCCGCGACAGCAAATCCTTTGACAGACTTCGAGGACTTGTCATAGATGCCTTTTCCGGCCACACTTTCACCATGGGGGATATGTTTGATTTCGGAAGCATATCTTTCCCGGAGTCATAACCGTCCTCATCTGTCGTGCACTATTGAGTATAGCAGATTTTGTACAATTTGCATTGAGTTTTTCTATCAGTGGAAACGCAAAAACCCCTCATTTCAGACGGATGCGGTCCCGGCTGCAACCACAAAACTCCTCGAGGCAGATGCATTCCCGGCTGCAAGCGCAAAACTCCTCGAGGCAGATGCATTCCCGGCTGCAACCGCAAAACTCCTCGAGGCAGATGCATTCCCGGCTGCAACCGCAAAACTCCTCGAGGCAGATGCGGTCCCAGCCTGTAACCCTTTATCAAACACGTTCAAAACAACAGGAGCATTTTTATGAGCACACCCTTACGCATCATAGTCACAATCATCCCGGCAGCAGCACTTATATATGCACGGCGCTTCCTGCCCCTGGATATTGGAGCACTGAAGATTGCCTCTGTACCGGCTGCCGATGTCATCGCAGCCCTGCTGCTCATCCTGCTGATCTGGTTTCTGATTGCGCCTCCCATCTGCCGTTTTCTGCAAACGCTTTATTTCAGGCTCTTCACACTTCGTGATATCCGCAAACAGATTCGCCGCAGGCAGCGCTCTCTCCTCAACTGGCTCCTCTCCCGTCCTGCCCACTGGGGCATCACCGGGACCGCCTCCGAGCCGCAGTACGCCAATACATGTGAAGGACTTCTGGCGCTCAGGGGAGCCGGCTTCATTGACAAAAAGCGCGAATCCTACAGAAACGCCATGCAGACGCTCACTGAAGCAGTGGTTCCCACCGGTCTTGCCAGCCGCACTGTAAACCGGCCGACTGTCATCAACACCTCCATGCTTCTGTGCCTGGTCGCCCAGGAAAAAAAGACTCCAGCCGACGTTATAGATTCCTTTGACTTCTATGACGAGATGGCCGCCAACCTCTGGTTTCTCCATACCGAAAACGGATGGGGACCGCTGATTCTGCGCGCAGACAAAAAGGAGTGCCGCTTCGTCAGCACCTGGTGGGCACTGCGTGCTCTCTTCCAATATGGCTATCTGGAACGTGAGGAGGACGGTGCTGCTTTCCGCCAGTTCCTGAACGCGATCTACGAAAAAAACCGCGGGGGAACTTTCGGATATACCCCTTCCGACGCCCCGCGCCTGACTGTGACCGCAATGTACCTGCTCCTTTACTATGAACTTCCCCGCGCGATCCGCAAAGAAATAGCGGAAGACTATGATCCCGTTGCTGCCGCCGACTTTATCTGCCAGCGCTTTGTAACCGAAAAGTGTCAGGTCGAGGTCGAATGTATCGACGGCACCTTTGCCGGCGGTTCCTACATTGCTCATACACCCTGGAAACACATCGCCTCCGCATACGCCATGCAGGCACTCTCCGCCGCCCGCAAAAACGGAGACATCAGCCGCCATGACATGGACAAGGTCTACCGCCGGACCTTCGAGATTCTCACAAGAGATCTCCGTTCTCCGGCTGCAAATGAGAGCTGCTACATCCCTGCCGACATTGAGATTTCACGTACAGGTCCCTACACTTTTGCTGCCGCTCACCTGATCCTGGGCCTTCAAGCACTGATCTAAAAGATCAAAAGGACACTTTCATGCTGCAATTACTGGTCTGTTCCGATGTACATACATATGTAGACAACATTCGCCTGGCAGTCCATAAGATGGACCGGGTCGATGCCATCCTGATTGCCGGCGACCAGGAAGCCGAAGAATCCAGAGTACTGGAAGCCTGCGGCGATATACCCTGCTATCTGGTCAGAGGCAATAACGATTACTATCTGGATACAGAATACCCCCAGGAACTTCTGATCGACATCTTCGAGGATCCGGGCACCTCTTTTCGCGGACCCGAAATCTGCAAAGTAACAGAACTGAACTACGATTCTGTCCCGGACGCACAAGGTCTGCCTTCTTGCCTTTCGGATAATCCTGTCACTTCCTCTATTCCCGTTAATCTCGCTAATTCGACGAATCCCGCCAGACCGCTATCTTCTTTATTTGCCAGACTGTTTTCCAATAAAAAAGAGTCCCCATCACGGGGACTGTCATTTCATGCACATAAGGCTAAGAGGCCCCGGACTGTCTCTCACCGCATCCTGATGACGCATGGAAAAGAGTACAATGTGCCTGACATCACCCTGCTTGCCAGACGCGCAGGCATGTGGGACGCAGACATCGTCATTTTCGGTCACACGCACAAATTCTGGGATACACAGACAGCAAGGGGAAAGGTACGTCTGATCAATCCCGGCTGCCTGCTGGGAAATCCGGATGATCACGTCCGTTCTTATGCAGGTTATGAGATCTGCAGCTTTGCTGTTCTGCGGATCGGCTTCCAGGGTGAGATTGATGTGCGGCATCTATATCTCTAACAGCTATATATATAACACGTAGTTTAATGTATAAATACCACGTAGTGTAATATATTAATGCCATGAAGTTTTTAAACCCTTGACATTTTCCATTACTTTATGCAGATCAAAAAATACCCCGAAGCGACTGCTTGGGGGTATTCATGTTCATACCTTCAAAACTGAATAGAAAACTTTTTTTATCAAACTCGCGTGAAATCTCGACGCTGCTTAAGCCCGCATTCTTAAAGAATACTGAGGATAAGCAACCGACCTATTAGTACGCGTCAGCTCCA
>Ga0256405_10012436_pt1 | contig 10544 bp, 7 predicted proteins | sample RumenRJG_02DNA_FD_189096 | JGI IMG/M metagenome (GOLD analysis project Ga0256405, IMG submission 189096) | Bovine rumen microbial communities from Lethbridge, Alberta, Canada - RJG_02 | ecosystem: Host-associated > Mammals > Digestive system > Stomach > Rumen | place: Canada: Alberta | collected... | reverse complement strand
ATTCTTGTTTATATACACCACCATCTCTTGAAACTTCTACAACCATTTTTTCAGAAAGAGCGTTTACAACAGAAGCACCAACACCGTGAAGACCGCCAGATACTTTATAACCGCCATCACCAAATTTACCGCCTGCGTGAAGTACTGTATGCACAATTTCTAATGCTGATTTGCCTGATTCAGGCTTAATATCAACAGGAATACCACGACCGTTATCTTCTACCGTTATACTATGGTCTGTGTTTACCTTAACTCTGATTTCAGTACAATAGCCAGCTAATGATTCATCAATTGAATTATCTACAATTTCATAAATACAATGGTGCAACCCTCTTTGAGATGTTGAACCTATATACATACCGGGACGTAATCTTACAGCTTCTAAACCTTCTAATACACGAATATTACTCGCATCATACCCTTGCTGAGGTTCAACAGCTGTACCGCCTTGAATTTCATCCATTATTATATCCCCCAATAATTATCAAATCTATCTGTTAATATTATAATACAAATATTGTATCATTACATGCCAAATTAAAAATCTTTACTTACTGTAAAGCTTTTTTAATAGTTTAATTTAGCCCATTTTTTTGAAGCCGATTCTAAAACTTTTTTTGTATCAACATTATCCAGTAAAATAAGCTGTACTGCGGTATTTATAACTGTATTCAGTTCTTTTTGTGATTTTTGAGATTTCTGCACAGGTTCAATTTTATACAATTGTTTTGCACTTAAAACCCTTGCTTTAGCTATTAAATCTTTCTCATTATATTTATTGTAATATTCATTCTGCAAAGCTTTTTCGTTTGTTGCCAGAATATTGGTCAATTTTGCCAAGGCTATTTGATTTTCTTCATTTGTTATAAATAAAGCAAATTCCAATGCAGCATCTTTATTTTTAGCTCTTTTGGGAATAACGAAATTCATCATTGAAAAATCATATTGTCCGAGTTTACCCGTAACTTGTGGTGCTACATCAGTATTTTTATATATACTCGGCGCATTTTCTTTAATCATGTTTAAAAAATTTGCTCCTGCCTGCAACGTTACAATATTACCTGACATGTATTTTTCAAGAGCCTCTCTGTGCGTTTGAGTAACACTTTCTTCAGGAATTAATTTTTGTTTATACAAATCCTTATAAAAATTAAAAATATTAATCGAATCTTTGGATGTTAACTTGCTTGGAGTATTGATGCCGTACTTATTCAACACTTTTAGCATCGTGTCATTTTCGGTAATTGTAGGCATAAAAAGATATGCACCCGATTTTTCTTTTACATCTTTTGCATAAAGTCCATAATGCTCATAAGTCAATGGCGGCATTTGAAAATCAGCTTTTGATAACAGATTTTTATTAAAAATGGTTACCGCAGATGTAGCATACCAAGGAATTGCATATAATTTGCCGTCAACTTCAAGCGCATTTAACAATTGTTTATTAAATGATTCTAATTTTTCCAAGTTAATCTCTTCTAGCGCACCTTTTTGAGCCAAAATACTTGAAAAATCCGGATTTAAGTTAACCAACGACGGCGGATTTTTACTCAATATTGCGGCAAGAGTTCTTTTCTCACCCTCAGAAAACGGAACATCAATCCATTTTATTTTTATATCAGGATGCTCATACTCAAATTTTGCAATGACATCAGTCATATACGGTGTAAAATCATCCATTTGGAGTGTCCAAAAAATGACTTCTTTTTCGTCAAGTGCATTTTTTGGAGTCATTGAAAAAGCAATAAACAACGCCAATAATAAAACAAATATTAAAGATATAGCTACAATAAATTTTTTCATAGATAAATTATGCCTTTTAGTGTTACAATTATAACATGAACAATTTATTTACGGAACTTGAAAATAAAAACAAACAAATTCCATTAGCTGAAATCCTTCGTCCTAAAACCTTTAAAGACTATCTGGGACAATATGAAATTGCTGAAAAAAATTCACCATTACATAATTTGCTAAACTCGGGACGATTATTTTCTTTGATTTTATGGGGACCTTCAGGATGCGGAAAAACGACATTGGCAAGAATTATTGCTAATACGGTTAATGCGTGTTTTATAGAAATATCCGCCGTAACATCGGGAGTAAAAGATATTAAAGAAGCTGTCGAAAATGCAAAAGAAGCTCTAAGAAATAATCAGAAAACGATTTTATTTATAGACGAAATACACAGATATTCAAAAACTCAGCAAGATGCTCTTTTACCACATCTTGAAAACGGAACTTTGTTCTTGATTGGTTCGACTACGGAAAATCCGTCATTTCAAGTTATTCCGGCTTTGTTATCAAGAGTTCAGGTTATAAGATTAGAAAATCTTGATGATAATTCAATAAAAAAAGTTATTGATAAGGGCTTTAACTACTTAGCTGAGAATTACCAGCCTGTTAAATATTCAGATGAAGTTATTGAATTTATAACAAATTTATCAAGAGGAGATGCAAGATTTGCGCTTAATTTAGTCGAAAACGCTTATTTTTCAAGCAAATATGAAAATGGCCGAAGAATAATTGAAATTTCTAATCTTGAGCGTCTTGCACAATCAAGAAAAACAAGATACTCTCAACAAGAGCATTATGATTGTGCATCGGCTTTCCAAAAAAGTTTAAGAGGTTCAGATGCAAATGCCGCAATTTATTATCTTGCAAAAATGATAGCATCCGGTGAAGACCCTAGATTTATTGCTCGCAGATTAATAGTTTGTGCAGCGGAAGATGTCGGTAACGCAAACCCTATGGCACTATCGTTGGCAGTAAGTGCATATCACGCTGTAGAAATTTTAGGATTTCCCGAAGCAAGAATACCTCTTGCAGAAGCAGTAATTTATGTTGCAAACTCTAAAAAATCTAACCAAACAATTTGTGCAATAGATGAGGCATTATCAGATATTGAAAACGGAAAAGATTATCCGCCTCCAATGCACCTGAGAGATGCGCATTACAAGGATGCTTCAAAATACGGGTTTGGCATAGGATATATTTATTCGCACGATGCACCGGAAGAATATCAGCAATTCTTACCCGATGAAATTAAGGACAGAAAATATTTGCACTAATTTAATAATCTGTCAATGCAAACTTTTTGTGAAGTTAACCATTCTCTGTAACTTACACGTTTTACGTTATAACCTGAACGCTCCAAAATAGCTTGTTTTCTCATTTTTGTAATTTTCTCTCGAGGTTCATCTTCAACACCGTCGACCTCTACTATTGTATTGTCAAACATTAAATCTGCGCTTAAATTAGCAATACTTGCACCCGCAACAACCTCTTTACCCATTTGTCGCAAAGTATCCGCTATTTCTTTTTCTAAGTCATTTTTATAAATGTTTTCGTCAATATCCTTGTTTAATATTGCCTCCTGACGCTCCATATATTCACGTAAAAATGCCATATAATTTCTGAAATGACCGCTAGGTAAATTCGAAATATCATGAGATATAAAGTTTATCATTTTATTCTTTGCACGAGTAATTGCGACATTGAATAAATTAGGTTTTTGCAAAAAAGTCAGACTTTGGGAATGACTATTATCTGCAAATGCCCAAGAAATAAGCATAATATCTCTTTCATCCCCTTGGAAAGTATGAGCTGTACCTATTTCAACTTGATGTTTTTTCAACATGTGGTCAGAAAGAACTTTTGAAACCGATATTTTTAATTGATCTACCTGAGCTCTAAATGGAGAAATAATACCTATTGTTACGGGTTTTTTAGGATTTTTTCTTTCATCTTCTACGATTAATTCATGAAGAACTTTTACTACCGCTTCAATTTCAGGCATATTACGAGTTATGTTGCCATCAACTTTTCCGTCTGCTACTTGCACCAGCTCCAGAACTTTATCACCTACTTTATCTTTGCGCATAATCCTTATACGGTCAGAATAAAATTCTTTATTTGAAAAATCAATAATTGGAGGTAAACTTCTGAAATGCTCATCCAGCATTATTGAATTCATTGAATAATAATCCGACACATCAAACATGGAGTTAGTTCTAAAACGCCACATTAATTGGTATTTATCAGGAATACCATATTGATTCATGAAAGATTGTTCTTTTGCTTTTTCCAAAAATGACAAATGAGGTAATTGTTTATCATCACCGACAATTACAGCTTTTTTCGCCCTGAACAAAATAGGGAAACAACTTGCAATATCGCATTGAGAAGCCTCATCTATAATAGCAACATCAAACATACCCGGTTTTAGGGGTATTGAACTTGAAATCGCATAAGTTGTTGTACACCAACATGGAAAAGCATCCATAAGTGGTTTAAAATCTTCTGTTTCAAGAATATCATTTTGACGTCTTAAACTTTTTTCGACAAGTGAACGGGCATGAATTTTTAATCTGTTTTTCTTTACACCGTCTTTTAGTATTCCTATTAAAGATTGTCTGCGTCTGTTTTTTAATATATTTGAAGCTATTGTTTTTTGTTTTTTCTTCATTTGAGAAATTTGTTCCATCATCAAATGAATATTACCTGTTTTTTGAATTTGAGATTCCGTTCCATGCAATGCATTATCAAGTTTAACAAATTCGAATTCTGATTTTATTTCGTCAATAACATCTTTATCTATTTTAATATCTTTTAAATTTAAAATCTTTTTCAATTGATTTTTTGAGTTATGGTTTGAAATATTCGCAATAAATCCGGTTTTCCCAAAATTTTTATCAATATTTTCAAAAACAGTTTCTAATTGCTCAATATCCTCACTTGAAAGAATTTCTTTTATATATTCGTTTGTTTCATAGTTCTTAGAATTTAATTTTATTTCTTCATAAATATCATGCCATTTATGTTCTAAACTAATAATTTTATCGCATTTTGCTTGAAGTTCATTTATCTTATCGAGATGGTCTTTCATATCTTGAACATCCGCAGTTAAATATTCCTCTGCACCATCATCTATATCGATTTTGCCATTAACAAGATCTTTTAATTGTTCGGTTAATTTTCTTTGATAATTAAGTCTGCCTGCTCTTAAAGCCAAAAATGGAGCACCCAAATCGTTTAAACGCTCGGCAACAACATCCACAGCCTTATCCATTTTTGATGCAATAAGGACAGTTTTTCCGTTTGCAATTAAATGTGCTGCAAGATTTACTATGGTTTGAGATTTACCTGTTCCGGGAGGACCTTGTACCGCTATAAATTTTTCTGTATCAACAGCCTTTAAAACTTTTTCTTGTGTTTCACTTAAAGAAAGCGGAGTTATCGGATAAAAAGTTTCATATTCTTCTATATCAGGAATAATTCTTGATTTCTCTTTTGACTGTATATATTCATCATTTATTACGGCAAGAGAAGTTTCTCTGTACATCCCGCTTGGTTTTTCCGCAATTTGTGTTAATTCATGTAAAACTCCGGCAGTAACAGGCGGACGTTTTGTCAAAATAATTGCAGACTGATTTGTTACACTTACATGTTCAACTTTTTTAGTTGTTTCTTTTATTTTTCTTTCTTCTTGTTCTTCTTGCTCTATAAGTTCTTCGATATTATCAGCAGTTACTTTTTCTTCGTAAAAATCTTTTGAAACATTATCCTCTGTTTCATTATTTTCTTCATTAAAAGATATTTCGATATCAGGAATAATTGATTTTAATGTAGTTAAGAAAATATCCATTTTTTCTTGTGTAAGCGGTAAATCAGGTACAACATCCAAAATACCCTCTAACATTAAATCAATCTCATCTTCATCCTCTTTTTTCTCCATTAACGCTGCTAATGCTGCAGTATTTAGAGATAAGACATCATCCAGCGGAACGCAGTTAATGTTAATACCATTAGCTTCTAGTCTGCAAGGCACATACAATAATGGTGTTAAAAATTCATTTTGACGTCTGGTTTTAGAATTTTTGCCGACCAAAAATAAATAACCATATATTAAATATTTATCCTTAGTATTGTTTTCGCTTAAAATCATCATTTTACGCAAATTTTCATCTTCACCGTTTAAACGAAGAAAATCATAACCTTTAGTAAATAATGTTTCTTCCTGTTTTAAGAAAATCCATTTATTATCTTTATCGGCTTTTAAATTTCTAAAAGTAGCACTTTTTACTTCTTCACGCACACAATCGTGAAGATATTGGCTTAATTTTTTCACAAAACTATTATTAAACGCAGAGTTTAAAGCCCTTGTAGCCTCATGTAATTCTTGTAACATAATTCTATCCTCATTTGCCTATCACAATATTTTACGCTAGAATGCACTTATGAGCATCATTAGTTTATATGAAAAATCCGAAAAGTTATTCTTTGTTGGAGGAGTAGTCAGAGATGAAATTTTAGGAATTAAATCTCAAGACATTGACCTCACCTTTGTCGGCAACGCAATCGAATTTGCAAAAACTCTTGATTTTGAAATTACACAAATTAATGAAGATTTTGGCTCAGTACATATAAAAATTGATAATAATACTATTGATATAACTTCTACAAGAACAGAAACTTATCCTAAAAAAGGTCATTTACCGGTTGTTAACCAAATAGGATGCACATTAAAAGAAGATGTTTCAAGACGTGATTTTACAATCAATGCAATAGCTAAAAATTGTAAAACAGGAAAAATTGTTGACTATGTAGGAGGAAATGAAGATATAAAAAACAAAAAATTAAGAATATTACATGACAAAAGTTTTATTGATGATCCAACAAGAATAATCAGAGGTCTTAAATTTTCAGTTCGACTTGGTTTTGAATTAGAAGAAAATACAAAAAAACTTCAAGACGAATACTTAAATTCGGTAAATTATGACATGTCTTTTAAAAGATTAAAAGACGAGATAAAAGATACCTTCAATATCAATAAGCAAGCTATTTTAGATAAATTTACAGAACAAAAAATATATCGATTGCTTTCTAACAAACGATATAATAAATATATATGTAACGTAGAAGAATTTATAAAACCTTATATAAAAGAAATTAAATATTTGTGGCTTGTATACTTGGGTGGGTTTGATTTAAGTAATCTGCCGTTAACAAAAAAAGAAGCTAAAATCATTGATGATTTCAATACAATGAAAAATTTGCATGGCTTTGAACTGTATAAACAATTTAAAAATTCTAATATTGAATCTGTTTTAATATACGGACTCATAATAGATAATGAAACCGCAAGTAAATATTTAAGAGATTTAAGAAAAATCAAATTAAATATTGACGGAAAAACTTTAATTGAAAACGGATTTAAGCAATCTAAAAACATATCAGAAACACTGGACTACGTCATGAAAATTAAACTTACTCAACCGGATTTAACATGCCAAGAAGAATTAGAAATTGCCAAAAATTATAATCCTGATTAAATTTTAAGCAAAAAAAAAGGTTGCCGGAACAGCAAACCTTGAAAAACATAGGGAAGGAAATAAGGAAATTTATAAAACTTATTATGCAGCAGTGATGAATAAGTATTCAGAAGCTTCTTTTTTTGCTTCTTTTTTGGCATAATTCATAACATCACCGTTGTAGAATGGATTTGAACCTTGTTTATCTTTTTTTACAGATTCAAAAGAAATAACATCAGCTGATTTAGCGTTTGTTTCAGCAGCTTTTGTTTTTAAAAATTTGATTGCAGTTTCTAAGTTGTTATTTAAAGTAACTTGTAAACCTGCACCTGACATAGCAACTTGTCTTGCTGTCATTGCATCGATTTGACCGTTGTATAAATCAACATCTACTGATTTAGCAGAGATTGTAGATTTAGCTTGAGCATTTGCTAAAACATCTCTAGCTGCTGATTTTAAAGTTAAAGAGTCAATTCCTTGATATGATTGTTGAACATAAGATACATTTAAAGCCATAACACATTTCCCTATTTTTTCCGTTTTCCCTTACAAGTTTTATATCGACACATTTGAATGAAAACTTTAGGTTTTTGAAGAATAGTTGTTACATTTCGTTACATTTAATTTTATTTCTCAAACTTTAGTTGGAGTTTTTATAAAAAACAATAAATTTCTATTTCGTAAAAGTCTTTAATAACAATCATTTTAACCTTCTTATACATTAAATGGATGATATATCCAACTAAAGTATAAAGTTTGATTTTTGCAATCCGATATAAAAGGCATAAGAGGAAATAAGAAAATTTTATAAGAGGAGAATTATATTATGGCAATTAGTGTCAATACTAACCTTGCTTCATTAACAGCGCAAAAATCTTTAGCAAAATCAACTGACAAATTAGACACAGCTATGAAACGCATGTCTACCGGTTATAGAATCAACTCATCAAAAGATGATGCAGCAGGAATTGCGGTTGCAACAAAATTAAATTATAAATTAAGTTCATATAATGTAGCAGAAGGTAATGCTCAAATGGGTTCTTCATTAATGGCGACAGCAGAAAGCATTATGAGTACAATTCAAGACAATTTACAACGTATCAGAGATTTAACCGAACAAGCTGCAAACGGAACTTATGGCACAGACTCAATGTTAGCAATAACAAGAGAAGTTCAAGCCAGAATGGATGAAATTACAAGAATTTCAGAATCCGTAGAATACAACGGCAAATACTTATTAAACGGTTCAATTACCGAAGACATTAATTTACAAGTAGGTATTGAAAATAATGAACATAGTATTATTACATTAAGCAAAGATTTATTTGCGGCAACAAATGCCTCAGCACTTTTAGGAACATCCGATGTCAGCGATAAATACGAAAATGATACAACCGCTCGTGAATTTTTAAGTAATATAGATAGCGCACTTGAAGGTATAACAGATAGAATATCATTAATTGGCGGTATTCAACAACGACTTGTATCTGTATTAGAAGCTACTAGTACATTGTCTGAAGCTGTAACAAGCTCATTATCAACATTACAAGATGCCGATATTGCTGAAGAATCAACAGCATACATTAAAGAACAAATTCTTCAACAAATTTCAGCTTCAATGTTATCCGCAGCTAACCAATCACCATCAATAGCATTAAGCTTACTTGGTTCATAAATTTTATTTTTAATTTAATTCTCTTATATTTCCCTTATAAAATTATTTCAACTTATGCCCTTTTTACGAGGGCTTTTTTTTGTGTATAAAAAAGAAAACCCGTGAATTACTTTCCACGGGTGATAATGCCATAGTATGTACTAATTGAAATTCGAAATCTGGTTTATAGACATACATAAATGAATTATCTTTTTCTTTGCTTTTTTAAGCAAGGAGTTCTGATAACATCAGAACCCCTTTTATATTAATCTATCCCTTGTTATATCAAGTTCATAGCGATAGATGGAGCTTGGTTAGCTGTTGCTAACAGAGAAGCAGATGTTTGTTGAAGAATTTGTCGTTTAATATAGCTTGAAGATTCTTCAGCAATATCAGCATCTTGGATTAATGAAGCAGCACTTGTTAAGTTGGTAGACATAACACCTGCAGCATCAACAGCAGAGATAATTCTTTGTTGATAACCGCCTAATAAAGTTGTTCTTGATGTAATATCTTCAAGAGCGCTATCAATAGAAGTTAAGAATGTTCTTGCTGCCGAATCTGATACATAGTTAGCTGTAACATCACCAACACCTAAAAGAGTTGATGCTTGGGCATCTGCAAATAAATCCTTGCTTAATTCAATAACACTTGTGTCTTCACTTGTAATACCAACTTGAAGTTTAATATTTTCTGTTACACCTTGACCATCAAATAAAGTTCTACCATTAAATTCTGCAGAATTTGCCAAACGTGTGATTTCATCCATTCTTGCTTGAACTTCAGTTTTAATAGCATTCATAGCATCTGTACCATAAGTTCCATTTGCAGCTTGTTCTGTCAAATCTCTGATACGGGTTAAATTGTTTGAAATAACATTTAAAACACCTTCTGATGTTTCAAGCATTGCTGCACCCATTTGACCGTTATCTTTTGCTACATCTAAAGAACTTATTTTGTAGTTCAATTTTGTAACAACAGCCATACCTGCCGCATCATCTTTTGATGAATTGATTCTCATACCGGTTGACATACGTTGCATTGCAACATTCATTTTGTCAGTTGCACCATTTAATGATTTTTGTGCTGTCAATGATGGAATGTTTGTGTTTACTGTAATAGCCATAGTAATGATCTCCTTTCAATTAGTACCTATGTATTTTTACATACTATGTGTTTCCTTACACACCTAGTATCGTACATTTTAGACCATTACTTAATATTTCTTTAGTTTGATATTTATTATACTTAAGTTTGATATTTTAAAGTTAAAACAAAAACGGCATGCTCTAAAAAGCATGCCGTCTTTTGTTAAAAACTAAATTTTATATTAGTCTTTTTTAGTTGGAATAGTCATTGCGTAGAATGTTCTCCAAACAAATACCAAAGCTACAACTAAGAATATAACACCAACGATAGGTGCATATTTTTGGAATGCAGGGTTGATAGCAATTTCCATTGCCAATAAACCGAACAATGTTGTAAATTTGATGATCGGATTCATAGCAACTGAAGAAGTATCTTTGAATGGGTCACCAACAGTATCACCAACAACTGTTGCGTCATGTAAAGGTGTT
>Ga0256405_10012435_pt1 | contig 10546 bp, 10 predicted proteins | sample RumenRJG_02DNA_FD_189096 | JGI IMG/M metagenome (GOLD analysis project Ga0256405, IMG submission 189096) | Bovine rumen microbial communities from Lethbridge, Alberta, Canada - RJG_02 | ecosystem: Host-associated > Mammals > Digestive system > Stomach > Rumen | place: Canada: Alberta... | reverse complement strand
TGATTTGGCTATTTCTGCTAGTGGTCAAACATTATATGAACTTGCATGTATTGGTGTTCCAACAATAGCAATTGGAATTATTAATAATCAAAAAAATAATATTAAAAATTGGATTAATCAAGGGTTTATAGAATATGCCGGATGTTGGGATGATAAAGATATTTTAAATAATATTTTAAATAAAATTGAATTTTTAAAATATAAATCTCTTCGTAATGAGAAACAATTATTAGGAATTCAAGTGATTGATGGGAAAGGTTCTCTTAAAATTGTAAAAAACATATTAAATGAATATTATAAAAATAATTCTATTTTTAGACCCATTCATAAAGAAGATTGTTTAAAAATATTTGAAATTGCTAACGAAGACGAAGTGCGCCAATATTCATTCAATTCTGATAAAATTCCGTTGGAAGATCATAAAAAATGGTTTAATAATATTTTAAATGGACATTCCGTTAAATTCTATGTTTTAGAATATGAAGATGATTTAATTGGTCAATTGAGATTAGATTTTGATGAAGAATATCCTGTGGTTAGTATTAGTTTGAATAAAAAATATCGTGGATTAGGATTATCAAAAACTCTTCTTAATAAAGGATTAGAATTAATTGAAGGTAAAGTAATTGCTTATATTAAAAAAGAAAATATTCGTTCGATTTCATTTTTCAAATCAATGGGATTTAAAAAATGTGGGGAAATCATAATTAAAGGTTGTGATGCATTAAAATTTATAAAGGAGTAATATTATGGGTTTAAAAATTGGTGAAAAAGTAATGGGTGAAAATAAACCAACTTTTATTATAGCGGAATTGTCTGCAAATCATATGAATGATTTCGATATTGCTGTTAAAACTATTGAAGCTATGGCTGAGGCGGGAGCAGATGCTGTCAAATTTCAAACATTTACTCCAGATACCATAACTATTGATTGTGATAATGAATATTTTCAGATTAGACAAGGAACTGTATGGGATGGACAAGTTCTTCACGAATTGTATGAAGATGCATACATGCCGTGGGAATGGCAACCTAAACTTAAAAAGATTGCAGAAGATTTGGGATTAATTGTATTTTCTTCACCCTTTGATAAAACATCAGTCGATTTTTTAGAGGATATGGATGTTCCAGCATATAAAATTGCATCTTTTGAAATAACCGATATTCCATTAATAGAATATGTTGCAAGTAAAGATAAACCTATAATTATTTCAACAGGTATTGCTTCTTTAGATGATATAAAATTAGCTATTAAAACTTGTTTGGATGTTGGAAATAATCAAATTGCCCTTTTAAAATGCACTTCTTCATATCCTTCACCTTTAGAGGAAATTAATCTTAATACTATTCCTGACATGAACAGTAGGTTTGATTGTGTCATTGGATTATCTGATCACACGTTGGGTTTGGAGGTATCAACTGCTGCTGTTGCATTAGGTGCAAATATTATTGAAAAACATTTCATTTTAGATAGAAATATGGGAGGTCCTGATTCTGAATTTTCAATGGAACCTGATGAATTTAAACAAATGGTTGATTCAATTAGGAATGTTGAAAAAGCGTTAGGCAATGTTAGTTATGAGTTGTCGGATAAAATGGAGTCAAATCGTGATTTTTCAAGATCCTTGTTTGTAGTTGAAGATATTAAAAAAGGTGAAGTCATTACTGAAAATAATGTCCGTTCAATTAGGCCGGGATTTGGTTTACATCCGAAATATTTAAAAGATATTTTGGGCAAAGAAGTTAAAAGGGATTTGTATAAGGGAACTCCATTCGAGTTAGATTTTTTAAGTTAGGTGATTTTGATGGATATTCATATTATTTATGAGCATGTTGAACGAGAAATATATAATGCATTTTTAATTAAATTTGAGTTAGAAAAAAGAGGATATGATGTTTTAATTTCACCGTATCAAGAGCCTAGATTGCCTTCCTTTAATGCTCCAGATGTAATAATTGTACCTTGGCTTTTTGGTGAGCATAATCTTGTTGATTTGAGAATTGGTTATATTAAAAAATTTTATAAAGTGCTTAATTTACAATATGAACAAATCATGTCTCAAATGTGGTTGGATGTTGGTTATCATGTACCAAGTGGAAAAGCAAGAGATGCAAATTATTTATGTTGGGGGAATAATCGTAAAAATGTATTGATTGATTCAGGCATTCCTGATGAAAAGTTAGTCATTATTGGTGATATAAGACAAGATTTTTCAAAACCTGATTTTAAACATTTTTTCAAAACTAAAAAACAATTAAGTAAAGAATTTAATATTCCTTTAGATCATGAGTGGAACCTTTTTATTTCTAGTTTTTCATATGCTAAACCAACAAGAACTACTAAAGATTATCTTGAGGGAGTTATAGGTGTTAAAAATGCTAATAAATGGAATGATATTAGTTTTGCATCACAAAATAAAATATTAGAATGGATTGAAAAGTTTATTTCTGAAAATCCTAATCAAGAGTTTATTTATAGGCCTCATCCTTCTGAAGTTAAGGAAGCAGATTATTCTCATCTTAAAAAACTCAATGAAAAATATGGAAATTTTCATTTTATATTTAAATATTCAGTTCAAGATTGGATTTTAAATTCGGATTTTATTAATACATGGATTTCAACTTCTATTGTTGAGTGTTATGTTTTAAATAAAGTGTGTAATATATTGAGGCCGGTTAAAGTTGATGAGTATTTTGACATTCCATTTTATATAAATGCAAATCATATTTGTGATTATGATTCTTTTAAGGAAAGAAACTTATCAAAAAATAATAATGAATTTCCAATTAACTATGAGGAAATAAAGAAATATTATGAGAATATAGGAGATAATCAATTTGTTTATAAAAAAATTTGTGATTATATTGAATTAATGATAAAAGATGATTCGTGTAAGGGTGATTTTTATAATAATGGTCCAATAATTGATAATTTAAGATTTATTATTGGAAAAATATTTGAGGGTCGACTTTTTGCAATCTTTAAAAATGTTTTTTCTAATCAAAAAGATAATGAATTAAAAAATGTGGAATATATTGATTATGAAAAAATTGAAATTTTAAAGAAGATAGTTGATGATAATTTTGATTAATTAATAAAAAGTATATTAATACTTTGAGATAAATAAATATGATAATAATTTTCTTATTTGAGTAGGTGTTATTATGTCTAGATTATATGGAGACAAAGAAGATATTAATTCAGAAAAAGTAAAAGATTTTTTCAATAAAAGAGCAAATAAAGATGTTGAAAGTGAATTTGCAATTGTATTGTTTCAAGATAAAGAAAATTCTCAACAAAGACATGAGGATGAGAAAAAAGTATTCCATGAAAACATTGATGTTTCAGGAAAAAGCGTTCTTGAAATTGGTTGTGGAGTAGGTAGGTGGGTTGAAGCATTACACGATAAATGTGGTTCTTATTTGGGTTTAGATTTCTCTGAAGAACTTTTAGAGATTGCTAAAAATTCATATAAACAGTATGATAACTGTAAATTCCAATTAATGTCTGCTACTGATATTAAAGTTGATGAATTAGTAATCAAACCACCATTTGATGTCATCATATTCTCTGGATTTTTGAGGTATATCAATGATGATGATATAAACATTATTATGGATGAAGTAAATCAAGTTGGTGCTGAAGATAAAAAAGTATTTGCAATGGAACCGATTTCACATATGGATTCTAGATTGACTCTCAAAGATTTCTATTCTGAAGGTTTGGAATCAGATTACAGTGCAATTTACAGGACGGAATCAGAATATGTTGAATTCTTTAAAAAGTTAAATTGCAATGAAATTCGCACTGGAAACATTTTTGAAGGTTTAAGTGATCATTCTGAAACTGGTTATATGTATTTCGTAATTGAATAAGGTGTTATTCATGTTAAATTTTGCTTTAGGTCCTGTAATGAGTAGTGAATTAATTTTAAAAGTTGGTAGTCAGCAAACTCCATATTTTAGAACTCCTGAGTTTTCCAAAATAAATCTTGAAAATGAACAAATAATGAAAGAACTGTTACATGCAGGTGAAGATTCTAGAGTTATCTTTTTAACTGGATCTGGAACTTCTGGTATGGAAGCCACCGTAATGAATGTTTTTGATGAAAATGATAAAGTATTGATTGTCAATGGAGGAGGTTTCGGTCAAAGATTTGTTGACTTATGTGAACTTCATAATATTGAATGCGATGATATTAAAATTGATTTTGGGCACTGTTTAACTGCTGAAATACTTGATGAGTATGATGATAAGGATTATACTGCATTTATTGTTAATATCTGTGAAACAAGTTCTGGTGTATATTATGATATTGATTTGATTAGTGATTTTTGTAAAAGAAATAACTTATTTTTAGTTGTTGATGCAGTCAGTTCATTTTTATGTGATGATTTAAATATGATTGAACACAATGTTGATGTTGTAATCACTGGTTCTCAAAAGGCTTTAGCATGCCCTCCAGGAATTGCTATTATTGTTTTATCTAAAGATGCAATTGAACGTGTGGAAAAGAACTCTTGTAAATCAATGTATTTTGATTTTGAGGATATGTTAATAAATGGTATAAGGGGTCAAACTCCTTTTACTCCTGCAATAACAGTAATATTACAGCTTAATGCTAGATTAAATCAAATTAAAGAGAATGGTGGAGTTGAAGTAGAACTTAAAAGAGTATCTGATTTGGCAAAAGATTTTAGAGAAAAAATTAAGGAATTCCCATTTGAGGTTAAATGCAAATGCTTATCTAATGCTGTAACTACAGTTCATGCTAAAGAAAAAATTGATGCGAATATCGTTGAAATTTTAAAAAATGAATATGACATTTGGGTAAGTACTGCACGTGACGACCTTTCAAGCACAATGCTTTTTAGAGTGGGACATATGGGAAATTTAACTCCGGAAGATAATGACACATTAATTGAAGCACTTAGAGACATACAAAAGAGAGGATTATTCTAATGGTTAAAGTAATAACATATGGAACATATGACATGTTTCATTATGGGCATCAAAGGCTTTTGGAAAGAGCAAAAGCATTAGGTGATTATCTTATTGTTGGGGTTACTACTGATGATTTTGATAAAAAACGTGGTAAAATCAATGTACATCAATCATTAATGGAGAGAATTGAATCAGTACGTGCAACTGGTCTTGCAGATGAAATAATCATTGAAGAATACGAAGGTCAAAAAATTGATGATATTAAAAGACTTGGTGTTGATATTTTTACTGTGGGCTCTGATTGGGTAGGTCATTTTGATTACTTAAAAGAATTTTGTGATGTAATCTATCTAGAGAGGACTGAAGGTATTTCAAGTTCGGATATTCGATCTCAACAACGAAATCTTAAATTAGGCCTTGTTGGTGATGGAGTTGTCATGAAAAAGTTCTATGATGAATCTAAGTATGTTAATGGAATAGATGTGACAGCAATATGTATTGAGAATGATGATGAAAAATCGGCTTATGTTGATGAGAATATGTTATTAACAAGCGATTTTGATGAATTATTGCATCAAGTCGATTCTATTTTTGTTGTTTCTCATCCATCTAATCATTATAAACATGTTAAAACAGCTTTAATGAATGATGTTCATGTTCTTTGTGAATCTCCAATTGCTCTTAAGGAAAAGGATTATATTGAATTGTTGGAATTGGCTAATAAAAATAATTTAATTTTAATGGATTCCATCAAAACCGCTTATTCAACAGCTTATGATAGATTATTGCTTTTAATTAAAGGGGGCAATATTGGAAAAGTTATTTCAATAGATGCTACTTGTACTAGTTTGAGAGATATAAAGGATAATTCTTGGAATAGTATTAATTCTTGGGGGCCAACTGCATTACTTCCTATTTTTGAGTTATTGGGTACTGATTATGTTGATAAAGAAATTATTTCGGTAGTTCATGATGAAAATGATAATTTTGATTTGTTTACAAAGATAAATTTTAGATATAATGATGCTGTTGCTTCTATAAAGGTTGGAAATGGTGTTAAATCTGAAGGGGAATTAATAATTTCTGGAACAGAGGGGTATGCATATATTCCGGCACCTTGGTGGAAAACTGATTATTTTGAATTACGTTTTGAAAATTCTGAGGATAATAAAAAATATTTTTATCAATTAGATGGTGAGGGAATAAGGTATGAATTGGTTGCTTTTGTAAAATCAATTGAATTAAATAGAAATAATTCTTATATTTCTTCTGAAGTATCTTGTGCAATTTGTAAGATAATGGAAGAGTTTGATAAAAAAAATGTGAAATATATTGATAAGGTATGATCTTATGGATTTTGAAAATTTATATATGAAATTACCTAATTTCATAAAATATAATAGATTTATTTTCAATTTTTCTATTAAATTTTCTAAAATGTTGCGTAATTTTAATAAAAAATCTAAAATTATCGATTCTCAACATGAATTAATGAATTTTATTTTTTTAAATTCAAAATTTGAAGCAAAGGGAACTTTAAGGAATGTTCAATTGTTGTATGTTGAATTGCTTCGATTTATTGCTAATGTTTGTGACAAGCATGATATTGATTATTTAATAGCTGATGGAACATTGTTAGGGGCGGTCAGACATGGAGGATTCATTCCTTGGGATGATGATATTGATTTGGCATTACTGAGGGAAGATTATGATAAATTAATTGAAGTTTTGCCTAAAGAGATATCTAAATTTGAGTTTCTTAAATCTAAATGTGGAATCACATTGCTAAAAGAAAACTATCAAAATCACTTCAAAAATTTCAATAGTGTGTATGATGTTGTTGATGAAAAAGGTTTATTGTTGGATGGGGAATTTTTATTTTTACAATTTGCATGGCTTAAACCTTATATTAAAATTGATTTTTTTCCATTAAATTTCATTAAAAAAGAAAAATTGGATTATTTTACTCAGAATTATGTTATTACTAAATACAGGTTTTATGATGAAATGAAAAATACTTCAAAAAAATATGATGAAGTATTGAAATTGAGAAATAAAGAAGTAGGATTTGTAGAAAATAAAACTGGGTATCTAAACTATTCATTAGATAGTGTAAATTTTTTACCTCCTTGGATTTTTGAAACTGATAAAGTGTTTCCATTATCAACTATAAAATTTGAAGGATATGAGTTTAACTGTCCGAAGGATGTTGACCATTATCTTAGGGTATTATATGGTGATAATTATATGATGTTACCAGACATGATTGAAGCCCATAATATTGTTCCATTCGTTGAATCTCAGTTTGATTCAGTTGAAGAAATGAATAAAACTTTTGATGAAGTTATTTCTTATTTGAGAGAAGTAAATGAAAATTTTATTTAAATTAAATCTTCTCATTTTTATTTTATGTTAGTGTATATTTTTATTCATTGTATTGTTTTTATAATAACTCTTACATAATCATATTTTGGAATAATCTCAAATTCACATCCTTCACATTCTATTTTTGAAATATCTAGTTTGATATTATAATCGTTTATAATGCATGCATTATAAGTATGTGGGTATTTTTTCATGAATCGCGATACTCATAATGTTTTAGCTTTCTCATCTTCTTCATCAATTTGCCTTACAGCGTTTTTATTTACCAATTTTTGAACAAAACCTGAAGGAATCATTTTTAACACAGTTTCAATTCCTTTATTGTCCATTCCCTTATAAAACATCTTTGCTTTCAAGGGCAGTTCATCCAAATATTCAATTACATAACTGCAATCAACCTCTTCAGCATATTTTTTAAACATTTCAGCATAAGGATGATCTTTATTATACCATGGCCTGTCATAATTCGGACCGCAAAAGTGTAAAAACACTGGATTTTCACGAGAATTGTCAACGATTTCTTTAGTGTAATATTCTGCGGTCATGCAGGTAAATTTGCGGGCTAAATCATAAGGTAATGTCTGAAAATAAATCTGCAGATTGTATTTAGGTTCCACAATCAATATATTGTTTTTAAACACATTATTTATAACGCCTTGGTCATGCTGGTAGAATCTGTGCTGATTTTCAACCATGAATTTGATGAATTTCTCTTCAATATTTTCTTTGCGCCATTTTTTAAGGTTGACAAGCAAAAAACCGGCATTGATGTAGTTTTCCTCTTTTTTAAAGCCTAATTTTTCTTTAACTGCAGTGTTTATTCCATCAAGAACACCTGCACAGTAATAGTCGGAAATATTCAAATTCCACAATTCCTTATACGAATCGACAATTAACGCATCACAATCAAGGTAAAGAACCTTGTCAATGTTTTCTGGAAGCAATGTGGACATGAACAAACGTGCATATGTGGTCAATGAAGATTTATTCAAGTTCCTTTCAAGACCTAAAACATTAAAGTCCATTTCGTCCAATTTTTTAGTTTCAATAAAAGAAATTGAACAATCATAATCCTTAAATAAATTACTTACCTTTGTTTTATTTTCATCTGAAATATCATCATCCAAAACAAATATGCTGATTTCATCAAAATCATTTGCATTATTCTTCAATAAAGAAAAAATAGCTATCGATAAAAAAGGCACATAATTGTCATCTGATGCAAAAACTACGTTTAACATGGTCATTCTCTTTGAGTTTAAAAATTCAATCAAGTAAAATTTATTAATTTTATTATATTAATAGTTTACATATAATATATTAAGGTATAAAATGAACTATAAAATTTCTGTAATTATTCCAGTTTACAATGCTCAAAACGATTTATCAAATGCTATTGATTCAATTATTAATCAAACAATCGGTTTTGAAAATATTGAATTGATTTTAGTTGATGATGCGTCAACAGATTGTTCTAAAGATATTATCATGAAATATCAAAAAAAATATGATAATATTAAGTTAATAGGACTAAAAAGCAATTCCGGTCTTCCGGGAAAACCAAGGTCATTAGGTATTGATTATGCATCCTCAGATTATCTTGTTTTTTTAGATTCTGATGACACTTACCTAAAGGAAGCGTTTGAAATATTATATGATGTAATCCAAAGAGAAAATGCTGATTTCGCAATCGCTTCACATTACATTAATCTGGATGGGGACATGGTCAAGGCCAACTTAATCCAAACTGAAGATGAAATCCTTTCATTAGATCCATTGGAAAATCAGGAAACCTTTGATAAACTTTCATTAAATCATTTTGTAGCGCCTTGGGGTAAAATATTCAAGAAAGAACTGATAACTGACAACAATATCAGATTCCCGGAGGATTCCTTGTGTGAGGACACTTACTTCTATTTCAAAGCACTAATCAATTCCCGAAAAGTTACAATTCTTCCTAAAAATTACTTATATGTCTACAACACCTTTGAAAATAAAAAGACTGCAATTCATGGTCATGACCTGAAAAAATTCAATAATTTCCTTAAAGGAATGAATTACACTAAAGAATTATTGAAAGATTTGAATTTATCAATGAATGTTTTTTTAGCAGAAAACATTTCCAGTCTGCTTTTGATTTTTTCAAATCTAAGTAAAAATGATAAGAAAGAAGTTGTAATGAAAATTTATGATTTTGAAAGGGATTTGAATATTGAAATACCTAGAAAAGAGATAGCGCTCTTGAACAGTTTTATTTTAAAAAAACAGTTCAGGGTAGCGATTTTTATCAGTGACTGTTATTCTTTTATGTATAATAACAAAATTATTAAAAATATTTATAGGAAATTTAATAACAGTAAAAATGGATAGTTATCAAATTACATCTCCTTATATTTTAATAACTCAAATTATTAATTTTATTAGTGAATGTTTTCATTTTTCAGGGCACATTTTTTCAACAATAGGGATTTTCCGGACAATCCATATTATTCCAACAGAAATTATTAAAATCACAAATGGTGCTCCAAGCCTGAACACTATTGAAAATTTAGGCAGGTTAAATGTTTTAATTAGAATTTCTAAGATGTACCAATGAATTAAATAAATCCCAAATGTATAATAATTTAAGAAATTCACTATTTTATTTATAAAATCAAATTTCATTAACTTCACTAAGTCGTATTTAATGAATACGAATATTCCAAGTGAATATAAAGCACATGGGAGATTGTAATAACCTTTATAAGTGCTGATAATTTTACCAGCGGCAATTGACAGGTTATATGTTCCGATAATATGCATTCCCAAACTGATTACTGATAGTAAATATAATGCTAATCTATATTTACGTTTTAATTCGTATTTGTGCAGTAAATAACCTGTTAGTGTGAAAAACAGGTATCCTGAGGATATTGCAATTGAAATTCCCCATGAAATTTTTAAATTAAATACGGATATTATAAACGGAATTAAAATATTTAAAATAAAACCTAAAGTTGCTAAATATGTAAATATTTCTTTTTGTTTATCATCATGAACTAAAGAGAATAAAGGAATTGCTAAATAAGTACAGAATAAAGGTATAAAAAACTAATAAATATTTGTTAAATTACCATTAATCAATCCGTTAATGATGTATGTTAAATTAACATCGCCCATTTTAATGTTATTCAAATAAAATATTTGGAAAGCAAGGCCGATGAAACTCCAAACAAT
>Ga0256405_10012434_pt1 | contig 10546 bp, 9 predicted proteins | sample RumenRJG_02DNA_FD_189096 | JGI IMG/M metagenome (GOLD analysis project Ga0256405, IMG submission 189096) | Bovine rumen microbial communities from Lethbridge, Alberta, Canada - RJG_02 | ecosystem: Host-associated > Mammals > Digestive system > Stomach > Rumen | place: Canada: Alberta | collected... | reverse complement strand
CCATCTACAGGATTAAGATTTTTTACAGTATATGGACCAGCGGGAAGACCGGATATGGCATATTTTAAATTTACTAATAAATTGCTTAATGAAGAAAAAATTCAAATATATAATTATGGTAATTGTAAAAGAGATTTTACTTATATAGATGATATTGTAGAGGGAATAATAAGAGTAATTAATAAACCTCCTATAAAAGATGAAAATAATATACCATATAAAATATATAATATAGGTAATTCTCATCCAGAAACTTTAAATGATTTTGTAACTATATTAGGTGAAGAACTTATAAATGCTGGTATATTGCCTAGTGATTTTGATTTAGAATCGCATAAAGAACTATTACCTATGCAACCAGGAGATGTTCTAGAAACATATGCTGATTCATCTAGTCTTGAAAAAGAATTTGGATTTAAACCTAATACCCCTTTAAGAGAAGGATTAAGAAAGTTTGCAAATTGGTATAAAGAATACTATATAGATGAAAAAAATATAATAAAAAGCAAATAAATGATTTGCTTTTTTTATTATATAAAATTTGATATAATATATATAGATTTAATGATAAGAGGGTGCCTATGAAACTAGAGGTTATGTTATCAGTGATGAATTTAAAAAAAAATGATTTAGACAAAATGAATATAACAAGTAATTGTACAGTTATAAATCAATGTAATAAAAATGATTATGAACAATATAAAAAATTTAATATATATTCTTATAATGAAGTAGGTACATCTAATAGTAGAAATAGAGGATTAGAACATATATCTGAAGATATAATACTTATATGTGATGATGATGTTATATATGATAAAGACTATGAAAAAAAAGTGTTAGATGAATTTAAAAACAATCCAAAAGCCGATATTATTGTTTTTAATTATGATGTTAAAAATAGAAAAAAAAGACTAAACAAAAAAAGAAAAAGACTTCATCTTTATAATAGTCTTAATAATGCATCTTATAATATAGCATTTAAAAAAGAAGCAGTAATAAAAAATAACATACAATTTAATATATTATTTGGTCCAGGAGCAAAATATAATCATGGAGAGGATTCACTTTTTATAAAAGAATTATTTAAAAACAAATTAAAAGTATATTCATCACCAATATATTTAGGTACTGTATGCAATAAAAATTCTACATGGTTTGATGGCTATAATGAAAAATATTTTTATGATAAAGGGGCATTATTTACTGCTATATCAAAAAAAATAAGACATATATTGTGTATTCAATATTTAATAAGACATAGAAGTGTATTAAAAAAATATAAATTTTTTGATGCATACAAGATTATGTTAAAAGGATCAAAGGAGTATTTAAATGAAAAAAGCAAAACAACAAAATAATGAATTAATAACAGTTATAATAAATGTATATAATGGAGAAAAATATATAAATAAATGTCTAGATAGTATAATTAATCAAACATATAAGAATCTAGAAATATTAATAATAAATGATGGTTCAACAGATGATACATTAAAAATATGTCAATCTTATAAAGATAAAAGAATTAGAATAATAACTACTAAAAATCAGGGGTTGTCATTATCAAGAAATACAGGTATAGATAATGCCAAAGGTGAGTATTTATATTTTATAGATGTAGATGATTTTATAGAATTAGATACTATAGAATATTTGTATAAATTACTAAAAGAATATGATGCTGATATTTCAACTTGTGATAATTTAAAATTTGAACAAAATGAATTAAAAAAAATAATTCTTAAAGAAAAAATTAACAAAATAACTAATAAAGAGATGTTAATAAAAATACTATTAGATAAAAAGATGAGTGTAACTATTTGGAATAAATTAATTAAAAGAGATATAATCAAAGATTTGAAATTTGAGGATAGAATAATAAATGATATGGCATTTACACATAGATTAGTGTTAAAGACAAACAAAATAGTTTTTAGTAATCAGGTGAAATATTATTATTATAAGCATTTTGATAGTGTATCAAATGTAAAACCATCAACGGAACGTTTAACAGATTATTATGATGTATGTATTAACAGATATTATTATATAAAGAGATATTATCCAAATTTTAAAGAAAATAATACTGCATTACTAAAAGAAATAGTTTTTTTATATTTAAAAGAAAATCAAGAATTAATAAAAATATTGGAGCAAAAAGGTGCTAGAAAAATATTTAATAAGATTTTTACTTTTAAAATATTATTATGTAAAATTGGATTTAGAGAAAAAATTAAAATATTACTTCATAGAATAAACCCTAAATTAAATTTAAAAATAACACATTTATATTTAAGATTGAGAGGTAAGAAATGAAAAAAATTGCTTTTGTCATGAATGGTAGTTTACCTATGCCACCAGTAAAGGGTGGAGCAGTAGAAACATTAGTTAATACAATTGTAAATGATCCCAGTGTTCAAAAGAAATATCAAATTGATGTTTTTTCTGCATCTAATTCGGATAATAAAAAAGAAAACAATGTCAATTATTATTATATTAATAATGATAAATATGATAAAATTAAAAAGTGTTTTCGCTTTTTACATAATAAGTTTTTTCATAAATATATTGGTAATTTATATATTTCTAAATTAATAAAAAAATATAATAAATTATTTGAACAATATGATTATGTTATAATTGAAAATAGACCAGAATATGGTTTAGTGTTAAGAAAATATGTAAAAGGTAAAATTATGCTTCATTCACATAATGAATTTATATATAGATATAAAAAAAGAATAAAAGAAATAAGTGAATGTTATGATAAATTTATTTTTGTAAGTGATTTCATGCGAAATATGGCAAAACCTTATATAGATAATAACAAATTAGTTGTATTGCATAATGGAGTAAATATATCAAATTTTAACATAAACATAGATATACAGAAAAAAAGAAAAAAATATGGATTAAAAAAAACAGATATTGTATTTTTATATACTGGAAGATTATCAAAAGAAAAAGGGGTTTTGGAGCTAATAAAAGCCTTCAATTGTCTAAATAATTCTAATTATAAATTGATAATAGCAGGTGGAAAAAATTATAGTGATAATAATGAAAATAAATATACAAAAAAATTAAAAATAGAAAGTAATAATAATCCTAATATTATATTTACAGGTTTTATTCCTTATAATGAAATGCCTGAAATATATAAAATTGCTGATTATGGAGTTGTTTCATCACTTTGGGAAGAACCATTTGCAATGTCTGGTTTAGAACATCTTGCATCAGGGCATCCAATTGTTGTAACTAATTCAGGTGGAATGCCTGAACTGGTTAATGATAAATGTTCTGTTATAGTTGATAAAAATGATAATATAATTGATAATTTATTTGAAGGAATAAATCAAATAAGTAAAATGAAAAATGCAAAAGAGGAATGTTTAAAACAAATTAATAAATTTAGTAGGGAAAAATTTATAATAAATTTTTTAGATATATTAAATAAATAATGGAGATGTATATATATGATTAAAGTTTTACAAATAATTGATGGTAAACAATATGGTGGCATTTGTAAATTATTTTTAGATATTGAAAAAAATATTTCAAAAGACATCAAATTTGAATACTTAACTGCTACAAATATTTGTGATAGTTGGAATAATTTAAATATTGATAGATCATCTATTAAAGGAAGAATAATCTTTAATCATAGATTAAAAAAGTATTTAAAAAATAATAAATATGATATTATACATATAAACTCTGGTGCTTTCTTTTTTGCTTTTACTTGTGCTTTAATATGCAGATTACAAGGAATAAAAAATATTGTTGTACATTCTCATAACAATCCTAAATTATTAAAAATTAAAAAAATTTTATTAAAAATATTAAATCCTTTTTTTAGAAAAATGACAAAGATTCATTTATCATGTTCTAAGGATGCAATTAAATCATTATATACTAAAAGTAATGATGTAATTATTTTAAAAAATGGAATTAACATAGATGATTATAAATATGATAAAAAAATAAGAGAAAAATATCAAAAAGAATTAAACATAATAGGTAAAAAAGTATATGGTCATATTGGAATTTTTAACAAGCAAAAAAATCACCATTTTCTAATAAATGTTTTTAATGAAATAAGCAAAAAGGAAGATGCTGTGTTGTTACTAATTGGAGAAGGTGAATTAGAAAAAGAAATTAGATATCAAGTAAAACAATATGGAATAGAAGATAAGGTATATTTTTTAGGTTATAGAAATGATGTAAATAAATTATTAAACTGCATTGATATATTTTTATTTCCAAGTTTATATGAGGGATTGGGAATAGTACTAATAGAGGCACAAACAAATGGTACAATAGTTTTTGCATCAAATGCTATACCAAAAGAAACAAATATATCTCCATATTATAACCAAATTGATAATTTTGAATTAAGTAATTGGGTTAATAAAATTAAAGATGCTAAAATACTAGATCGTGATGATGCATATATTAATACAATTAATAATGAATATGATATAAGAATAACATCTAAAAAATTAGAATTAATATATAAGGAAATGATGAAATGAGAACAAAAAATTCAATTAAAAATTTTATTACAGTTACAATAAGCAATATTATAAATTTTATATTTATATTTATTGCTCAAACTCTTTTTATTAAAATATTAGGAATTGAATATGCTGGATTAAATGGTTTATTTACTAATGTATTAGCAGTACTTAGTTTATTTGAATTAGGAATAGGAAATGCAATTATATATAATCTATATAAATATATTCACAATGATGATAAAGAACACATAAAATCACTGATGCAATTTTACAAAAAAGCCTATAATATAATTGCAGTTTTTATATTAATTGTAGGTATAGCAATAATACCATTATTACAATTTATAGTTAAAGAAGTAACTGTAGATATAAATATTTATGTGGTATATATATTATTTTTATTAAGTACTGTGGCAAGTTATATACTTGCTTATAAAAGAAGTATTATATTTGCTAGCCAAAGAAACTATATAATAAATATAATTCATACATTGTATATAGTATTATTAAATATATTTCAATTATTAATATTATTCTTTACTAAGAATTACTACTTATACATAACAATAAAAATAATATTTGTTTTATTAGAAAATATTGTAATTAATGTAAAAGCTAATAAAGACTACCCATATTTATTAGAAAATAATGTTAAACCATTAGATACAGATGCAAAAAATGATGTTGTAACTAGAGTAAAAGCCTTATTTATTCATAAGACATCTGCTATAGTTACTCATGGAACAGATAATATACTAATATCCGCATTTTTTGGTATATCAACAGTTGGTTTATATACTAGCTATAGTTATATTGTATCTTGTGTAGAAACCTTCTTTAAAAGCATAGTTGCTTCTACAAGTGCAAGCGTAGGAGATTTACTGGTAGAAAAAGATTATAAAAAAAGAAATCAGGTATTTAAAAAAATTGTTTTATTAAATTATTGGATTGCGGTAGTTACATCAACTTGTTTATTATTTTTAATGGAACCATTTATAAAGATTTGGTTAGGTAAAAAATTTTTACTTGAAACAGTTGTTTTAATAGCTATTGTATTAAACTATTTTCAAGGCATGATGAGAAATACCTTTGGTATATTTAAGGATGCTGCTGGTATATGGGTAGAAGATAGATTTGTTCCTTTAATTCAATTAAGTATAAATTTAGTTTCTTCAATTATGTGTATAAAAATATTTGGGTTATGTGGAGTATTTATTGGAACAGTAATAAGTAGTTTTATGTTATGGTTTTATAGTTATCCAAAATTTGTATATAAAAAAATATTAAATAGAAGTTATAAAGAATATATATATAATTTAATAAAAAAAATATTATTGTTTATAGGTATAGAAATATTTGTATATTTAATTATTAAACAAATAATTATTAAAAATATATTATTACAATTAATAATTAATTTATTTATATGTTTGGTTATACCATGTGTAATATTATTAATAATGAATTATAATAAAAGTGAATTTACTTATTATAAAAATATGATAATAAAAAAACACAAATAAGATAGTGAGTGGTTGTATGAAGATATGTTTTTTAGCACCAGCTGATAATTATCATACTAGAAAATGGTGTGAATATTTTACAAATAAAGGTCATCAAGTTGATGTGATTTCATTTACTGATGGAAAGATAGAAAATGTAAAAGTACATTACCTTGATTGTAAAGTAAAGACAACAGATAGTGATATAAAAAAAATAAGATATTTATCAAAAATAAGACAAGTAAAAAAAATAATAAAAAATATTAATCCTGATATAATAAATGCACATTATGCTACTAGTTATGGAATGGTTGCAGCACTATGTGGAGTTGAGTATGTTTTATCAGTGTGGGGATCAGATGTTTATGATTTTCCTAAAAAAAGTATTCTTCATAAGATATATTTTAAATATTTAATAAAAAAATCAACATATATATTATCAACAAGTAAATCAATGAAAAATGAAATAAGCAAATATACCAAAAAACAAATATATATTACACCATTTGGAGTAAAAATGGATTTGTTTAAACCAAATAGAAAAAAACATAAGAAATTTATAATTGGAACAATAAAGGCATTAAAGGATAAATATGGAATTCAATATATAGTAGAAGCTGCTTCTATTATTAAAAAAGAAAGACCAGATATTGATTTGAAAATTAGAATTGCAGGAAAAGGAGATAAAGAACAAGAATATAAAGGATTGGCTGAAAAATTGAATGTAAAAGTAGATTGGTTAGGATATATTTCACAAGACCAAGCAGCATATGAATGGGCTAATATGGATATTGCTATAATTCCAACAATTAATAATGAATCATTTGGAGTTTCTGCAGTAGAGGCAGAGGCTTGTGAAACCGCACTTATAGTATCTGATGTATCTGGATTACTTGAAACAACAAATTCAAAATCTAGGGTTGTTATACCACAAAAAGATGCAGAAAAATTGGCTAATGCTATAATTTATTTATATGATAATCCTAAAAAAAGAATAAAAATGGGAATTGAAGGAAGAAAATATGTAGAAAAAAGATATGAATATAAAAAATGTTTTGATGATATTGAAAAACTATTTTTCAAAATAATAAAGAGGTCAATATGAATGGATTAATAACAGTAATATTAAACGTCTATAATGGAGAAAAATATGTAAAAAAATGTCTAGATAGTATTATTAATCAAACATATAAGAATTTGGAAATATTAATAATAAACGATGGTTCAACAGATAATACATTAAAAATTATTAATGAATATAAAGATAATAGAATTAGAATTATAACAACCAATAATTTAGGCTTATCGCTATCAAGAAATGTTGGGATTGATAATGCAAAAGGAGAATATATATATTTTATAGATGTAGATGATTATATAGAATTAGATACCATTGAATACTTATATGGGATTAGTAAACAATATGATGTCAAAATATCTACATGTGAAACAATAATAGTGTATAACAAACCAAAAATAAATAATATAAAAGAAAAAATTAATGTAGAAACAAATCTTACTATGATAAAAAAAGTATTGTTATCTAAAGGAAGACATGGGGCTATATGGAATAAATTGATTAAAAGAGAAATGTTTAATGATTTAAGATTTGAAGATAGAATAATCAATGACATAGTAGTAGTTTATAAATTATTATTAAAAACAGATAAAATAGGATATAGTAATCAAAAAAAATATTATTATTTAAAACATCAAAATAGTATAACTGGAAAAAGAAATCCAGATAGAGCAATTGATTCTTATAAAGCATCAATTGAAAGATATAATAATATTGATAAAATATATCCAAATATGCTTGAAAATAAAATAAGTGTTCTAGTAAATATTATTGATGTATATAATCATAATAATGAAATAACAGACACATATTTAAAAGAAAAACATGCAAATAAAACCTTTAAAAAATTATTTTCTATAAAGATTTTAAAAACAAACTTAAATACTAAAGAAAAAATAAAAATTATATTATATAGAACAAATCCTAAAATTGAGAGGTTTTTTCAAAAACATAAAAAAAGATATTGAAAAAAAGAATTATGTATGCTAAAATTTTAATTAGAATAGAGGAGGATGAAAGAAATGAAACAAAACAAAAAGGGTTTCACATTAATTGAATTGTTAGCAGTTATCGTTATTTTAGCAATTATCGCATTAATCGCTACACCAATAGTACTTAATATGATAAATCAAGCTAAGAAAAGTGCTGCTAGATCAGCTGCATTAGGTTATATTGAAGCAGTTGAATACAATATTGGAATAGCAGAAATTGGAGATGAATTATCATACAATCAAAAATTTGATGGTATGGTATTAACAGTACCACGTAAACAATTCGAAACAGCTACACAAGGGATTAAAGCTGGAGATGGTATTTGGGATGTTAAAACTTTTAAAACAATGGGATTAAAGGTAAAAGGTAAAGCTCCAGTTAGTGGATACTTAGCTATTCAAAATAGAAAAGTAGTTGGTGCAAATCTTTGTATGACTGATTATTTCGTAGAATATACTGGTAAAGATGCAGAAGCAGCAAGAAAATGTAATTCTGAGGAAAAAGAAGGACGTATGGATGAATCATATAAAACAAGCTATAAAACACCAAGCGGAGCAACTTCAAGTGATTATAGTAGTTTACCATATGAACCAACACCATCAGAAGCATCACCATCATCACCATCATCACCATCAGGAAACTAGAAATATTTAAAGAATCACATATGTGATTCTTTTTTATTAATAGATATGTTATAATATAATAGAGGATGATAACATGAAAAAAGTAAGCATAATAATACCTGTATATAACAGTGAAAAGTATATAAAAGAATGTTTAGATAGTATTATAAATCAAACATACAAAAATTTAGAAATAATTATTGTTAATGATGTAAGTACTGATAATAGTATTAATATCATTAAACAATTTAAAGATAAGAGAATTAAAATAGTAAATTTAAATTATAATAGTGGAGTTGCAATTGCTCGTAATAGAGGAATAGAAGAAGCAACAGGAGACTATATCTGCTTTATAGATTCTGATGATTATTGGGATTTAACTAAAATAGAAAAGCAAGTAAACTTTATAGAAAAAAATAATTATTCATTTATATATAGTGATTATGCCTATTTAAAAGATAATAAACAACATATAGTTCATGTTCCACATTCAATAACATATAAACAAGCGTTAAAAAATACAACAATATTCACATCAACAGTAATGTTTAATATGAAACATTTAACCAAAGAGGATATATATATGCCAAACATTAGAAAAGGACAAGATACAGCTACATGGTGGAAAGTATTAAAAAAAGGAATAACTGCTTATGCTATTAATGAAGTATTAGCTATTTATCGTATAAGTGGTAAGTCTTTATCTTCAAATAAATTTAAAGCGCTTAAAAGAACATGGAATATATATAAAAGAGAAAACCTAAATATTTTTAAAAGAACATATTATTTTTTGTTTTATGTAAAAAATGCTATTAAAAGGAGAATATGATGAAGAAGTTTGACAAATTTTTATGTGGCTATATTATTTTTAATATAATATATGTATTTTTAATTGGATTCTTTAATACAATTATTAAAATACCACAAAGGCCATTTTCATATGGATTTATTGCTTTATTTATAATTAATATAATATTATTTATAATAATATGTAGAAAAAAAGAATATAAAAAAAATATTGTTGATTTGTTATTAATATTAATAGTATTATTTGGAATAATAGCTACTATATTTGCATATAATAGTCAAATATCATTATTTGGAAAAATAGATAGACATGAAGGTTTATTTACAATTATTTATTATTTATCTTTATTTTTAATAAGTAGTTTTTTAAATAAAAAAAGCAAAAAAATAATAGTATATTCTATTCTAATCATTTCATTTATAGAAATAGGTTATTCATTATTTCAAAAAATAGAATTTCCTGGAGTTAAAGTAGTATATAATCATTTTCGACCATGGGCATCTGGTTTTGTATATAATCCAAATTTTTTAGGAATATTTGCGTTATTTGGGTTATCTTATTCAATTGGTTTATTTTTAGATAATAAAAATGATACTATGAATATAATTTATGCTTTATTAATATTATTTTTTATCTATGGATTAATGAATGCAAATACATTAAGTGTATTAGTAGGTTTAATTATTGTAATGCTAGTAGCATTAATATATTCTATTAAAAATAAATTATATATAAAAATTGGAATAGTATTTGTAATTTTAACTATAATGATAACATTTACCCATTTTACTAATCAAACAACTTTAGTAAAAGATATGATACAAACAAAAGAAGAATCTGTTTCAATGGTGAGTGGTACAGCAAAAAATACAATTGATTATGGAACAGGAAGAATATATATATGGAAAAAAACAATACAAATAGTTCCTAATTATTTAGTCCATGGAATTGGAATAGATAATTTTTACTATATTTTAGATGGAAAACCTATAATAAGAAAAAATCAATATTATGATAAAGCT
>Ga0256405_10012433_pt1 | contig 10546 bp, 11 predicted proteins | sample RumenRJG_02DNA_FD_189096 | JGI IMG/M metagenome (GOLD analysis project Ga0256405, IMG submission 189096) | Bovine rumen microbial communities from Lethbridge, Alberta, Canada - RJG_02 | ecosystem: Host-associated > Mammals > Digestive system > Stomach > Rumen | place: Canada: Alberta... | reverse complement strand
GCCGCAGTTCATTTCGCTTCTGAAAGCGCAGATCTCATTCAATAAATACGAAGATGGTTCCGAAAATTATGCTCGCATAATTGACCGCCGGCATTTCGACAGGATTCTTGCCCTGATTGATCCGTCGAAAGTCGTTTACGGAGGCAGCACGAACGCAGATACTCTTTACATCGAGCCTACCGTGATGTCGGGGATTGACTGGGATGACAAGGTAATGAAAGAGGAAATTTTCGGACCAGTGTTGCCGCTCCTGACTTTCAGAAATTTAGATGAGGCCATTTCTGAGGCAGCAAAAAGAGACAAGTCCCTCGCAGCTTACATATTCACTTCAAGCAAACGCAAGCAGGAAGCCATGATTCGTCGCCTCTCTTTCGGCGGAGGCTGCGTCAACGATGTCGTGATGCATCTTGCGAACGAGAACGTGCCCTTCGGTGGCGTCGGAGCCTCCGGCATCGGCAGCTACCACGGACGCGCTGGCTTCGACTGCTTCTCGCACGTGAAGTCCATCCTGCTGAAACGCTCCCTCTTCGAGCCCGGCTTCAAGTACCCGCCATACACGAAACGCCACTTCTGCATCATCCGCCGGCTCCTCTGAGATGATTTCCCACCGTCATCTAAGTGTCCTTAACCAGGTCCTCGCAATGCATGGCCAAGCTACAGCCAACGATCTCCTTGCAGTTCAACCTCGCTTACAGGTTTCGCAAAACCCTGTCGAGACTGGTGGTACGGAAGTGCGTGGAAAAGGGCATGTCTCGACATCGAGGCCTCCAAAGAGCCATATTGTCGACCAATGCCATATTGCAGAGCTACTGGAAAGACATACTCAGACAGCACTTTGCGAGATTTCGCTCCAGCATCCGGAACGACGCACTATCTCATCCTTCACGAAACACGACGCACTACGTCACCCCGGACGACCCCGCACATCATCCTGAACGTGATTTAGGGTATCGACAAATCTTGATTTCGTTGGAGGTTAGGTGATTTTTACCTTCTTCTTTAGCCTGAAGCGCACAGTGTAGACGCTGGCAGGCTCCACATGGAATAGTCTGCTATCGCCTGGGTCGGCAAACCGCTCAAGAAGCACAGCAGGTATTTCTGCTCCACGCTGCTTCTCCAGCAGGTCTCGCATCTGTTCCTCCATTTTCTGCATCGCCTCCATGTCCCGCTGATTGAAGTAGTCCGTGAAAATTTGATAGCAGCAGTTCGATGCACGGTCGGATTGTCAGTTTTCTCGCCACGGGTGCAGGAGGGGAGTATAGCCGTCGCAATGGCAAGGGTGATGGCCATGGCTGAGGCACGGCAGGCCGCTCCTATTCTTACCATGGCCGCCATGAGGCTATTCAGCATTTTCGAAGCCGAAGTACTCGCCTTTGCGCTCGATTGGGATGCCGGTCTTCATCCATGCCGGAAGCGGCTCGCCTTTCAAATAATGGTCGAAGAACTGCTGCAGCCTTCTAGTCAGGTCGAGGCAGTTGCGCCGTTCGAGGAGGTTGTGAGCCTCGTCGTTGTATTCGAGCATCCATGCCGGCTTGTCCAGGCGTCGCAAGTCGGAGAAGAATTCTATTCCCTGATACCAAGGAACGGCTCCGTCAGCGTCGTTATGCATGATGAGGATAGGGGTGTTGACCTTGTCGGCGTGGAATACGGGGGAGTTTTCGATGTAGAGGTCGAGCCCGCCCTCTTCCCAGAGCGTTTTGCCGATGCGGCTCTGTCCGTGTTCGTACTGGCCGGCGCGAGTGATTCCTGATTCCCAGCGGATGCCGCCGTAGGCAGACGTCATGTTCCCGACAGGAGCCCCTGCCCCAGCAGCGGCGAACATATTCGTGCGAGTCACAAGGTAGGCAGTCTGATAGCCTCCCCAGCTCTGGCCTTGGATGGCAATCCTGCTCTTGTCTGCAATCGGATAGTCCTCGCAGAGAGCCTCGGCTCCGGAGCAGATGCAGTTGTAGGCGCTTTCGCCCGGATGCCCCACCTTGTAGACTATGTCAGGGATGAAAAATATGTAGCCCCTTGATGTGTAATAGCTTGGGTTGACGATAGAGCGGGAAGGTCCCGGCTTGAAGAAGGAATATAATTCATTGGAATATTTTTCATAGAAGTAGACCATGACAGGGAGCTTCTCGTCAGGCTTCACGCCATCGGGAATATAAACTATTCCCTTCATTGGAGTGCCGTCGTAGGCCTTCCATGTGAAGAGTTCGGCCCTGCCCCAGCGAAGCTCATCTTTCTGAGGGTTTATGTCTGATAGCTTTTCACAAGAGCTGAAATCTCCAGCCGATGCGGAGTAAAGGTCGGCGCAGTTGCGGAAATTGTCCTTGGTGAAAAGCAGTCGCTCGGATTTCTCCGGCTTGAAGACATTCCTGAAAGTCACGGTGTCGGTGAAATATTCCAATGTCTTGGACGGCCTAGCTAGGTCAAGCGACGCGAAACCGTTGGTCATGTCGTCCTCATTCATTATGGAAATGTAGTACCGACCCTTCTGAGCGTATCCCAAAACGTAGTCGGACCTGCTCTGGTTGGATGTGGTTTTTCTCTGCCTGAGATCTGACACCGAGCCGTATTTCAGCTTTTTGTCTCTCAGGATGCCACCAGTCAGATTCTCGGCCTTGCTTCCGTCCGGAGCGAAACGCCAAAGGTCGTATCGGTCGCCGATAAGCACAGCCTGATCGGACTCAAGCCACTTCGGACTCCTGTCGTAAGGGTCCGGAGCCATAGGCCTGTCATTTTCCTCGTCGTAGAATGCCACTCCGCAATCTTTCGTGAGATTGACGTCGGCTCCGCTCTCAAGATCGATGCAGTGCCAGTCAAGGTCTGAGTTGCTGAAATAAAGAATGTGACGGCCTGTAGGGGACAGTCGCACCATGCCAGCATCCAGTTTCTCCGCTATCTGTTTCCTGGATCCGTCTTTCAGGCTGACCAATGCCAGATCGCAGAAATTGTTGTAGTTCCACACTGAAGCGCGCACGTAAGGCGTTTCGTCCGATGCCAGAGCCCAGTCGGAGGCTCCTGCGCCGAGCAGCGTGATATCCTCGAAAAATTTGTCCGTCAGCAGCACAGGCTTCCTGTCGCCGTCCAGACTTATGACAGCCATGTATGTTTTGCTTTTTATCCTGCCCTGGTTTTTCTTCGCCTGCGGAGGCGTGTAAGGCGCGTCCCAGTTCCATATGTCAAGTCTTGCTGTCTCGAAATCCACTATGCTGGTGTCTTTCGGAGGAAGGATCGACGACAGCCCTGTCACGAGCCTGCGTCCATCTGGAGTAAAGAATATGCTGCTGTTCTGGTCCAGAACCCAACCGGTCTTTGCGTCGGCATATTCTTGGCTAAGCAATTCCTCCACCGAGACTTTCACTCTTGCAGGTGCCTTCTTGCTAGCTGCAGTCCTGCTGATGCAGGCAAGGTTCAATGAATATCTTTTATCGCCTGTCTTATTGGTGTCCGTGGTGGCGGTGAACGCGAGCATATCCTCGGCATCGCTGAATGCGGGGTTGCCATATGCCTCTTGTTTGCAGGAGAGAGTATCCGTCTTTAACTTTCCTCCCTCATGCCAGCCTAGCTGCATCGAGTTTGCGGTGAGGCTGTCTTTGTCGTCTTTCTTGGTCGTGAATGCGATCAGCTCGCCCTTGTCGCTGAATTTGAATTTGTCGACGTTCAGCAGCGTGTCCGCACGATTCGTCGCTGGATTCAGGATGATGAGCCCGGATTTCTTCTTTGGCTCAGGCTTCTTCGCTTTAGCGGTGTCTCTGGCACCTTCAGCACCTTTGGCCTCAGCTGCCTTAATGCCTTCGGATTCCGTTGCCTTCTCTTCCCAAGTGGACTTGTAGGCTACTAGCGGCATGGCCATTGCGCCGGTGCCATATTCATCGGCAACAGGATATTTCCGTACCGACATGTTCATGATATTCACGACGGCAAGCGTGTCAGGAGTCATTTTCTCCTTCTTCACTTTTTTGATTTTCTCCTGTCTCGTCACATTGAATTCTGGCTTGATGCGGCAGTAGAGCCATTTCCCGGATGGATCAAGGATCGCATCCTGGGCCCTTTCTATCGTCAGGGTGCTGCCCTGCTCCGCATTTCGTCCTTTGGCGGCCTTCCCACCTTTCTGCCCCGTCTGGAATTTGCGAATATAAAGCATTCCGTCACCTTCCTGCGGAGATACAACCCAGGTTACCACGCTCCCGTCGTCGGAACACTTTATGGATCCGACCGTCTGCCATCCATCAAGATCCTCAATTTCCATTTGCCGTTTGCCGCCATCCGGACCACCAATTTGATTACCCTTTGCGTACGATGCTACGCTCATTAAAGAAAGCAGCCATGCTGCCAGAAACCATCGAATATTAATATTCATAGACCAAAATTTCAATTGAACCCCAAGATAGGCATTTTTCTGCGCAATTCAATTCCCCTCCGGCATCTTTTGACCGAACAGCATTCGTCAGCACACTTATTAGCGCCCAGTGGCAAAGTAATCCTGGGACGCTTACGTTATTTGCGACTTTTATGGTATTTTTTGCGTGACGTGTGATTAATAAAGAATTTCCAAGGCGTTGTTTTATGATGGATAAAGACAAGAATCCGGGCGAAAAAGTCACTTTTCGCATCGCTGAGGCACAGGGCGGCAAACGCAATTGGAAATAAATATCCTAGTCTCGCCTAATCTATAGATGATCAGTCGATTATGACGCTCTGCTTCTGGAGCCTTCGAGTTTAATATATTGATAAGGACAGGCAGTGCCAATCAATGAATCAAAGGTCGAGGATCTGCGTAGAGTGTTCCTTGACCTTGATTTCTTTTGGGCCGATGATGCGGACTATCTTGCCGTCTTCATCGGCAATGAATGTGGTGCGGAGAACTCCCATCACGGTCTTGCCGTACATTTTCTTCTCGCCCCAGACACCGAGCTCTCCGACGAGCTTCTTCTCAGTGTCTGCAATCAGAGGGAAAGGCAGCTGATATTTGGCTATGAATTTTTTGTGCGAAGACTCGTCCTGGATGCTCACTCCGATGACCACATAGCCCAGCGAGAGGAAGCGCTCATAGTTGTCCCTAATGTTGCAAGCCTCCGTCGTGCATCCGGGAGTGCTGTCCTTCGGATAAACATATAGTACGAGTTTCTTGCCTTTGAAATCTGACAATTTCAATTCTTTGCCGTCCTGGTCCTTGCCGAGAATCTCCGGCAGCCTTTGTCCAACTTCCATAGCAGATTATTTTTAGTTTTTTCTAAAGGTAAGAATATTTTGACAAAATTTGGCTGAGTGTAAAGTTTTTAATACGGCACTGAATATCAGTGTTTTATGCGTATTGTGGTACAAATGTGATACAGCTTATAGCCGAGTTCCCGAAGGGAAAAACGAGGAAAAATAAACGGACAAATTTCTCAAAATAACTTAAAAAAATTTTCAGATCCACCCAAAACGGGAGGTTTCGAAGGGAGTTTCCGGGCCTTGTTGGGGATATGAAAAGCCCTCCGGAATCTCACGACTGCGGAGGGCTGACAGTTTAAGTTTGGCGGAAACGCCAGAGAGAGTTTCGACTAAGGCTCTTCGTTACCGGCGCCAGCGGCGGTCCACTTGCACTCAGCCAGCATGGTGCCGGACTTCTCGCCGGAGCTGGAGTTGACGTAGTAGTAGCGGAAGAAGATCTTGGGCGCGGCTTCATTGGGAGCGCCGTTCTTGGCCACGTAGTCCGCGCGGATGTCGATTGCGGTGGCGTCGGGTTCCTCGACCATCTTGACGGCAGAGGCCTTGGAATGGGCGCGGCTCACGCCGTTGGACTGCCCTTCGGAGGCCTCGATGACCAGGTAGATACCGCCGTTGTCGGCCAGAGCCTGGTCCAGCTTGAAGGTGAAGGTTTCACCCTGGCATACGATGGTGGCGCTGGAGGGGTTCTCCACACCCAGGAGGGTGGGAGGCACGAGAACCGGCAGGCCGCCGCAAGCGATGATCCAGTAGTTCAGGCGGGTGAACAGGTTGGCTCCGGAGATTTTGGCGCCGGTGCCCAGGACGCTGCGGCCCTGCTGGCTGAGTGCCAGTTTGTTCCAGGCAAGCAGATTGTCGTTGGGCAGCGTCTTCCACATCGTGGTGAGGCGCTTGAAAATGCCCTTGACTTTGGCCTGGTCGGAAGTGCGGACGGCGCCGCCGTAACCACGGTTACGGATATACTTCCGGTTCTTCATCTTTGCGGCGGTTACGCCCTTGGCGCTGCCGCTCATCTCCTCGAAGGCGATTGACGGGATATACTTCATAAGCGTTTAAGTTTTAGGAAGTTGTTGAACAAATGGAATAAGAGATATAGTATTGCAATGACTATCAAGATGAGGGAGAGGGAACCCAGCTGCAGGCGGAAGCGCTGCCAGCGGGTCGGGGGCTTATCGATGTAGATGTCTTCCCGGACAATCCTGTCCCGGTACACGACGGAGTCCCGCACGATTTCCCTAGATTCGACCGGAACGGGCTCCCTGACGGGCTTTGTCGCCAACGAATGAGTAATACTCCACCAGGAGACGGAAGCCTCCGATTTGGCGTATTTATTCTCCAATACGGAGGTGGTGTCGAGGGTGGCCACGCGCTCTACAATCACCGGGAGTTCCACCCACGCCGTGTCCCGGATGATCTTCTCCACGGTCTTCACCTCCACCCGGGTACTGTCACGATCCAGAACAGGCCGCGCAGTACCACAAGCAGTGAGAAGCAGCGTGAAAGCGAGAAGGATGGAGGGTTTCTTGGGTTGGTTTAGGTTGTAGGTTTGTTTTCGTTCTCGATGACCTGGTCCAGTTCGGCCTGGAACTTCCGGAACTTGACATCGTAGGAGGCCTTCACGCCGAGGATGGCACCGCAAAGGACCAGCAGTTCGCTCACAATCGAGATGGCCGAGCTGGCAATCTCTCCCAGCGGCGGGATGAAGAACAGGCACTCGGCCGCGATCAGGACACCGCTGCTGAAGCTGGCAATGGCGATGATACCCTGCGGCCTGGTCAGTTCTATGCGTTTCTTCCCGGTCATAGCTTAGCGGATTGCAATAATACGGGTAAACTTGCTTCCGGTTCCCTCCGCCTCATCAGCGGCATCGGCCTTCGAGATGGTGAGCACACCGTTGCGGAGGTAAGCCGGATAATACTTGCTCCCCAGGTTGCTCCACAAGGATTCGTTGTAGATGATGGGAGGGTTTATCGAGACGAAGGACGGGAAATCCGGCAGCCGCATCTCGATGGTCTGGTCCTCGGAGTCGAATTCCAGGTTGGGGGCCTTCAGCACGAACATCATCCGGTGGGGGGGTCTCGACCGTCAAGACCTCGACGCCATCGCCGGTGCCCTTGTTGAACTGCACCTCGTAGGACTTCTTCCCATTCAGGGAAACCGGCCCTGTAATCTTCGTCGGGATAATGCCAGGCTCCTGGTTGCCCAGGCATATGTAAACCATATCGTAGAGAAACCCGATGACACCCTTGCCAAGTTCCTCCTGATGAACCTGATCTACACGGAGAATCTTCACCGGCCCGGAGGATACTATGGGAACGAGGCCCTGGGAGCCGAGCAGTTCTTGCGGACACGGTTTTTCCTGCCGGAAGAAGAGGATGAGGCCGATGAATAAAGACGTGGTATGAAATACGAGGTCCAGCAAGCATTCAACGAGATTATGGAAATCCCGCCCATTTTCCGGCGGGATTACATAGTCGATTACCTGCGGCACAATATGTCAAAAGAGGAAGCCCGGCAATTCCTTTTCAGAAAGACCAAAGTTGATTTTATACAGAAGATGGTTGCCGAGGGGTACATTTCCCGAGATGAGGTCCTTGAGAAGATTGGGAAGGACCGTATCGAGCAATACTTCCATATTTTGAGCACGATGTCATGATTGCAGACACTCTTTTGAACTGGGATAAGGCTGAATTGGCTGTTATTCTTGCCGAACGCCTGGCCGACGCTGAGGACCTCATGGAGGCCTTCCCGTCCATTGAGAAGCCTTGTGTGATGGAAGAAGAAATACTACCAGACTTTATTGAACAGAATTGGAAGATGATTCTGCACGATTGTGATATTCAGGAACTTGAAGGGAGGATTGCAGAAAAGGAATATGAGGAATCGTGGGAGAATTGGAAAAACGATTGTGCAGAACAGGATCATGAGTACACTGAGTATATGAATGATGAGTATTTCTGGTCAATCATTGATCTCGTAGATCAGTTCAGATACAACGATTTGGCTGAGAGATGGGGGTATCCACCCAAGCCCGTTGCGTCTTGATTCTCCTCATTCTTAATATAGGCGGTGGGGAAAGAAAAAAACTTCCATCAGTTGATGGAACTGATGGAAGTGAGGGAATGATGGAAAAAAGAAGCGGAGCCGCATCGTCTTGGATGCGGCTCCTTCTCCTTTTTTAAGTGCTAAGTTGTGAGACTTGGCCACGCATAGCACTGTTTATCTATTGCAAATATACAAAGACTTTTCAAATCACCAAAATTATTTTAATCCTGATGCAATTTGGATGGCTGTATAAAGCGCATCGTCATCTTTGCAGTTGTCGATTAACTGCTGCAACTCTCGTTCCAAATCGGCTAAACGATTGGCGGAAACGATTCCAGTCAAATACTTGATGACTTCAATGGCTCCCCGAAGGTTCGTTCTGTCAGGGACTGCTGACAAATCAACGGGGCCTTGGGTCGTCAACGCCTCGGTAGCAGCGTAGTCGAATAGGATGCCTGCATGAGCACAACGGTTACGGACTCGGCGGACAGATGTAAGGTAGTTGTCAAATGTCTTTATAGAACGAATGCCGTGTAACTTGGAGATGTCCAGACGTGAAGAAACGTTAGAAATGGCATCATACAGGTCTACTATTTCCCCAATGGTCATAAACTCCAATGTTTTCCACGCGGGCGCGTATTTGCAGGCGTGATTATGGTGATGCCATTTGATGTACGAAGAAAGCCGGACTCTGTCGTAAATACTGCCGAATGACCTGATGTATGCCGGAGATACGATTGCGTCATCAACAAACCAAGTGTCCTTGTTGTGGTGCTTGGCCGACATGTAGTTGACGATAGTTGTCCTCAGATGAACCTCGATGCGGCTGATATACTTGAGCAGCATTAATCGGAGTTCGAAGTCAAAATAGTATAGTCGCAGCACCGTATCCAACGAGATGCCATCCTTGATAGAATGGTCACGTCCGGCTTTGGCTGGATACTTCTTCTCGAAGGGGAACATATAAAACCCAAGTCGGTAAAACCCAATATCCGAAAGGATTTCAGAGGCTTTAGCATCATCAGGAATAATCAGCCCCAATTCTTTCAGGTGCTCTATCTGCTCTGGTATCGTTTTTATATAGTCGCTCATAATTGGCGTTTTGGTTTGCAAATATACGGCTTTTCGTGCAAACTGCCGTGACTCTGGTTGCTTTTATTCTCATCCGAATCTACACACAATCGGCCCCCGATGAGAATATGCTGTTCCCGACAGCCATTTATATCTTTACTTGTGTGGCTGGTGTTTTGTACGCTGTCAAAACGTACAGGAAAAAGATGGAAGCCTGCGACAATCTGATTGAGTCGCTGGAAAACTAAGAATCCTCTGAAACCAGGTCTGGAAAGAAGTACATTCCCGACATTCCTGATGGAGTGCCGGGGATTTGCTGTAATGGAGGGGCACTGATTCTATTCGTCCTTCCTCTCAAATTCAAAGTGGAAGGGCTTGTCGAAGTGCCTACGGGAGTAATAGGTGATAGAAGGGGTTGTCAGATCCATCACTAGCGTCCAGGCCGTTCCCATGTGCCTGTCTTTCATCGGCGGTAAGGAAACGGATGCAATTGCCTGCGTGAGTTGACGCTTATCCATAATTCCTCCCGCAGAATCGAATTGACCGCAAAGAAATTCGTATCTACAGTCACCTTCTATCAGGCCGACGTTTCGTTTGGCTTCGCACAGGTAGTGATTGGCGACTGCAGCGGATTCAACGACCTCCATCCGGTTGTCCACATACTCCACCACCACGTTTCGGCCGGTGGCATCGGAGATGGCGTAGTGATGGGCGGCGCCGATGTCGGAGTGCATGTCAATTCCCCGGAGCAGATCCAGGGCTTCGTCCACCGTTGCCGCATTCTTAAGCAGGTAGCAGATGGCCGATGTGGTGGTAAGGGCGGGCTTTCCGCTTTCTTGATTCGTCTGGGCGTTGTCACCAGCCATCAGGTCTGCGACGGCCAGGCCCTTCTCATTGATGCCGTCCAAGGCGAAGAACAGTACGGATAGTGCCATATACTGATTCTTGAAGCCTTCCGGAAGCCAACCTTCACCGAATCCGAGGAAGTTGGTGTTGAAGGTGGTATAGGTCTCATAACCCTGCTCGGGGACCGTGTGCAGGACGATGCCTGTGGCCGAATTGAAATCGAAGTTCCGGCCCATTAGAACGCCGCCTTCCGGCGTGCGAACCGTCAAGGCAGAGCAACCGTAATCCATCGGCCCGGGATTTCCTGACTTCGGCGGGTAAAAGCCTTTGGAGAGAAAGCGCGTGACGTATGCCGATAATTCTGCTGCGCTGCGTCCGCCTC
>Ga0256405_10012432_pt1 | contig 10546 bp, 11 predicted proteins | sample RumenRJG_02DNA_FD_189096 | JGI IMG/M metagenome (GOLD analysis project Ga0256405, IMG submission 189096) | Bovine rumen microbial communities from Lethbridge, Alberta, Canada - RJG_02 | ecosystem: Host-associated > Mammals > Digestive system > Stomach > Rumen | place: Canada: Alberta... | reverse complement strand
TGCACTAACCACTTTAAAATTAGCCGGCGCGGTTTGCAATTGAGAGGCTATCCCTTTGAATTAAGGTTGATAAAATCATAACAATCTGTTGTAAAAAGGGATAGATCCCAAATAGTCGACAGTTACGACTAAATGATTTTATTTTTGAATTATTTTAAACAAGAAACACCTCCGCGTTGCGGAGAAGACCTCTCATCAATCTTCCCTAAGTCCTCAATAAGAGAAACACCTCCGCGTTGCGGAGAAGACGTGGAGGCCCAGGAATGCCTGAATCTCATTCCAGAAACACCTCCGCGTTGCGGAGAAGACGGATTCAAACAATAAATGAACATTTTAATTCAAGAAACACCTCCGCGTTGCGGAGAAGACTCAGTAAGTCCACCGATAAATGCCACCAGTTCAGAAACACCTCCGCGTTGCGGAGAAGACCTCATAAATCATCTAAATGAAATGGCTTTATCGGAAACACCTCCGCGTTGCGGAGAAGACGTAATATCTGGTGAGGAAATTCCTAAACTGGTAGAAACACCTCCGCGTTGCGGAGAAGACCATCACGTGGTGAACTTCCGAAAGTTGTTGCCAGAAACACCTCCGCGTTGCGGAGAAGACTTTGGTTTAATCTTTTCAACACGCACTTGAAGAGAAACACCTCAGCGTTGCGGAGAAGACCATCACGTGGTGAACTTCCGAAAGTTGTTGCCAGAAACACCTCCGCGTTGCGGAGAAGACGGTTCAACACCGAACACGGTAACGTGCTGGTCAGAAACACCTCCGCGTTGCGGAGAAGACTAGCCGTAATTATTAGGATGAGAGGAGTTTTTAGAAACACCTCCGCGTTGCGGAGAAGACAATTACGACCTGTGAAATAACTCTTCTCAACCAGAAACACCTCCGCGTTGCGGAGAAGACAGTAAAATTAAATATAATTATAAATCAAATTGTTAAAAAAATATCATATAACCTATTATATTGATTATAAATAATATTTTTAAAATGTAATTTTTTTATCTAAAACTCTATTTGTGATAAGTTGAAGTCCTGAAATTTCAATTATCTTTTTTTGTGGTGAACCAAGTGAAAAAATTTCATATCCAGGGGCTTTATTCTTACTAACAAGGATCGTTATTCCAGAAAGAAAAGAACATCTTGAAAATAAATAGGATAGTACTTTTTTTGCAACTTGATCATTTATTCCTGAAACAAAAACATTTGGTTTTATTTCGATAAACCACATTTTCATTTTTCCTCTAACTGCATCAGGAATGTAGTTAGCTGTTACTACTACCATCTTTTAACTCCAAAATGCTGTAAATATCTTTTACAGCCCTTTCAATTATCTGATTTTTAATAATTCTTTCTTTGAAAGCTTCAGCAACTGTATCTTTTTGATATTCTCCACACATATCTCGAGTCAGCTTAAATGCTAAATCAATAGATACCTCTGGCTTATATATATCAGCAATATCATAAATAAAAGGTAAAGGGCATCCTGAATGAATAAAACCAATTTTTGGTGACAATCCTAGTGAATGAGTAACAGATAAAATTATCCCATACAAAGCCGAGTTACAGCATGTAAGAATTTTATTGGTAGTATTGCTAAGATTAATTTTTCCTGGAACATAGTCACGTCCATCCCAAGTAATATTATATTTTTCAGCAGATTCTTGATATAGTTTCTTTACTCTGACCCCCCTCTATTCCCATCATTTCATGAAGACTCTTATTGCTGAGATCAACATCATTAATTCTGTAACTAAACATTCTTCGGGCTACTTCAAGTTTTTTTCTTCCGTTGGATGCATACGATAGTTGGTGTTTAAGATTATATGTATTTGAAGTTGGAGTTTCACCTGTTGCATAGTACAAAAGTGAATCACTCCCAACCCAACATATAGTGCAGTTTGCCTCTGAAATACTTTTTATAGCAGCGTGTGTAATTGATGTTCCTGGACCTAAAAGTAAAGTATTTATAGTTGCTATTGGTAGGTGAATAACATGACCTATTTCATCAATCCATTTTACACTGCTATCATCTATCTCGAGCCTTCCATGTTCTAGATAGATGAATGGGTATTTATCTCGAATTTTCGGCAGAAGATCTCTTGATACTTTAAGAAAAATTCTCTGCATCTGAATTCTCACTAATAACAGTAACTATCCGATCTTTGTATAATTTGATTTCACCAAACTGCACAGGAACATCGTTTATAGTTATTGTTTCTGATGAATCATATTCGGCGTGAACACCAGTTAAAATTATTGTTCTACAGATCCTGTTTTTTAATTCTGCTAGTTCATGTGATACTTTAGAACACTCCTGTGGATTGCTATATGTTCCTTTGAATATCATCTCTGTTGGAACACAACACTTTCTTCCTAGATATGGTGTCCAAACAGGATTTTTCAATGCATTGCAGATTTCGTCTTCTAGATGCTCAGGTACCTCAATAAAAGCAGCAAAAGCCATATCCTGAAGATAATACCTGTAGGTTAATTTCGTCCCTCCTCCTACAGGTTTAGTTCCGTCACTTTTTTTAGGTACAAATAGTGTTTCCCAAGGATCTTTTTCATCATAACCACTACCAACCATATGAAAATCCTCTAGTTCACATGAATAGCGGTCACTTCTTCTTGGATAGCATTCTATCTGCAAATCAAGATTTGAAAATTCTGCAAGAAGTTCTCTCTGTTCTCCTCTTTTTCCCATTGCTGACAACAAAAGCCCCATTATTCCAGATTTTGTTGGAAATGGCATGGTGCTTCTTCTTCCATACTTAGAGTTTGCTCCCCAACTTTGGAGGGGAGCCTCTAGCCACATTAGAATGTAACTCATATCTATATAACAGCCTTGATATCTTTGATAAGATCATCGATAGAATAATTTGAATCTAATCCCCACTCAAGTTCAGCGGAACTAGAATAAAGAGAGCCCAATAACTTCTTTCTGTTATCTATCTGAGAATTAAGCTCTTCGATACTTGGTTTAAGGAAACCTTCTCCCTTTGCTCTTACTGGTTTATCAAAATTCATTTGTAAAGGTTGACCTTCTCTTATCAGGACTTTTGCATAATCCCAAGATGAGGCAGCAGACATTGTTGTTTGTCTTGCTGTTGGTACGGCAATGACCAGTGCCTTTACAAATGTTTCTATTGCTTTTTCAACATCAGCTCTGTCTGTTTCTATATCTGTAATACCAAGATTGGATGCCAATGTATTGATATCAAGACATATATATCGATAATAGGTTGCAGCGTTAAATTCATTTGTGCCAATGTGTGACGCACCTTGATCATCATCTTCTTGCATATCATCTAACGCAGTAAAGTAATCAATATCAGTTGATACCTGATGAGTTGATATTGCATGACTGAAGGATGCTGATGCTTCTACATTCATTTCTTTTGTTGCTGCAACCATTCTTCCAAAAAGGGCAATATCTATACCATTAAGGGCTTTATTTTTTACAGCCATTCCTTTAAAAAGCTTTGAAATGTCCTTCAATATTGTCTTTTCATCTGTGTCTTTAAAATCAAAACCTTTCTCACTAGCGTATTCTGATAGTATGTTTAAATCATTTTCAGAAACAAATATCAGAGTATCTTTTGCCAAAGCTCCAGCAATTGATTTTGCTGATGCTTCTGCAGACTCTGTATTAGCCCCTGCATTTAAAAAAGCTTTATTCAATAGAGCTTCAATGTTTTTAGTTCTTATGCCAAGATTGATTCCCAGTTCGTGCATTGTCTGTCTTACTTGTCTTTTCCAGCATTGAGAGCTTACTCTTGCACGATTTACACCTCCTATGACTGCACTTTTGGGAGATCCTACATCATCTCGGTTTAAGCAACTTACAGGGAATGACTGAAGAATATGAAATTCGATTTTTTTATTTAAAGAGTTCATAGTAAATGTCCTACATAGATTAATGATTTGAGGGAATAACTTGAAGAAGACCGCAACCAAAGGCTTTTGATCTTCCAATACCATTTAATACTGCATCGGTAAATAATTTATCGTTCTCTACCACGAGAACACCAGAAATATCTGCCTTGTTAAGAGTTACTGTCATATTTGATTTTTTGAATATATCTGCGTAAACATTTGATATACACAGTTTATCTTTATTGACAGAAAAACCGTTTCTTTTAGCTAATTCACAAAACCAAATTGCAATCTGTTCTGATTCCTTAATTGGAAAAACTTTATCTTTTTGTCTTCTAACTGGGTTTATTGTTACTTTAAAGCTATACTCCTTTTGTTTTAAGAATTCCTCAGGCATCATGATGGTTCTTCTGTTTTTACCTACAACTTCATGTACGACTCTTGGCAAAGCCTTTGAGAGAATAAATACTTTCTGTGTTTCTGATGCATTACTTATAGCCCAAATAGGCATTGATCTGTCTTCTCCTTCTTTAAAAAGCTCACGTTCAAACTGATCATATACAAGCCTGTGAAGAGAATATGTATCAGTAATTTTTTGCTGTTTTATAACCTTTGGTGTAAGCATAATCTGGGTAAGGTAATGGCTAGTCATTCTTCGCTATCCTCCTTTTCGTTCTGTTCAATTGAACTGCTGTAAAACTGCATTGCCCATTTCTTTTTAATTCTCTGTCTCCCTTCTTCATATGCAAATGAGCACAGATCATCAAGCAGGTTTAGATAGTTCAATTCTCTGTTATCGATTCTGCTTTGTATCATTGCCAATACAGGTCTTAATATTAAAGATATTTCTTTTAAATCATTGCAAGCTACAATTCTGGTTAGACGGGAATCATCCTGTTCTGTCTTTCCTTCTGCATTAACTTTTCCTTTGACAACCAAAGAAAGAGCTTTTGCAAATTCAATATCACCATTTTCGTATTTTTTTCCTCTGGCAATGGCTGCTGTTACAAGCGAAAAAGGAATGAATTCAGAATCCTTTGTGATATCTATCCCGAAAGCAACCATAGTTGACATAACAGCAAGATTGTTTTTATCTGTATCAGCTCTTCTGAATTTAGCTGCGTCTGCCTTACTGTTTTTACATTTGTTGCAGATAAAATCTATGAACTTAGATAATCTTTCATTTTTCATTTCTGTTCTCCGTATTGTTCATAAGTATGAGTTTTGATCCTGTTAGTAGCCCATATCTTTATCTGATTAGCACTGATGGCATGACAGTTTTCGTCATAACAGTTTTTTGCGATTTGAGCGTATGTTTTTCTAAGTTCAATCACTTTATCTTTCGAAGTACATCCATTGATAAGTTCCTGAGCATACCGATTACATTTATTCCAAAAAGTAAAAACAGCTTTATCTGTTTTATCTGAAGTGCAGCTCTGTGCTTCAAAATATTTCTTAACGCAATCCTTGAGATTATTTGCAAGTTTTAAAAGATCTGCCATTTCTTTTGAATAACAGTCATACCATGCATTAGTGATAACTTCTGCTGATTCAATTAAGACTGTATTGTCAACAGCATCACATTTTCCTGATACTTTAAATTCACCTGCTCCTGCATTTTTAACTTTTAATCCACAGTTCCAAATACCAAGTGACGCTTGGTAATTTAGTACTCTTGGTAATGCTAGATAAAGCTGATTACACCTAGGTCCAGGTGAATTCAAAAATATAAAGGAGAACAGTGAAGTGAGGTTTCTCCAGGCCAACTTTTCTGGATCTGCCCAAATTGTTTTCCTATCTTTTACTGAGTTGTCTATAGTTATTGCAGGATCACAAACACCATCTTTATAGTTGCTATATACAATTCCTTCTGTAAGGTAAAGTCCATCGTGTTCAAGAAGACAGAACCTTCCTAATCCTACAAGCCTGCCAAGAAGGCTGCCTTTGTATTCTCTTGCGATAGTGTCGTCTTCCCCTTCAGGCATTTTTTCCCAGGGAGCAATGCCAATACCACTTTCAAAAACGTTTAGCGAATCTACGTTCTTTTTTGTAAGCAGGTTTAGTCTGATACTATCTATAAGGTTTTTTCCTAAATAGTATGAATGGAGAAATCCACAATATCCTAGTCCTGCACCTATAGCAGAACTTGATTTCTTCCCTTGATACCCGATCGAAAGAACTGCGCTGTTGTCTGTCTGCTTTCCACCAAACGCAAAATTCATCTGTTGTATCAGAAGCAGAGCAATCTGTGGCGATGTTACAGGGTGTTCCATTTCACTTTGTGTCAATACGGTTGTATTTCCTGATGAAACAAAATTCTGAATTGTTGAATATGGTTTTTTCTTTATTCCTAATTTTTTTAAAATTGGAAACTGTAAAAATGGCTTTTCTGGTGAAAAAATATCAAAGCAGTCATGCCATTTGTTGAGATAGTCAAGAACGCATGTAGACATTTTTTCATTTGAATAATTCAGCCATTCTTCGTCCGTTTCAGGTGTAAAGGCAGCCTGAGCTATTGCTAGTAGCAATTTAAAAACAGACAGCTTTTCTAATGCAGTCCCACCAATCTGGGTAATAGAGTTATTAGAAAACGCCTCTTTTATGCTTACATGCTTTTGCCCTTCAGCTGGGATCCATTTTTCATCGATTAGGTTAAATGATTTAATTTCCATCCTTTTTTATAACCTCCAATCCAAGTTCGGTAGAGTATCTGTATATAAACTTTTCTTCTGATAATTCGTTTATGTTTTTTAATTCGCCTGATTTTGTTAGTCTGACAATTGAAAGGTTCGTTTTTTCTTCTTCTGCGCCTTTATCTCCAAGATACAGGTATTTTGGTAACCCTAGCTTCTCAGCATCAGTCCATAAAAGAGGAGATGGAGCTTTTGATCTTCTAATCATTACCATATGTTGCATAAGACTGACACTGATAGATCTGTTTTCCGGTGAATCATTTCTATTTCGTCTAAGTTTATGGATTGAACCATTTGCTAATGTAAGAGAATAATAGTCTTCTGTTTTATCAATGGATTTTAAAATCAGGATCGGAACTGTGTTCTCATCTGTATACCTTGTCGGAATATTTTCATCATTTGCTACAACAGAAACAGCTGAAATGGTGCTATTAGCAAGATGTTTTAAAGATGTTGTTCCTAGGTGTTTTTTACTTCCTTCTGTAACTTCATTCAGAAGTTTTTGCATATCACTTTCAGTTTCCTTCCTGTCTTTGTAGCTTTCTTCAATAAGAGTTCTTATATCTCCAGGAACTAATATTTGGCCTGTTAATGATTTTTGTTTGAAGACTTCTAATGAGCGACATAGCACATAAGTGCTGTAAACAATTGCCGTGGAGCCAAATTCTGAGACAGGATTGGCTTTTGCCTTAACAAGATCTGCATCTATTAACCAAATTTCTCTTTTGGCAAGATTTGATCTGAAGGTTGATTCGTGTCTCCAAAGTCTTCCTATACGCTGTAATAACAGATCGCTAGGCGCAAATCGGCTTATAATAAAGTCTGCATCTATATCTAAAGATTGTTCTAGTACCTGAGTTCCAACCAAGATCCTTCCGCATTCGCATCTAACATTTTTTGGAGTATCTTTACCAAGCAAATTTACCCATAGATTTTCTTTGTGCTCTCTGTCTATAGGTGTGTACCTTGAATGGAGCAATCCACATTTACATCCAGCATCTTTTACTTGCCATGCAAACGTCTTATAAATTTCTTGTGCTTTATCGACTGTATTTTCTATCCACAAAATCTGCTGTCCTTCTTTTGCCCGATTTATGGCTTCAGCGATACATTCTTGCTCTTTGTTAAATTTAAAAGAGACTGTTTTGTTTTTCATTGGTGGTAATGGCACTGTAAAAATGCTCTTATTTTCATCTTGGATCCCGGTGAGCACAGGATAGTTGTTTGTATCTGTTTGAATTTTTAGAATTTCTGATCTTCTTTTTGCAGTTAAAGTTGCGCTAAGTATAATAACGGTGCATCCAATTTCTCTTAGGTGTGATACGAGGTAATCTAAAATGGTGCCTGTATAACAGTCATAAGTGTGGACCTCGTCAATTATTACGACTTTTCCAGCAAGCCCAAAAGAGCGAACAAAACAATGTCTTACATTCATTACTGACAACAGCGCTTGATCAAGAGTTCCAACAGCAAAAGAGTATAGTAACCCTCTTTTTGAAGTAGAAAACCATGAGTTACCAGGACTAGCTTCTGCACCTATGCTGTCAGAAATAAGTTTTGCATTTGAATGTAATAAGAGAGTTTGGGCATCTTGAACATCAGAAAAAACTTTCTTTATAAAAGACTGTACTCTTTCATGGATTTTATTTGATGTAAGCTGAGTTGGAAGAGCAAAATAAATACCATTAGCATAATTTTTCTGAATTAAATTGTAAGCTGCATATAGTGAGAGTTCTGTCTTTCCAATGCCCATGGGGGCTTCAATGATATACACGCCAGGTTTATCAATAGATTCTAAAAATTTTTCTTGAGTTTCGTTTGTTTCGAAGCCAAAGATATCTTTAAAACTCAGAGCTTGAGTGATTGGATATTTCTTAAAACCAGCATTCCTCACAGCATCTTTAATGTCTTGCTCTGTATAGTGAACATTATTGTCAAAGCACTGCCCTGAACCAATCCAGTCAGATACACATGTAAGTCCGGATAAAACCTTTATTTGTGCTTCGCTTAAGGTGGATGGAAATTCAGATTTAAAAAAAGCCTTTAATGAGTTAATTTCGTCTGTTCTTTTTGCTTCCCATATGTTTCCACCGATATTTTCTGAAGAGCTATTGATGGATAAAGCCCTTGGATGTAGTGCTCCATGATGCTGACCGGCTATGATTGCAATGTTTTCCGAGTGTCTTTTTAAGGAAGCAAAGCTTACTGTTGGGTGCCCCCCGTATTGGCTTTCATTTAATATGCTGTTTTTGTATATCGAAATATGTGGCAATGAATCTATATCAGCTAATACAGATTTTGCAAGTTTAAGCTGGAACAGTGGTGATATTTTACCAATATCGTGAACTGCAGCAATAAGAGCGCTTCCTCTTGGAAAAAGACGTTTTATTACTGAGTTTGGAAATAATTTAATCAACTCAGCTGCAATCAGCCCCACAATTTTGCAGTGCTCATCAACAGTTTTTCCAAAGGTGGTTTTATTTTTAGTGGAATGACATGTTTTTGCGTAAAAACTGACCCCATCAAGATCTTTTTCACATAAATTTGTTGATACACTTTTATGGATTTTTATCATTACAGCATCCGTGTATGTTTGTTTTATTTTATTTCCTTATACCATATTATAAGGATAGAAAATTCCATAATATGGATATAAATAAATTATTTATAAAATGTTAAGTGTGTAATTATTATATGGTTATAAATATATATCCATGACAGATCTCTATAATTTTGGATGTAAAAATTCTGATTTTGGTGGAGGCGGTGATCGCTTATTTTTTGTTTATAACTACATAAATGTCATTATGGTGTTAGCGTCATAATGAAAATGTAGCACATGACGTTGACTATTACACTAAATCTCTTTGGTTTTCTCCTTTATAAATTTTTCAATCATGGCGATAGCCCATTTATTCTTAACACTGTCCTTTAAAAGAGAGTAAAGAGTAAGTCCTAATACTTTCACATAATCACTGTCACTGTCTGAAGCATATATGGCATCCTTAAGGTTAAAGTCGCAGCTCAAATTTCCTTCCCTTACAAAACTCAATATGCTGTTAAGTCTCTGTCTTATGACTGAGGCAAGACGACGGTTAAAATCAGTACATGATCCTTTATTTAAAAAGGCCCTGACTCTTGAGCGTGGATGAAACATCTCTTCAACACTCTGTTTATTCTCCTGTTTAAGGTAGTCATCAATAATGGATAAAAGTTCATATGAGCTGTAGTAATCTTTTTCAGGAGTACGTGCTTTGATGTTCCCTGAATTAGCTGAACTTGTGTTTTTCCCATTGCTTTGTGTTGACTGCATATTACTGCATGTTTCATTAGTATTCTGTGCTGCCTCATTTACAGTTGATGATAGGCTGCCAGTTGTACCGCCCTGCAGGATTTGTGTTTTATCCTGACTTTGAAGTTTTACAAAGCTTGCTCTTATTTGCTCCTGAGCTCTTAAAAGCTCAGTGTAATCTTTCTGTGCCTTAATTTTCTGCTCATTAAGTTTCTCATTAAGAATATAAAGTGCTTTAAATCCATCAAGTAGTTTTCTGTCATAGTAAGAGGATGGATAAGATTCAATGTTTCTGTATTCTTTTATGCAGAGCTTCTTTAAACTCTCTTCATGAAAATCAGCATCAGCCTTTCTGAATTTTGGCGTTTCATACCAGTTTATTGGTGCTATAAATTCAGTGCCGCTATCATCCTTAAAGTAAGGCCTTACTCTTTCTAAAAAGTAAGGTTCATCATCTTTGTCTGACAGCACTGCACATAAAACAGAATGCAGAACCTGCTTTCTTTTAAAGGTCAGAAGTGCCTCTTTTAACCTTTCATCTTTTATGGACATAAGAAGTTTTGACAGGACCTTTCCTCCCATTAAAAGTCCTGCCATATAGATTTGATCCGGCAGTAGAAGGTAATTCTTCTGAAAAACATAAAGAGTTTTACTTTTTGTTTTCTTTATAAAATTCTCA
>Ga0256405_10012431_pt1 | contig 10547 bp, 7 predicted proteins | sample RumenRJG_02DNA_FD_189096 | JGI IMG/M metagenome (GOLD analysis project Ga0256405, IMG submission 189096) | Bovine rumen microbial communities from Lethbridge, Alberta, Canada - RJG_02 | ecosystem: Host-associated > Mammals > Digestive system > Stomach > Rumen | place: Canada: Alberta | collected... | reverse complement strand
TCTTTTTTCTTTGTCCGTACCTGCGCCAATTCATCACTCAGGCCAGACAGACTTACTTGCTTATCCATGCCTATATTTTACCACACTTGCCTTTATTCCGCATCTTTTCTGTGCGGTATTGCCTTAAATTCCATTTCGGTTTCGGCATGGTTCCGCCCTCCGATGCGCTTCAACAGACTTCTTTGTCTATAACGGTTTCAGTTTGTATGTAATTATACCGATTTTATCCGCAAGTGTAAACATCATCCGTATTTTTCTGCCTTTTCCAGCCGTAAAATTACGGAGGGAACGCCTTTATCCGGCCTGTCAAACAGCCGAGGCCGGGCAGGACGGCCAGCACAGAGAACTGCGTCCCAGTTAGAGGATCGGGGGTTTGCTTCACCTTCTGCGGGGGTGGCGAGGCAGAAGCGATCTGCGCCTGCTGCCCCCTCCACAGTCTCCGGAAAGTGTGGGTTTTCTCCCACAAAAAATCCGGCGCTTTTCAGCGCCGGATTTTTGCCGCTATAGGACAGTGAAACAGAAGAATGAAAAAGAATCCGGTTTGGGTGCGCTTGGTCCCTCAGTTGTCCGCGGTGTTCTCCAACGGGAACGTCACGCTCCAATTTCCCTCCACGGGTCCAGCGGATGTGACGAACATCCCGTACAGCGCGTAAGTGTCAAGGGCGTCGGCCTCAATACCGGTGAACACATAATCCTCATAGCTGCCCGTCCCCGCATCATCGAAGAAGGCCGCCGAACCGTCACAGTCAATTTGTTCGCCAGTCTCCCGGTTTACCAGAGAAATAGAGCCGTGGTTGTCCGTTTTGAGGATGTCCGCGTAATACACCTGCACATGGAGCCATCCGTCCACATAGCCGATCCCCGTCAGGGTCACGCCGTCCACGGGAGATGTGATCGCGTCGCCCGGTTTCAGCACCGTCATGCCTTTCCCGCCGTCGGAGCCGAACAGGTCCCCACTCAGGCCCCGGGGCTGGGCCGTCTGCACAACAGAGGTCAGGTTATCATTCAGTTCCACGCCGTCCAAAATGCCCTCCCAGGTTTTCTTGCCGCTCAACAGCTTTTGGACTGAAAACGTCAGCTTCTCGCCCTCGATGCTCTGCCGGTCCCACTGCTCAAGGGTCACAAGAAATGTGGCGGTGTGGGTGTCCGGGTCGTAGTTGGCCAGCTTACAGTGGCCTGTGCAGTCAAAGGGCGTGTGGAGCCGGTAGCTGTCGAACAGGTCTACTGTTTCATCGAAGTTCGTTCCTGTCAGATCCTGCATGGAGAGATAGATCTCGGCGGTATTCTCGTGGATGTAGGCCGCCGTCACCTCCATGCGGAAGCCGTTGTCTTCACAGGACCGCTGCACCGGCTTGAAGAACTGGGCCGTGGCAGGGGTGACGGCATACAGCAGCTCGTAAAACGACGGGCTGAAGGCTGCCATGGCAGGGATGGCCAGCCCGCAGATCAGGCAAAGGCAGGCCGCTGCCGTCCCCCATTTTGCCCAGACTCTTTTCCGCTTGTTCGGCGCGGTGCCCGCCGCCTCAATGTAGGCGGGGTCGATCCGTTCCAGTTTATCTAACAGTTCATTTCCTCTCATACTGTGTAACCCTCCTTGTTCAGATGCTGCCGCAGCCGGTTGCGGCAGCGGAACAGCGTTGTTTTCACCTTGCTTTCGGATATGCCATAGCGTTTGGCGATGTCGGCCACGGAGTCCAGATACCAGTACCGGCGGACGAAAATGTTCCGTTTCTCCGCGTCCAGTCCGCCTAAAAAAGCGTTGAGGGCTGTTTCCAGCGACAGATCGTCCATACGGCATGCGGCGTTGTCAGGCGCCGGGATACATTGTTCCATTTCTGCGCTAAGCTCACTGATAAAAGCGCTGCGCTTCAGACGGTCACGGTCCCGGCAGCGGTTCAGGGAAATGTGCCGGGTGATTCGGGCGAGGAAGGCGTAGAAGTAGTCGCTTGGCTCGTGGGGCGGGATCGTGTTCCATGCCTCCATGTAGGTGTCATTTTCACATTCCTCGGCGGTCTGCAAGTCGTTGACGATTCCGTAGGCCAGCGCCCGCAGGCGGTGGCCGTACTTTTCAGCGGTCTGCCAGATGGCTGTCTCGTCCCGCCGCAAGTACAGCACGACGATGCCGCGGTCATCCATGGCGTTCATCTCCTTTCGTTCTGGATGGAAGGGCCTTCACCCATATAAGCACCCTTTGGGGCAGCAGGTTACACAGTTTCAAAAATTATAGCAAAAAATTATCCCCGTTTCGACAGCAAACGGGGATAACAGCGTGTCAAAAAAGCCTTTTCTCCCCGCTGAGCAAGTTTTCAGAACTTTATAAAAGTTCTGAAAACTTAAGATTTTAATGGCGCAGGACACCCTTCTTGGGTTTCCCGCGCACACCCTTCCTTACCGTCGCGGAGAATTTGCCACTTTATTGACAGTCTCGGGGATAACAGAGTTATGTTTGTTTTTTACGATCATCTTTCCGTTTGATGAAAAGCATGATATAATTTCAACTACCCGATGTGTTGCTTGGAAACCTGCGGTTTTCTGAGGACCGGGGCAATTTGAAACACATCTGCCAACGCGGTTCAGTTGGCCGGTCAGAAAGGAAGTGAGGTCTCCATGCGCGGAAAACGGGAACTGCCCCGGAAGCGCCCGCCGATTCTGCTGTTTGTCCTGATTTTTGCCGCAGGCTTCCTCGCGGGGACACTTTTCTGGCACTTCTACCCTTCTGACGCGTCCGTTCCATCAGGGGGAACGGTCACTCTGCCGGAGGACCCTACGGAAACGGACGTCTCCTCGGAGCCGGAAATTCCCCCGGCCCCGCCGCAGGATGAAGAACCGTCTGCCGAACCGACGCCCTTCGTCATCTCCTTTTTAGGGGACTGCACCCTGACCTCAAGTCACCATACCAGCCACTTTGAAAAGCTGGTGGGGGACGACTACGCTTATCCCTTTTCCAACGTGGCGGAGCTTCTGCTGGCTGACGATCTGACGCTGGCCAATCTGGAATGCTCCTTTTCCCCTCGCCGTCTGGAGTCCGACTCGGAATACGCCTTCTGCGGCGATCCCCAGTATGTGCAGTCTCTGGTGCAGGGCGGCGTGGAGGCCGTCACCCTGTCCAATAACCACACTCGCGATTTTGGCGACGCCGGCCTCCGGGACACCGAGGCCGCGCTGTCGGAATACGGTGTTGCCGGGATCCCCGGCAATCAGGGGCAGTGCTTCGAGCTGCGCCACGGCAATGGGGACACCCCCCTGCGGCTGGGGGCCTACGTCCACCCCTTCAACGGCTCCGCCAAGCAGATGGAGGATGGCTGCAAACGGCTCAGGGATGAAGGGGTGGACATCCTTGTGGCCTTCATGCACGCCGGGGCCGAAAAAACCTACGTCCCCACCAAGCGGCAGACGGCGCTGGCCCATGCCGCCGTGAAGGGCGGCGCGGATGTGGTGGTGGGGACCCACCCTCACGTTTTACAGCCCATAGAAGCCTATCAGGGCAGCGTGATCCTGTACAGCATCGGCAATTTCTGCTTCGGCGGCAACCGGAATCCGTCGGACAAGGACACGGTCATCGCCCAGCTCACTGTGTCCGGCACCGACGGGGACCGTTCGTGGGAGATGTCCTATATCCCCTGCTGCGTCAGCAGCGTCTCCAACCGGAATGATTACCGGCCCACCCCTTACCCGCCGGATACGGCGGCCTACCGCCGCTGTTTTCAGAAGCTGGACGGCACCTTCCGTCCCCCGGTCCCCAAGCCTGAGGAGGAGACCGCCCCTCTGCCGCCGGAACCCACGCTCGATGCAGAACTCCTCTCCCCCCTGCCGGACGGCGGCGTGATCGTTGAACCCCCAGCCAAACCGGAAGAAGAATACGCAAAAAGAGCCGCTGACGCGGCTCTTTTTGTTGTGTCAGCGCAAGTCTGAATCGTTGATTCCGGCGTTACTCCGCCGCGCTTTCCAGCTTCTTGGCCTCCACAATGAACTGCTCGATGGCGTTCTGCTCCTTCAGCTCCGCCAGAACGCCGTTGATGAACTCGGCCAGCTCCGTGTTCCCCTTCTTGACGGCGATGGAGTAGCCGTCACTGGTCTCCGGGATGCCAAGATCCACGGCGGCCAGATCCTCCTTGGCGTCCGCATAGGACAGCACGGTCATATAGTCCAGGAATACGACATCCAGCTTTCCGGCCTCCAGCTCCATGACCAGATCCTGTACCTTGGCAAGGCCGACCGTGGTCTCCTCGCCGCAGTAGGTAACGCAGTTGTTATAGGGCTTGGAGCCGGTCTGCGCGCCGCCCTTGACCCCCTTCAGATCGTCAAGACTGGCGTACTTGTCCGCATCCTCGGCCCGCACCAAAATCAGGTTTTTGGACTCCAGATAGGGATCGGAGAAGTCGGTGGTCTTGCGCCGCTCCTCATCCGCGGTCAGGCCGGCGATGACCAGATCGAACTCGTCATTGGCAAGGCTCATCAGCAGATTGTCAAAGGACATATCCACAATTTTCAGGGATACACCCAGCTTGTCGGCAATGGCCTGGGCGATCTCCATGTCAAAGCCCACGATGGTGTCTTTCCCGTCCACCTCCGTATGGAACTCATAGGGTGGGTAGTCCGCGGAGGTGCCGACCACCAGCTCCCCCTTCTGCTTGATCTGATCCAGTGCGGAGGACGCCGTATCCTCCTTGCCGGCGCAGGCCGTCAGGGACAGCAGCGTTACCAACGCCAGCAGCAAAGCAATCGCTTTTTTCATAATATTCTCTCCTCTTCTCGTTTTCGACCGGGGCGTTTATTCCCACAGAGGCTTGTCCCACAGCTTGACCTTGGTGCCAAGGCCCAGCTTGACCGCGTTCTGGTACAGGGCGTAGGCCACGGTGATGTCCAACGCGCCCAGACCCAGAGAGCAGGCGTAAATGAACTGCTCGTCAGAGGTTCTGCAGGGCTTGCCCAGCACCAGGTCGCTGGTTTCCAGCACTTCCTCCTTGGTGATCTCACCGGCGTCGAACACCTGCGTGATGGCCTTGTTCTTGAAGGTGATAATCTGCTTCCAGTAATCCACCACATTCACGTCCGCAGCCTTTACCACGTCCGTCGTGGCCTCGTTGGAAACACAGACGATGGCGCTGTGGGGCTTCACCCAGCTCTTGTCGATGAAGGGCGTTCTGGCGGTGGTCTCGCCCACGATCAGCTGGGACTTTGCCGCTGCCGTCTTGCTGTCGGAGGTGGGGATGATGGTCACGCCGTACTTGCCCTCGGACTCCTTGGCCACCTGCTCTGCCTTTTCCAGATCCAGATCACAGAGGTAAATGGTCTTGACCGTGGGGATCGCCTCGCAGATCGCCATGATCATGGTCCGGCCAATGACGCCCGCGCCGATCAGCGTCGCGGTATCCGTGTCGGAGGGGGCGCAGTATTTTGCCTGCAACCCCGCCACAGCAGAGGTCCGCATGGCGGTGATGATGGTGCCGTCCTGAATGCAGAAGGGCAGGACCGTGACGGGGTCGCTGAGGATGGAAATGTCGATGCCGTAAGGGATGCCGGGGGTGGTGGCGTTCTTCTTGGACTCGGCGGCCCACTTGATGCCGGCGATATTCAGATCGCCGCCGATGTAGCTGGGCATGGTGTTGAAGAAGGATTCCCACTCCGTCCCTTCCGGGATGCCCAGATGGACCTTCGGGGGATTCTGGATCTGGCCCTGCCCCAGCATTTTATAGGTATCCTCCGTGATTTTCAGGATCATCTTCATATCCAAAAGACCGGCCTTGATCTGGTCTTCCTGCTGCAGAAACAGAATTTCGGGATTGATCGTACCTAACATAATAAATTCCTCCAATTTTTTTGTAAGCCGGCTGATGCGGCTGTGTTGTTTCAGATTACATGGATGACTTTGGACAGAAAGTCCTTGGTCCGTTCATTCTGCGGGTCCTCAAAGATCTGCTGGGGCGTGCCCTCCTCGGCGATCACGCCGCCGTCCATAAAGAGGATACGGGTCCCCACCTTCTTGGCGAAGCCCATCTCGTGGGTGACCACGACCATGGTGACGCCCTCCTTTGCGAGGTCCTGAATGACCGAGAGCACCTCCCCCACCATTTCCGGGTCCAGCGCGGAGGTGGGCTCGTCAAAGAGCATCACGTCCGGCCCCATCGCCATGGCACGGACAATGGCGATCCGCTGCTTCTGTCCGCCGGACAGCTGAGCGGGATAGGCATCCGCCTTGTCCTCCAGACCGACGCGCCGCAGCAGCGCTCTGGCTTTTTCCTCTGCCGCCGGAGCCGGGACCTTCTTTACCTTTTTCAGGGAGATGGTCACATTCTCCAGGATCGTCAGGTTGTTGAACAGATTGAACTGCTGGAACACCATCCCCACCTTTTCCCGGTGCTTATGGACGGCGTAGCCCTTGTCGGTAATGCAGCTGCCCTCAAAAAAGATCTGGCCCTCCGTGGGGGTCTCCAGCAGGTTCAGGCATCGGATGAAGGTGGACTTTCCGGAACCGGAGGGTCCGATGACCACCACGACCTCCCCCTTTCGGATGGTGGTGTGGATGCCCTTGAGGACCTCCAGATCGCCGAAATTCTTTTTCAGTCCCTTGATCTCAAACAGAACGTTGTCAGCGGTCACTGCACTTCATCCTCCTCTCAAAAAGATCCAGTCCCTTCCCCAGCACGATGTTCAGGGTCAGGTAGATGATCGCGGAAATATAGTAGCAAGGCAGCGGGTTGTAGGTGGCGGTGACGACGATGCCGTTGTTGTACATCAGGTCGCCGACGCCGAGGTACTGGATGATGGACGTCTCCTTGATCATGGTCACAAACTCATTGCCCAGCGCCGGCAGAATGTTCTTGACCGCCTGCGGCAGGATGATGTTCACCATCGCCTGCGTCCGGGTCATGCCGCAGGACAGCGCGGCCTCCGTCTGCCCGAAGTCCACCGCCTGAATACCGGAACGGATGACCTCCGCCACATAAGCTGTGGAGTTCATGGACAGGGCCAGGATGCAGGGCATGACCCGCGCCAGCTCCACGCCCAGAATGGAACCCTCCGGCCACGGAATGAAGTGAAGCTGATAGTAAACGATGTACAGCTGCACCAGAAGCGGCGTTCCCCGGATGACGGTGATATACAGCTTGGCGAACCCGGAGCACAGCCTGAATTTCGACAATCGCAGCAGCGCGATGAGACAGCCAAGGACCGTACCCAGCAGAACGGTGATCAGGGAAACGATGACGGTGGTCTGCGTTCCTCGGAGGAAGTATTGGTAGTAGTTCAAAAATATCTCGGTAATGCCCATGGCGTTCTCCTCCTTCTCGCTTGCACCGTTTGTGTGCTTCGGATGAACGGATTGTATATTTTCTCACGCCGAAAGTCAATAGCAAATTTGCAAAAATTTGTATAATTATTCAATTATTGTAAATATATACGAGAATGTGGCTGTATACACTGGAAGTATTTGTGTTTCATGCGTATAAACGCATAGTGGGTGCTATAAGCAAATATAAATACTATGCAGTATATTTGCATTTGTATACATATTATGTGTATACATCGACCCATTGGGCATCAGCGAAGCGACCCCACCGGTCTGCCCCAACGAAAGCGCAGCGGAAACGATGTGACAGCGGGGCCATGCGCGGTCCTCCCTCTCGTTCCGGCTTTTGAAGAACGGTTAGCACGCACAACCGCAAGCGCCCTCAAAACAAGAAAAGAGCGCCCGCGATTGCGTATACCTTCTAATAAACAGAAGCAGGTCCGGGAGGTTTCTGTGCGTTTCATGGTAATTGACGGCGAAGCCCCGAAAAAGATTGACATTCGGCAAAACGCCTGTTATTCTTTAAGCGAGTAAATTACTACTTGGCTAATTGGAGAAAGAACATGAAACCAATTGAACGTTTTCTGCGTGAGACAGACCGCGTGCCGCTCATGCCTATGCCAACGCCCCTGCACCCCATGCATTACCAGCCTTCAGGAAAGGATGTCAGCCTCCTCATCAAGCGGGATGACATGACCGGCGTCGGTCCGGGCGGAAATAAGATCCGCAGCCTTGAGTTCCTCTTGGGGGAAGCCAGATCCAGGGGGGCATCCAAAATCCTGGCGGCGGGGCCGGAGCAATCAAATCTATGCGCTCTGACCGCGGCGGCCTGTGCCAAGGCCGGGCTGGACTGTGAGCTTATCATCAACGCGGCGGAGCCAGCCCGCAAAGAGGGAAATCTCCTGCTGGAGGAGCTGCTGGGTACCAAAATACACTTCCTCGGCCCTTGTGACGGAGCGGTTCGGAACCGCCGCATGGAGGAGCTGGCCGCCGCTTACCAGTCCGCCGGCGAACAGGTCTACGTGGTCCGCAACGGCGCGACCACCGGCCGGGGCGCATTGGGCTATACCGCTGCGGTGGTGGAAATGAAGCGGCAGTGCGAGGATCTTGGAATTGGCCGCATGACGATTTTCGCCCCCGGCGGAAACGGCGGCGTCGCAGCCGGGCTGATCTACGGAAATCAGCTGATGGGCCAGCCCTTCCGCATTGTGATCGTCAGCGTCGAGGATGACCGGGAAACGCTGACGGCGCATATCCGTTCCACCATCTCCGAAGCGGAGGAGATCACCGGGCTCCCCCTGAACGTGCCTGTGGAACAGGCGGCAGAGATCACAGACGCCTACCGTGGCGGCGGCTGGGGTGAAAACACAGAGGAGAGCCAGCAGGCAGTCCTGTCCTTTGCCCGCAGTGAGGGGATCTTCATCGAAAACGTCTATACCAGCAAGGTTCTGGTGGGGATGATGGACTGGATTGAACAGGAAAAAGTGTCCGGCCCCGTCTGCTATTTGCATACAGGCGGGCTCGGCTCCTTATTTGCGCAGTATTGATCGAGAAAGAGGGAAAACTTATGGATTACGGCTATTTGACTCTGGTTGCTCCGATTCTGACGCTGGCAGTGGCCATTGCGACGCGGAAGGTGCCGCTGGCCATGCTGGTGGGCATTTTTACCGGACAACTGATTATTTGCGGATGGAATCCGTTTACCGCTATCAACGAAAGCGTCAACGGCATTTTAAGTGTTTGCGCCGACACCGGGAATCTGAAAACCTTCCTGTTCACGGCGCTGATGGGCGCGTTTGTGATCCTGGTGCGCATCTCCGGCGGCGTCAAGGGCTTCGTCAATTACCCGACCGAGCAGAGCAAGCGCGTGAAGAGCCCGCAGATGGCAATGCTCATCGCCTATGTGATCGGCATCATCATTTTTATCGACGGTCTGCTCAGCATCATGTTCACCGGCGTGGTGACCCGCCCGCTGATCGATAAATTCAAGGTCTCCCGCGAAAAGCTGGCCTACATCTGCGACGCGACTTCCGCGCCCGTCAACGCCATCATCCCTCTGAACTCCTGGGGCGCTATGCTGATGGGCCTGATCTCCGCGGAGATCGCCTCCGGATACATCCAGGGCGAACCTATGAATCTGCTGATCCGGAGCCTCCCCTTCCAGTTTTACAGCATCCTCTCCCTGCTGTTCGTGCTGTTCTATATTATTACCGGGAAAGACTGGGGCCCCATGAAAAAGGCAGAGCTGCGGGTTCGGAACACCGGCAAGCTGTATGATGATGGAGTAACGCCGCTGCTCAATGACAATAACGGCTTTGAGGAGCTGGTGGAGGAAGGCAAAGAGAACAAGTGGAACATGATGTTCCCGCTCATCACCCTGATCGGCGGTGCTTTCATCGGCCTGCTGGTCACCGGCGGAGGAAATCTGGCGGCGGGCGACGGAACCACGGCGATCCTCTACTCTGTTGTTATCACACTGCTCATCATGTGCGTCATGTATACAAAGCAGGGGATCATGACCGCCAAGGAGTTCGGCGACAGCGTTATGAAGGGCGTCAGCAGCATGATGGGTCTGGTGATCCTTCTGGTGTTGTCCTTCTCCATCGGCGGGGTCATCAAGGGAATGGGAACCGGCCAGTTCCTTGCCAGCCTGCTGGGTGACAGCATTGACGGCGCCTTCTGCCCGGCCATCATCTTCCTGATGGGTGCGTTGATGGCCTTCTGCACGGGAACCAGCTGGGGCACATTCTCCATCATGATGCCCATTGCGGTCCCCATGGCGGTGGCTATGAACGGTAATATCCTGCTGACCATCGGCGCAGTGGTGTCCGGCGGCATTTTCGGCGACCACTGCTCTCCCCTTTCCGATACCACGATCCTGTCCTCCATGTCCGTAGGCACCGATCTGTATTCTCACGTAAAAACGCAGCTCCCCTACGCGCTGGTAACTGCGGCGTGCGCGGCGGCCCTCTATATCGCCTTTGGCCTGATCCTGTAACAGCGGGGTGCTTTCGTATCACTGTGCTTGACCGCTAAAATAAACAGCCCATACAATTACCCTGCCGGTTTCGGCAATGTCAGTAAGTTAAGCTGACAAATCCTCCTACCCTCAGAAATGAGAGGGTAGGAGGTTTTTTTTCGTAATAATTCAAAACAGGGCTTGACAAAAGCATCATTTCGTGCGGCCATTTTGCTAACTTCGGTTAGCAAAATGGCCTTTGTAGTTAGAAGCGTGTCCCGACACGCCAAACTACGAGGA
>Ga0256405_10012430_pt1 | contig 10548 bp, 13 predicted proteins | sample RumenRJG_02DNA_FD_189096 | JGI IMG/M metagenome (GOLD analysis project Ga0256405, IMG submission 189096) | Bovine rumen microbial communities from Lethbridge, Alberta, Canada - RJG_02 | ecosystem: Host-associated > Mammals > Digestive system > Stomach > Rumen | place: Canada: Alberta... | reverse complement strand
CGTTGAAGGTTCCCTTCCAGCCGGGCCCGCCGTAGCCGTAGAACATGGCCTTGCGGAGGTACTTGTCATCTCCGCCTTCGTCCAGCTCCGTCATCTTCGTGTAGGTCGTTCCGCTGGCCGGGGAATGAAGATTATGCTGCATGCAGTAAGCCATAACATCATAAGTGACGCCATCCACCTTATAGCGGACCCACTTGTAGGAATCCGCTCCGCCATAGCCAAGGTCATTGTTGAAGACATGGCCGGTATAATTGCCGTCGGTATGGTAGTAATACTTTCCGGCTTCCACATCGGTCTGGTCATTCCAGCCTCCGTCGCTGTCATCGTCCGCGGCGGCTGCCTTTCTCGGAGCCATCCTTCTGGGAGACGTGCCTTCGATCACATCTCTGGAAACGGACAGTTCCACATCCTCTGCCGGCATGATAAAGCTGTTGGAGTCGTCCTGCGGATCATAGGTGATCTCGCAGTAGTCGCCTGTGTCGTTGTTGTCATGGTTGACCGTGCGCCAGGCTGCGATATTGGAAGAAGCCGCATCGATATCCGACTTGATCACGACCTTCTCGCCAGCCTCGTAATAGCCGTCCTCATGGTCCAGGACCACGTTGTACTCGGAACCCTCTTTCAGGATGACCTGATAGGTCCAGCCTTCAGCCTCGGTATCGGATTCCGTGTCAGCCTCCGTTTCAGCTTCTGTTCCCTCAAGAGATGCAGGCTCCTGTTCTGTCTCAGCAGAAAGTCCGGGATCAGCTTCCGTCTCGGCTTTCAGCTCTGTTTCAAACTGAAGATCAGCTTCCGTAGCGGTTTCTGTTTCCAGAATTGTCTCTGTCTGCTCCGCTGGGGCAGGATCTGTATCCGCATCGTCCTCAGAGCCGCCTTCCTCATTCTGCTTTTCGGTTCCGCCTTCCTGCCCGGTCGATGATTCTGACTGTTTCTCGCAATTTCTCGCCTCTGAGACCCGGACAGGCTGGACCACATACCATTTCTTGCCCGTTGTTGATTCATCGACGCGATATACGGCAGAATAAAGTCCCGGAGTTCCGTACTTTACCTCATCACTGATCAGCGAACTCCTGCAGGTATCCTGCGGATAAGTCACATCCTCAAACTTATCTTTCTGATCAATAGCCGTCACATCGATGCCGATCTCCATTTCCGGAAGCATCACCAGAGATCCGTCTGCGGGATAACCGTCTGCTTCGATTGAAGAAACCGTATCTGTTTCCTGTGAGACGGCTGTCTCTGCGCCTCCTGCGTTCTCCTCCTGCGTCTGCCCGTCCTGCTCTATTGCGGACAGCTCTGAAGAGGCACCTGTAGATGTTTCGGGAGATTCATTTCCCTGAACTGCATCTGAGACCTGTGCCGAAGTATCCGGCATTGCCTGTGCCGATTCAGATGCAGCGGCCGTCTCACTCTGGAGCTGATGAAACTCTGTCTGCATCCAGATATCTTTTTCCGGCATCGTAAAGATCAGGGTGTCCTCGTCCTTCCAGGTGTATGAAACCTCCTGGTAAGTCACATTCAGCTGATCGATCTGTGGATCTATCTTCTCCTTATCCGTAAATGAAACCTTATCCAGCTGATATCCGTCCTTTGCAAACAGATCCAGATCCACCTCATCTCCGGCCTTATAGAGAAGGGTCACACTCTTCTTTTCCTTATATTCCTCTGAAAAATGATTCTGATCATAAGTGAAGCTGTATCCGTCGCCAGTCGGAAGGATCAGCCTGTAGTTTTTCGCCTCCGTCTCTGGGACGGGCATATCCGTTGCAGGCTGGACTTCGGTAGCTGCCGCAGTCACCGGACCGGCAGTTGTCTCCGCTGCCGTCTCTGACTGTACCTGGCCAGTATTACCAGCTTCCGTCTCTCCTGCATATGCAGTTATCGGTGACACCATGTTCCCGGCAATCATTACAGCCGACAGCATGAAAGATGTAAATCTCTTACCAATTGACATGTTTTCCTCCTCTTGAAAATGAGTAAAGAAAAAGACACGGCATCGCTGCCATGTCCTCTCATCAATACGATATGCTGCTTCCTGCTAATATCCGTTCCATCTGATGATTCTCAACCTCTTCATCCAACCTCCTTTTCCGAAGACAAAGATACCCGCATCGCCGGACCAGAATTATCATCCAAAAATACGAAGGTGATTTCACCTGAGAATTATGACTTCCGGTTCAGTGTGCGGGTATAAGAAAAGGACCGCTTTCGCGATCCCTGTCTGTCTTCCTCTTTCCCATTTCTGACATCATAAAGATTATCACAAAAATAGTCTACGGAGAGTCTACACTTAGTCTACTTTAGTCTACAAATGGTCTATTTCTGTCTACGGTTAGTCTACTCTGAGTCTACTGTCAGTCTACTCTAACTTATTTTCACTGCTCGAAGCCGCCTGGCCAACATGGTTCCGTGTCCTGTGTGGAAGCATTTTCTTTCAGTTATTTGGTAAGGACCTTTTTATGAAATCCACGCTTTCCGCAGTATGGGCAGCGTAATCTACGGCTTCTTCCCACATGAGGCGCCATAACAACAGCCTTCATGGACGGTACATATTTCTTACCGCAATTGGGGCATTCATAATACCCTGCGTCATGTTCCAGCCGCAGGCAGTAGAGCATTCCTATTGAGAAAATAACCGCCGCAGTCAGGATCATTACGACTCGCCATACTGGTGACGTAACTGCAAAACTTGCCGCAAAAATCAATACCATGAAAGAGATCGTACTGGTATAACCAATCACTACTTCCAGTGAAAGCAGTTTCTTATTATTCAGTTCCTCCTGTTTCTGCAGCTGAAGCAGGTTCTTCTCCGCCATCTTCTTATAATCTTCCATATCCAATCGCTCACCGCTCAAGAGCTCATTTACGGTAATATGCAGAAGCCCGCACAGCTCCAGCATAATGGAAGCATCCGGCATGCTCTTTCCATTTTCCCACTTGGAAACTGCCCTGTCTGTTATTCCAAGTTTGTCCGCCAGAGACGCCTGTGTGAGCCCAAGATCCTTTCTGCAGGATGCAATGAATTTTCCGATTTTCTCCTGATCCATCGGTGAGCCCTCCTTTCACGGACGATCATAACGATTATTACCGTCTGCGGACATACATCAACAGTTGAGTAGAGCCATTTTCAACGAATTATACGACTCAACCGGTGGTTGATATCTCTTCAAAAGTCATCATATCAAAATATCCAGGGCGGGTAATCGAGCAGGCAGGACTCCGTCCGCCTGCTCGACCCGGCTACGCCGCTCCCATCTCACACGCTTCGTGTGTTCGATGTTCGCTGTCGCCACATTGGGGCTTCCCCATGCAAGCATGGTCGCCCCATGTGGCTCGTAGCCTTTACAAAAAATCCGGAGACCTTGCAATCTCCGGATTCATCACAGTTACAATGTTCTCAGTCTTCCCAGCACGTTTTCCACTCTGCGAATGGCTTCATCCACCTGTCTCTTTGCGTTATTGATCTTGGACTGAACCATTACGTCCGCCAGAAACCCATCGAAGAAGAAGTCCGCAAAGGTCAGAAAACCCCCGACGTCAATATTCATGTTCTCTATTCCCTGAATATCTCCAAGCTCGCGGCTGAAATACCGGAGATCCCGCTTTGCGTCATCAATATAACGCTCCGCGTCTCCGATCTTCTTGTGCTTCATAAGTCCGGAGATCGTATCTCCTCCGAAGATGTCCAGAAGTCCCCAGTTTCCCGCACTGTTCAGTTTCTCCCTTGCGGTTTTAAGGCTGCGCAGCGCCTGCTCTCCGGCATCGATTGCTTCGCGCACTTCTCTGTCTTTATCGTAAGCCATTTTATTCCTCCTATTGTTTTACCGGATATCAGATTCCGAAAATGACTGCCTCTGAACCTGCTTACCGGCATTGTCTTCTGTCTTTTCTGTTACATACCAGATCAGACCCGCTTCCTTTGCAAAGTCAGGATGTTTCTGAATCAGATTCCATACACGAATTGTCTGTATCCTTTCCTCTACTGTCATAAGCGGCTCCAATCCCGGTTTCCCGAATAATCATGTCCTTATTGATAAAGCCACTTTACATCATACCGGCACGCAGTAACATGGCAAAGAGTATCGTTGTTCCATGCTTATTTTGACAATAAATGAGAAAAAGCACTCCGATTCCCAGAGTGCCTGTGTCTCAAGCTTTTGGCCGTGATGTATCTTCAATGAACTTCTACATCCTGCTTTCTCTTCTTGGCTTCTTTGTACGCATCCAGATCGATCTTGCCATCTGCCAGCATCTTCTCCGACCAAAGGCGAAGCGCCTCCACGGTAAGGGAGATTTTCTCAAGATTGTCCTGGATACCAATGAAGTCATCGATCTCATCATTCTCAATGACTCCGTCCGCCGTAATATCGATCAGCCGTTCCTGGTTTCTTTTCGCAGAGTTCAGGGACGAGAGCATCTCAAGAACAATCTGTGCAAGATCCTTTATCCTGACCTCCGGAACATGCTGCCGGCCGATCTCACATTCATTTGCACAGTAATAATTGCAAAGCTGAGGAGCTTTGTATTTCTCTGCCATCAGAACGACTTCATCCGGATGTGCGTTGAACCTTCCGCTTTCGATTCGCTCGATCCGTTCCGGCGGGATCGTTCCAAGCTCCTGGCTTGCCTTGTCCCTCGACCACTTCTGCTCTTCTCTCAGCTGCTGGTATATATTCTTGTTCTCTTTTGTAGATGCTCTTGCCATGATCTCTACCCGAAAATATATCCTTCTCTTCCAGTGTCCGCCGCATTATCACCCACGCGGCACCCATCCGGTACCATAACCCGCCATCCTGCATATTCTGCGGAATAACTTCTTCTATTACTCACTTATTGTTCTGTAAATCTTTCACAAAATAGTATATCCTGTCTCCATCAAATGAATCGACTGCCCTTTGTGACTTCAGGAGGTGATTCCATGGGCATCCTTTTAACGATACTTTTTGTAATTCTGTTCTTTAAGCTTACAGGCCTGTTCTTCAGAGTCTGCGGAAAGCTTCTCGGCATAGTTCTGAGCCTGTTTGGCTACGCGCTCATCGGAATGCTGGCGGTTGCCGTTCTCGGTGTGGCACTGAACGCCATACCGATTCTGGCACTTGTCTGCATCGGAGCCATTATTGTTGCCGCGGTAAGAAACTAAGCGGGTATCGTCATCACGATCCGATTATAACATATGGCCACTATCGAGAGATTTCCAGATAGTGGCCAAATCCATTAATCATCTAAAGACAGATTATAAATCCTTGTCAGTATCGTGAGTGCTTTCTGTGCCTGCTTGAAAAGAAGAGCCCGGCATATGTTCATATTCCTGCAGGCTTCTTCTGCTGTAACATTTGCTATGTAGTATTTCTCAAGATATACCCGCAGTTCTCTGTGCACTTTATTGATGCAGCCACGGATCTTGTTGTAGAGCTGGATATTGTCTTCCAGTTCATTCCTCTCCTTGACCAGGTCACGAATCGCGTCGCGGTAGATTTCTTTGCTCTTCTCCAGAGTACGGAAAAGCTCATCGTGATTCACATCCCCTGAGGACATTACCTTGTCTCCATACTGGATTCCCGGCATCGACGCCGCAAGAATGGCCTCTTCCTTGGTGATGAGCTGCTGCCTGTCTTCTGTTTCATCCAGATTTTTTGCGATGACTTTCAGTCGGAGCATATCATCCTCCTCGTTTTCTCTGAGATATTTCAGGGCCTCGGCCATCTCTTTTTCACTCATCATCTGAAACTGCATAATCTTCTCCGTAACCTTTTGAGTAATTTCTTCTCTGAGACTTTATCCATTCTTCTTCCTCCAGAAGAGAAGAATAGATAGGAAGTACAGGTATGATAAAAATGACAAAAATGATAAAAATCGTGAAATTTCTATATATGGGAACTCCGGTCATATAAAACGATATGGCTCCGATTTCTGTCATATCTGTCATCCTTCACCTGGAGTATCCCATGCGACGTGATTTCCACTTTGACGACCGCCTTGTCCGGGCAGGGTGGTTATCGCAGCTTTCGCTACGGTAATGCGAATTAGAGATGTGTACGAACCATCTCTGGCCCACATAGTAGAGGTGATATGAACCGCCGCTGTGCTCGATCAGAAAGACCCGGTCCGGAGAAGCATACGCATCGCCGCAGAAATAGCTGACCTTCCGAATCTTCTCGATTGGATACTGGCTGCCATGCCAGTAGATGCTTTCCGGGTAGATCTTCCCGTCCAGGGCGAACCGCGCGGTGACCGATACCGCGACTCTGAAATAGCCATGATTTGTTGCTTTCCAGTCATCCCTCATCCTTGTGCCCTCCGTCCAGCTCAAAATATCGGACTACTGAAACCTCATGCTTTTGCATTTTCGACTGTTTCCGGCTCTGCTTCTTTTTCTTTTTCCCTGGGAGACGCCTTTCCTCCATTTCTTGCTTCCGCCGTTCAAGTTCCTGTTTTCGTCTTTCAAGTTCCTTATTCTCCCTGTTGATTATGTCCAATACCGCTCCTGCTGTCGGATCCAGATATCCGCTCTGGTTCATGTAAAATTCATTTTTCGGTGTCCTTGATCTGTTTCCTTTCATGTCCGGTCCTTTCCCCCGACCGCTGAATTATTGAGGGTTGGCTCTGTCACAGGCATTCAAGGAAATGTCATGAAAAAAACGCCAGGGCTTTCCGTCATGGCATTCCATCCAAGAGAGATTTCTCAGCAGAGAACTCCCTCCTCTTTTGAAATGCTTATGACAGAACCATTTCCCTTGCGCTTTACATGTCGGGCTGTGTTCTTGTTTTCTGTCTGATAAGGATCTGCTCCTTACGCTGGCAATACTATCAGGATCGGTCAGGCGATACAGTGTACAAAATGTGCCCCTGGCAAACACTGGAATGAGATGGAAGAATCCTGAATACTGAACTGAGAAGGCGTTAATTCAGCGTATTCCGGATAATTTTTCTGAAAACAAATTGAATTGCCATTATATCAAGCTCAATTCGAGGGGTAATAAATGTGTCCCCTCCCACAAAAAAATTTACAAAAAGCGGCCATCCATATCGGACAGCCGCCTGTATCATCGAATATATTCGTTATTTTGTGTTTGGTTCTGAAAGTGGCCTGAGCCTCTTACGGATGAGGTACTCATTCACCTCGTCAAGAGAATAGTCCGCCGCCATGGAATCAATGATGAAAGAATATGAATCATATGGTGCACCATCTTTCGCATCGAAAATAATGTGAGCAGACTGAAGCAGTTCCCTGCACTGTTTACCGGAAAGCCCCAGAACAACACATATTGCAAGAACGCCTTCCAGCTTTGGCATTCTTTCCCCGGTCCTGTATTTCTTGATTGCTGACTCTGAGATTCCTGCTTCCTCAACAAGCTGATCAACAGTTGTATTCATCCGTGTCATGTACTTCGTCAGCAGACCGGCAAAAGTTCTTTCATTCCCTTCAAGCGCCTGCTGATACTGTCTGTCCAGCTTCATGATTTCCTCCAGGCTATGATGCACATCTGTACGGATATCATCCGGATGAGCCTCATGGTCCCGGTGAAATGACTGCGGATCATATGGATAATTGGGAGTTATCCGTTCAGGCAGAAATCCCACACAGTACCTGGAAATGTCCATCTGCGCTGTACTTGTGAGCCGATACCTTCCATCGGATCTGCAAACAGCTTCCGGAATATTTCTCACTACGTAACCGCCAATATAGAGGTACTTGCCATCCTCAAGCAGCTTCCTGAGCATCGGATTTCTCTTATATTCTTTCTCAAGCTGGTCCAGGGTAACAGCGTAAATATGCTTGTCATTCTTCGCCACGCAGTAATCCGTTGTATATCTTCCATCAATGTAATTCAGGACACCTCTGGCCTCCGGATAGCCAAGCTCGGTCATCCGGATCTTTGCCATCTGATAAGAAACTCCATAGTATCTGGAGAGCCCGCGGATCGTCTGGCTGACAGCTTCTATTTTCCCAAGCTTCCTGTACTGATTGAGCAGCCGGGAGATCATCTGTTTTGTATGGTGCTGCGGCATCCTTAGTCTTGCTTCAACCTGCGAGGCCTGTCTCTCAATACGGCTGATTGGGGTTTTCTCTCCGTGGAAGACAGGAACCGCACCGTCACTTGCAAGGAATGCAAGTTCCTCGTGATGAAGCTGCTGGAAATAGTAAAAGCATGGATGTACAAGAAAATGCGAACACTCATGAAGGATCGTATCCTCCCGCCGCTGCCTTGCAAACCTGTCCCCACCCTGCAATCTTTTATTGAGAAGGATCGTTCCCGGCTCTACATTGATCAGAACGTCCTTTCCATCCTCATCCAGTACCTGAACCTGCTGTCCTGAAAAATACAACCTTCCAAGCCTGTGTGCCTCGTCCCCAAGGTTCACATATATGACCTTCAGCCCTATCCTCCGGGCAAGTTCTTCACCGCTTAGCTGCCGGGGACAGTTAAGCGCTTCCGGATAATAACGCTGCAGAATCTCTTCTGCTTTCTTTTCCAGCTCCGGCTGCGTCAGTATCGGGCACATCTCTTCATCCAGTGCCGTACCGTTCGGATGGTTCTCCCTCTCGTATATACTGACCGATGGATCAAACGCAGTCCCGGTAATGAGGTCGTAGTATGTTCTTACCCGAAACCACTGGCTGCTTCTGTCTGAATCATACGTTTTTCCCTGATACAGGATCAGATCAGATGTAACGATTGCATCTACCTGTATGACCGGACATTGTTCATTCGTGAATGCCGGTCTTGACCAGCTTGAAGTTTCCCGGCACTTGACCGACTTGATCTTAACATTCTCCAGAAGAACACGGTCGTACCCCGGGACTTTGCGGGAATGTCTGCCCACATCGAATCCATTATCCTCAACTTCGTCCTTGAGGTTCTCGATGATCCAGTCCCCATATTCAGACAGATAGTATTCCGGAAAGCTTCCGATCTGTGTCATCCCCCACATGGGATTTCGGTACCAGGAAAAGGAACCGCTCCCGGTTGACTCCTCAACCATACCGTACGGTGCGATACTCTCAGCTCTTTCATAGTCTTCTGCTGTAAACATTATCATCACTCCTTGTGCAAAGCAGATATGGATGAGTGTATCCATCTCTGCTTATCGGCAGTAAATGCGCACCAGAACAAATGCTTCTGCCGGTAACAACACATCCGCTGGTCCCGGTTCTGTCGACACCAGTTTCCACTGCATGAAAAATGTACTTTTTCTATCGTTCCTCCCTCCGTGTAATAATTTTTATGTTTTTTATTGACACCATGCACTTGTAGTGCTACTATCTGGTCATCGAAGTGATGTTGCAATTCACTTTTCAAGCAAAGTATAGCCATTCAGCTAGCACATGTCAACCACTCATGTGCAGCACCTTTTCATCAAAAGGAGGCAGTGATGTCGTTTGCAGAGAATCTGAAAAGACTGCGGAGAGAACGCGGACTCACGCAGGAACAATTGGCAAAGCAGATAGGGCTTGGAAAAAGAGCCGTTATTTACTACGAGGCAGGGGGACATTATCCCAAGAATCATGAGACCTATCAGAAGATCGCTGATGTCCTGGGATGCACCACTGACGATCTCCTGACAGAGAATGACCAGTTCATTGCGAAAGCCCAGGAAAAATACGGGACCCGCGGCCGGAAACAGGCAGAGGATGCGGTCAACACAATAACCAGTCTTTTTGCCGGTGGTGAACTGTCTGACGATGACCGTGATGAAGTTGCGAAGGCGATCCAGGATGCCTACTGGTTTGCGAAAGAACGCAACCGCAAGTATGCGCCATTTAAGTTCAGAGATAACAACTGATCCTTAAGAGGTACAGGGATGATCGATTCACTGAAAATATACAGGAAAGCTCACAGCCTGTCCTGCCGTTTCGGAACATCAGATCCTGAGACGCTCGCTGAATCACTCGGTATCACAGTTTTTTCCAGCCTTAATACCGACCTGCTCCTCGGCATGTATGTGTACAAGTGGAAAACCCGCATGATCTTTCTCAATGGCAATCTGGAAGACCATGTCCGTAAGTGCGTGATTGCACATGAACTTGGCCATGACCAGCTGCATCGCTTCGAAGCGAAGGACGGAACCATGCAGAAGTGCTACTCTCTCTTCAAGATGGCAAACCGTATGGAATATGAGGCGAACGCCTTTGCTGCCCACCTGATTCTGGACACGCAGGAGACACTTGACGACATCCATCAGGGAGCAACGGTAGACGAGATTGCTCAGAAAGCCGGTGTTGATATTAATCTCGTCCTGATCAAAGCAACGGAGCTGAGCAAACTGGGATATGATCTCAGGACACCTCAGGAAGCCGACGGAAGCTTTCTGAAGAACCTGACACCCGAATATGGGACTAACGAACCTGCGAGATGAAGAAAGTGCTTCAGTCAGGATAAAGGAGGTGAAGACCTATGTCCGTTATTTGGAACCCTTGGCATGGATGTACAAAGATCTCATCCGGATGCAAACACTGCTACATGTACCGGAAGGACGCTGAATTTGGAAAAAACTCTTCCATCGTAACGAAGACTACATCATTCCGGGTGCCTGTCATGAGGAATC
>Ga0256405_10012429_pt1 | contig 10548 bp, 14 predicted proteins | sample RumenRJG_02DNA_FD_189096 | JGI IMG/M metagenome (GOLD analysis project Ga0256405, IMG submission 189096) | Bovine rumen microbial communities from Lethbridge, Alberta, Canada - RJG_02 | ecosystem: Host-associated > Mammals > Digestive system > Stomach > Rumen | place: Canada: Alberta... | reverse complement strand
GGGAAGTCGGTGACTTCTGCGGTGAAATTACGGGCTGGCTCTATGTGAACCGGTATAATTGATATGGACAGAGAGTTTGGGGAGATTCTTCACAATCTCCAGAAGGACGAAAGCGTTCAGCGAATGAAAGTATTTCGGCAGCATGGCAGGACATCGACCTACCGTCATTGCAGCAATGTTGCAAAGGCATGTTATCGTCTGGATCAGGCACTTCATCTGCACGCAGACAAGGAAACGCTCCTGAAAGGCGCCATGCTGCATGATTTCTATCTCTATGACTGGCACCGCAAGGACGACGGCTCTCACAGATGGCACGGATTTCACCACGCCGACAGAGCCGGAAAGAATGCCCGGAATCTTCTTTCAGTAAGTTCTTCGGTCGAGAGCGTCATTCGAAGCCATATGTGGCCGCTGACACCAACGGCCATCCCCCGCAGCAAAGAGGCATGGATGGTCTGTCTCGTTGACAAATGGGTTTCCCTGAAAGAAACAATTAACCGGAAATAGAAAAACCAGCCCGGCAGTTTCCTGTCGAGCTGCTTTTCATTTCTTCTGCGCCTTTCGAATCTTGTCTACTGCTTCCCTTGCGTCTTTCAGATGGTCAGACAGCAATCCCTCCGTCTGGAATTGAAGGAAGAAATGAACTCTCATGGACGCAAGCTCCCGTTTCCTGCGGATATGCAGCCGAAGCTCTTCGACGCGGACAATCACCTGATGCTCATCCGCGTAGGCTTTCATCTTGCTGACCAGGCTGCCGGAATAGATTACGTCAATCGTGAAAACTCCGAAGAAAAATCCAATCACGAAGGAGAAGGCCAGATTATTTGCGAGCCAAAGCAAGGCTTCCAGAATTGCAGGATGAACAAAGAAATAGTATAGGCGCCAAGAATTGCCCAGAAGAATGAGAACAGCGGGCAGATCAGGCCCTGGATATTTCCCCACAGTCTGCTGTAGTCCCACAACCGGAGTTTAAAGATTTTCAGCAGCATGATTCCCGCAATATACTCGATCAAGGTCATGCTGACCGCCATGCCCAGAAACAGCAGCGCTTTCCCTGTTCCCGTGTTTTCCAGCCCGTACTTCTCTCCGAGCATTGCCAGCAGATAGAGAATGCATAATCCGCAGCCATAGAGTGGGATGTACGGGCCAACACAGAATCCCGGGTTAATCCAGCGATGCTCAGGGTTGGACGAGGAAAAGAACTTACGGAACAGGACTTCCAGTCCCCAGCCAAGCAATGAACCTATGAAAAACAGATAGGCCAGTATTAAAAATGTGCTCATGTTTTACCCCGAAGCTCTGTCAATGAATATGATTGATCATTCTCAGTTTCATGAAGAACGAATATTTCAGAAGCTGAAGATGGTCTTCAATCCATTACAGGCCGCACTTGAAATCCACCGTTTCGGAATCCGTTGTTCCCTATTCCCACGAAGTTTGGAATGAAGTAGAGGCACAGCGCACGGTCCGGGAACGGGTTATTGCGTGTTGACGACCAATAATAACCGGACTTCCCTGCTCCCTCAATGGAACCTGCCCGGAAATATCCGGAAGCCGGAAGGAAAATACTGTTTCCGGTCTTCTTGCTCGTGATTTTATATCCCTGGGTTTCTTCAATCCATTCCCAACTGCAGTTGCACTTGTTGCACAGTTCTTCCCATTCTGCCTGGGTAGGCATGCGCCATCCACCGCCCCACTTCACAGCGGCGACATCATCTTCGGTTTCAAGAGCCATTATGGCGTCCGCATAGTTGTACTTTGTCAGGGTCTCCGCAGAGGTGCCATGCTTATATGCGCTCCATGTATAATCGTCTTTCTGTTCTGTCTCTCCCCACGCAAAATAGCTGCCATGATTGTCGGGCTGACTGGCATCGATGTTCATTGCAGCCCATTTTACGGAGAGTCCCAGATCAACATATTCATGACCGTTATGTTCCATAATTGCCTCCGGATCAATTTAATGGCAGAATTCTATCACAGATGGAATGACCTGTAAACTGGAAAGGTTCATGCCCAGAAGGCATGGCTCATGTGATTATTCGAAGATTCCAGAATTCTTCCTAAATGTTTATGAAGAAGCTGCCGGCACCACTTCTCAATCAAAATTTGCAGGGCCACTCTACTGATCATTCTCAACCACTTGCAGAGCGCATTTTTCGGCGCTTGCGTTGGTAAAATATCTCACCGGTTTCTTATACAGTCTTGATGTATCCACCACCCGGTAATACTGGGTATGCGACATGGCATTCGTCTGAACCCAGATCACCTCCGCGTGACGGATGATCGCGGTGTCAAACGTCAGTTCTTTGGAGATGAATCTCACATTCCCTGTCAGCATGGGTTTGATCGCTTTTTCCCACGTATCATGACCGCCGAAAATCAGAGTTTCCTTCTGAACCTCGTAAGGAAATACCGTTTCTTCTTCTGGCGTGATCTTCTCGTCCACCGGATTATTCCGGTTGAAAATAAGATCCCTGAGATCTGCCAGTTCTCGGTGCTCGAGTGCTGCTGTACGGCGCTCGGATTCAAGTTCTTTTCGAACCTCGCGCGCCGACTTTTCCGAATCATGGAGAGCATCTCGAAGCCGTTTGATTTCTTCCTGCTGTGCCGAGACCTTTTCCGCTAGGTCCGCGGATTCCTCCGGCACCTTTTCTTTTTCCGCAAAAAATGCCTCTTCTCCGACTTCCAGATAATGCATGTAATTGGAGTTGAAGTTCGGCGCATCTCCAATCCTTTTTGCGTTCCCTAGGGCGTTCATGCAGGTGAGCATCATGATGGCGTCCTTGCCCCGCAAGCCATAACGGCTCAGCATTTTTGCCTTCCCGTCATAGCGATGCATGTAACGGGGCATCAGACAGCCGGTCTCCTCATACAGGATCTGGGCCAGGCTGCGCGGGTATTCATCACTCTGCTTCGGATGATATTTCCGCTCATACCAGTCTGGAATGTCCGGCGTTTTACCGGACCTGGACCGGTCTGCAACACTGAGGGGCTCAATTTCACTGCCAGCTGAATCCGTGAAGATATACCAGGCGTCATCTTCGTCCTCATCATACTGAATAACGCCCCAGGGAAGGGATTCCCCTACCTCCTGGGCAATTCCGACACCGGATGCGTAAAGCCAGGGAAGATCGTAGTCGTTGTCGATCATGTAAAGAAGGGCAAAGCAGGCTTCATAAGGATCAAGGATTGCAATCGGCGTCATGGCTTCTGCGACCTCTTCTCCGAACTCCTCTCTGCACTCTGTTTTGGGAACCCTTCCTCTGCGAACCATTTCGCCCATGAAACGGTATTTTTTCTGCCTCAGCTCGCCTAACCGATCGCTGGTTTCGTTCAGCTCGTCTACCAGAGCCATGAGCCGGTCTTCCACTTTTTTCAGCCGCACCATGTCAGGATCGTCCATGAAAGATCCGGTATTCCCTACCGGGATGCCTTTATATACGAACTGCCCCTGAATACCAGGCGCCTGAGGGAATCTGAATGCTTCTGCCGAATTCCTGTTATTCAATACGGCTGCAGGATCCGACAGTGGAAGTACAAGACTCCCCTGCTTCCCGTTTTTCATGGATTTTTGCTGTTTCCTTCGCTCCTTCAGTTTCTTGTCCAGAATCTTGCTGATCTCATTCTGTTCCGCCTGAAGCTGTTCAAAGAGGGTCTCTTTCTCATCCATTGCATGGCGCAACTCGTTAATCTCTCTCAACATCGGCTCGATGCAGTGGAAAAATCTGTCGTTCCATTGCAAGAAATACTCTTCATAATGCTGAACAGCCTGGTCGATCTGATCCTGAGGAATGAGCGAGATAACAGATTCATAGTCCTGCCGGGATTTCACGTCCCCGTGTTGTTTTCTTTCGGCAGTTACAGTGTCAGTCAGTCTCCGGTTTCCGTCCGGTGTCTCTTCATTGCCGCCAAGATCGGAATTTCGTGAGTACAGCACGTATTGCAAACTGTATATCAGGTCCACATTGTGCTGCGTGTCCCAGATATCCGGCCAGTCAACCACCATCAGGAAGTCTTCGTTTCGCGGCAGATGAGGCAGCATCTTTTCACGCCAGTCCTCCCTTTCCATGATCCGGTCAAGCATCCAGATTGCTGCCCCGTGAAGAAGGTAGCATTCCGCGTCCACTTCCGTATAGGTGCAGGGATAGATCTGGAGGTCGATCCATTCGCGGCCAAGATCCTGCGGTTTGGGAAACAAATCCGCAAACTGCTCCTGATATCTGTCATAGAGGGGCTGCATGGAATTCAGCAAGGCTTCCGTACGCCGATTTGAAAAAGCTTCCGTCAGGTCATAGCTCTCAATTCGGTTCCCATTGCCATCGTTTCTGCGGTAGAATTTCCGAAACCGCTTGATCAGTTGCTGGGCTTCCTTGTTCCATTCCTGGCGAGTTTTCCCGCCAATCATTTCCTGAGGTTCGGCTGTCTTCTTTTCTTTCGCCATCGATGTCCTCCCGGCACTTAATCATAATGCTTTCGTTCTCTGGCTTTCTGAATCAGGTCGTTTGCTTCGTTGAAAGCTGACGGAAGATAGGCTTCGCACCATTCTTTTCCGGCTTTCTCTTTCTTTTTGATTTCTTCCCAGGCCTGAAGCTGAGCCTCCCCGCTTTCATAGGTCACTCCGGTGAACACATGCGGATGGCGCCTGACCATCTTGTCTGAGACCGTCTTCGCCACATCCTCGAAGGTGAACAATCCTTCCTCTTCCGCCAGGACTGCATGAAACATCACCTGCAGGAGAAGGTCACCCAGTTCCTCCTTCAGGTTGTCCGCATCCCCGGTCTCTGTCAGGATATTGATCCCGCAGATAACTTCCGCCGCTTCTTCAATGCACTCCGGTTTCAAGCTCTCATGTGTCTGGGCCTTATCCCATGGGCAGCCGTTTTCGCTGCGCAGCTGCTCAACAATCGTCTTCAGTCTTTCTATTTCGGTCATTTTCTCTCTCTTTGGCTTGTAATGATGTTCCGGCTCTGATGGGATTCAACCTTCCGGTTTCTCGTTATGCTCGCAAAGCAGTTCGATTTTCTGCGACAGTTCCGGGACCGCACGCTTCAGCCGCAAGATCTGTCCCTTTTCATCCATGAACGCATGCTCGGACGAAGCCGTGCAAATCACCTGGTCGTCTTTCTTCATCTCATACCGCAGCACCAGGCGGGCACCGTTGAACGCCGCGACGTAAACTGTGACCGCGATTTCATCGTTGAACGTGCAGGGATGCTTGTATTCGCAGGCCAGAGATCTGACCGGTGAAAAAATACCGTGGCTCTCCATCTCGGCATATGGATAACCGAGCTGTTCCATGAAATCGATCCTTGCCTCTTCCATCCAGTGGACATAGTTGGCATGGTGCGCGATTCCCATCATGTCAGTTTCATAGTATTGCACTTTTCGAATATAAGGTTTCACGGTAATCTCCTTTAAAACAGGTATTTCCGGCTTTGAAAGACTTCTTTGTCCACATTTACGGCTGTCATGCCGCCCTCTGTGGTGACTTGCGAGAATCCCATTCGTTCCAAAGCGGATAGATATTCCTTGTGATAATCATAAACCTTCGCATTCACGCGAGGATGGTTTTGAAATGCCCGGTCGAGAATTCGAAGGGTTGCATATGTCGCTGTCCGGATGAGGTTATAATTGGCTTCCCCAAGCATCAGATAGAACTCTGCCACGTCCGGGTCTTCGACCGCTCTATGGAAGCCCGTAATTCCGATGGGTGTCTCATATGCCAGAACGAGGCAGTCCAGACGTCCCTGCTCTCCCGCGCATTTCCCGTACCATTGCGGCAGTTCATCCGGATTGTCCGGAAGATCGCATGGCGTAAGCCGGCCTAAAGTTCTTCCAATCCAGTGTTTGAGCGTTGGCAGATCCCTTTGTTCCAATTTTTCGGTCCAGATATCCATCTGATTCTCTTTTCCCCTTGCATGACAGGCCGCTTCGGCTTTTCGCTGTGTATTGACCCTGTTGTACTTCCTTTGGCAAATCTGGATTCACTTCCCAGATTTGCCAATCGTTCTTTTCAATGGAATCTCTTTGACATTGTTCGAAAACAGGCGTTTCAGTTCATGTCATACATTCTGACGTACTTCATTGGATCCGCTCCGGACTCCATATACCGAAGAAGAATCTCCGTACAGGCTCTGCTGTCGCTGTCTGCCTGATGATGATTAAGCTCTATGCCGTAATAATCGCACATCTCGTTTAGCCTGTGGCTGATATCCGGCAGAAGCTTCCTGCCCATGATCACGGTGCAGATCCCTTTGGCGCTGTCTTTCCTTTCAATTTCATAATCTCTCAGGCAGTTGCGGAGCACGCTCATATCAAAAGATGCGTTATGGGCGACAAGAATGCCGGATGACAGGATTGGCTCGATGGTGGGCCAAAGTTCAGGGAACGTCGGTGCATCAAAGACACTTTCCTCGTTGATCCCTGTCAGCTGAGTGTTGAACCAGTCAAAAGGCTGCAGAGGATCAATCAGGGAGTAGAAGGAATCGACAATCCTTCTTTCCTCAATGATGGATATCCCGATTGCGCTCATTCGATTATTGTACCGGTTTGGTGTTTCAACATCAAAGGCGATGAAGCGCTGTTTCATTTCTTGTCGAATCCCCGCTTTACCCGGACATAATATTCAACTGCCTTTGCAGGCACCGCACCTTCCAGTTCATAGAATCGGCCGGCGATTCTGTATGACGTTTCAAGCAGTTCATCCCACAGGGCCTTATCTTTTTCCAAAAGATCCATTGCCTTGCCAAATGAAGCGGAAGCCACGCTCATAAACCGGTAATCAATCGTCTCACGCCGGTCCAGGACTCATTCAACGAAGGAAAAATAGTAAAGAACCTTCTCTTTCCTGTTCTTGATGGTCTTTACATAGGCGGCAAGGGCAGTTTTGCACTCGCCGGGAGTATAATCCTCCATATGACTGAGAACGTCATCCGCATCGTCCCTTGTAACAGCAGCCTGATTGATCAGGCTCTGCGTATCCGGGCAGTAGGCGTACAGGTTTGAAACCAGCGCGATGAGCTCGTCATTTGAAAGATGCGAAAGCCGCTCTTCGAGCTGCTCTCTGGAGTAAATTCTGTTTCCGACTCTCATGCGTCGACATATACGGTCAGCACGACAATGGCAATCGTGATCTCCGTTTCAGGATCTCCGTCAAACGCGATCCCGCGCGGATCGGCTCCGCCCTGATGGACTTCGGCGTCAATCGGCCACCAGTCGAGATAATTGGTTACGACAGACGGATCCGCCTGTTCCGGATGCGGCACATAAATATCCGCATGCACTTTGGTCTGCGTCATCCGGTCCTTGATTTCAAACACTTCGGAAATACCGGCCATGCAGCAGTGATGCACTGCATCCTGAGTTGCCTTCAGGATGGCGTTATTTTGGTTGCCGCCGTGCATGTCTACGCCCTGCCCGAATTCGATTAAGAGTCTCTTGAATGCCATAATGATTCCCCTTTCTGTGCCGATATTACTAAATGAATCACATCTTCACTTCTTCTGCTTGACAATTCTCAGCGTCCGCTCCTTGCCGTCAAATCCAAGGATATTTCCGCCTTGGGGATCGTCCACGTCGAACAGAAGCCTCTTCTGATGATTGGTCGCAGCCATAATTGCTGTGGCAAACGGAATGCTGCCGATGGTCAGCTGATAACCGTATCTGGCACTGCCGTACTTTTCCAGATACTCTCGGCATGCGTCAATGGATGAGAAGAGCAAAAGATACTCTCCGTCAAAAAGCATTCCTTCCAGACTGAACCGCTTCCGGTATTCTTCATTGACCGGCTCCGAGGTAAAAACAATTTTGTCCTGAAGCAGTTTCCGGATAAACGTCCAATCCTTCTGCGTCCGGTGGGACTTTGCAATCTTGATCCTCAGCTGGGATAGTTCCTGCTCCGTCAGCGCAAGTTCAAGAAATTCATTGCTCTCGTGATCCATTGTTGAGCGCCTCCTCTATCATCCGTACAAAGCTGGCTTCAAAGCGCTGATCGTCTTCTCCGGTTCTTTTGGGCGGCCCTTTCAGGTGATGTTTGCTGCTTCGGCGTGCCTTCTTTGCCATATGCCGTTCCATCAGAAGTCCTTCTATATTCTCACCTGTGAACCACTTGCCACTCTGATGAATTGCTCGTGCACCTTTTCCAAGAGCTAAAGCTGCCACGCCGTAATCCTGCGTGATCACGATATCTCCCCGCTGGCAGAGGTTGATCAGGGCGATATCCACGGCATCTGCACCCGCGCCGATCACGTGGATTTCGCTGTAATCGGACGTCAGAACATGATTTGTATCGCAAAGCAGTACCACTGGGACGGAATATTTTCTTGCGATGCGCTCTGCGATTCTCGTAACCGGGCAGGCGTCCGCATCGATATAGACCTTCATCGGATCTCCCTGTCTTCCGAGATCAATTCTGCCTCACATTTTTCTTCTACGAATCGCGAGACTTCGTCCATCACGCTGTCTGCCATTGCATTGTTGGGGACAATTGCCGCAACACCGATCACAATCATCTGATGGGTATCCTGATCGTCAATCTCTGCAGCAGAGACATGGAATTTATTCTGGAGCTTAGAAATCAGGCTTTTAACAACCATCCTTTTTTCTTTCAGGCTGTGCACCCAAGGAGCGTGAAGCCTGAAAGTCATTACAGCAACATTCATCGTCTCACCGCCTTACTTTCTGATAGCTGTTTCGTCTTTGGCCTCATCATCTTTTGCCCGAACTTTTCTTTTTTCAAGCAGTTCTTTTCGATGCCTGCTAAGTCTTTCATACTGTTTCGGATGCCTCTTGGCCATCCTTTGGCGGATCTGCTCAGAGTGTTTTCTCATATAATCCCTTGTCTTGGGCGTCACTTCTGAAGCAGAAGAGAGCTCCGGCCGCATTTCCTCTATTATTTCTTCAAGGCTCTCCAGCTGCTGGCTTCCGATTGATCCGGCTTCTTCCATCTCTTCAAGATTCAACTCAACGTAATCGAGCAGCATATTTTCATCGAACAGCCCAACGCGGCCCCAACTGCTGCGGCATTCCGCCTCCTCCAGGGTCATCCCCGGAGTTTGAGCCAAATGCATGGCTATTTCCCCAGCCAAGCTGTTCAGCTTTTCATCTGACTCATCTCCATACAGCCATTCAAATTCAGCATAAGACTCCTTTTCGTCCCGAGCAGAGGTCTCACCTGATCTCTCCATTCTTTCAAGAAGATATGGTGCTTCCATGCCGCAGTCACGGAGTGCCAGCGCTATTGTTCTTCTGACCGTCCCGTTTTCGATCAGCTGCCCGGCTCCCAGCGCCCTGAGCTGATCATTAACCGCCCCGACATGCTCTGTCAGATACAGCCGAATTCCGCGGGATCGGAGATTGCTTTCCAACTGAACCAGGCGGTCTGCTGCGGTCATATCAATATTCCCGATACCGCTTCCGTCGACGATTACCTGTCTGGTATCCGCCTGTATAGCGGTCTCAATATCGCTGACAAACGCATCAATGTTAGCAAAGAACAGATTGCCGTTGAATCGATAAATGACGGTGTTCTGCAGCGCCCTGGCACTGCGGTTGCGTCTCAGATCATAGAATCCTTCGTGCCCTGATATCTGACCGAGATAGGCTTTCGGCGGGACGACCGCCCGCACGACGACGGAGAAAAAGGACAGGCCTACGCCGACCACAACCCCGTATATGGTTCCGAAAAAGAGGACACCAAAGAAAGCCGTCAGGAATATGAGAAACTCCCGCGAGTTGGTCTTCCTCAGCCGTTTAGCCATCCGAATCTCAAGAATACCGGCCAGGGCGGCGACGACGATGCCGGTCAGGATTGGAACAGGGAGGAAGCGAAGAAAATCTGTTCCAAAAAGCAGAACAAGGAGCATCGTAAGAAAAGCAGTAATGCTCATGAGCTGAGACTTGCAGCCAAACTGATCGGCAATCCCGGAACGGGAAACGCTCCCGTTCACCGGGCAGCAGCCCACAAGGCTGCCGGCCATCTCCGCCGCTGCATATCCCAGCAGCTCACGCCTGGTGTCCAGCTTGTATCCGTACTTTATGGCGTAGTTGTTGCTGGCAAGCAGTGTCTGTGCCATAACGACCATTGCAATGGATAGGCTAAGCGCAATCAGATCCCTGCTGTGTCCAAGGACCAGCGTCAGATTCGGAAGCGTTACACGGGGCAGTCCTGCCTGGACTGTAGGAAGAAGTTTGACCCCATAACGGTCAATATGAAATACTGCGGTAAGGACAACCCCAAGGATCATCATAAGGACTGAAAACGGAAATTTTGGGGCAATCTTCTTCCCAAGCAGAATGATTACGACCGTGGATACTCCAAGAATTGCAGAGAGAAGGTGAAAATACTGCAGTTGATCGAACAGATGAGTTAACAGCGCCGGCAACTCACCGGTACCGGGATTACCTCCGGACAGCTTTGGAACCTGCATCAGAATGATCGTTGCACCGATTCCGGATATGAAGCCGCCCATCACCGGCATGGAGATATATTTTACGATCCGTCCGGCTTTAAACAGCCAGAACACAAGAAACCAAATGCCGGTAAGGAAG
>Ga0256405_10012426_pt1 | contig 10550 bp, 12 predicted proteins | sample RumenRJG_02DNA_FD_189096 | JGI IMG/M metagenome (GOLD analysis project Ga0256405, IMG submission 189096) | Bovine rumen microbial communities from Lethbridge, Alberta, Canada - RJG_02 | ecosystem: Host-associated > Mammals > Digestive system > Stomach > Rumen | place: Canada: Alberta... | reverse complement strand
TACGGGGTAAGGGGAAGGTGTCTGCATACAAGTCATGTCAAGCGTTTCTAAGCCTAGAGTCAGACACAATCGTCACAAGCAAGGGCTAAATCTGACACTCGAAAAATTATCTGCGGATTTTAGGTTTTTTTTGTCCTTCAAATGAAAAAGGACCAAATTGGACCAAAATATTCAGAATATTTATTATATTTTTGCAGCGTTATAGCGTGGTGACTCGCACATAGCGCTGTGCAACCCAAATTCAGCTCACACCGCGGCAACATTTGCGAAAAGGAAAATCTCGGGGACTGGCTCTCCAAGGTGCCTGTCCCCGCCAGAGGCTTGCAAAATGGTAAAAGGCAAAACTTTTTCACTATTTTTTGCATTCAGTTTCAAAAAATGTTGTATATTTGCAAGTGCTACTGGGGAGTAATCCTCGGCGTGCAGAGGGAAGCAACATGTTGACCGTCAGCAAATCTGGAACATTTGTAGTAATTTGGTCAAGATGAAAGCTTTCACTCCTTATGTATATAGTAGTATTTCCGCAGTTTCTGTGGCGATATGCTATACCGTATTGGTGTGAGCTGATTTTCATTCTTGAAATTACGGGTATTCCAGAACCTGCTGACCGGGAATGTCAGGAGGCTCACACTCTGCGCTGTTGTATAATCTATTTGATAAATGAAGACCCTATGAATAGTAAAATAATTGATGGAAATGAAGTTCTCTTTTTTGAGGATGATGCGGAGTTCGAGGAATTTTGCATAGCTCCATATGTCACTATTTGTAGGTCAGAAAGTGGTGATCTATATACCAAAGGCGACTACTCAGACTCCTACAAAGAATGCGTCAAGAAAGGTGTTCAGTTTATGATAAAAGACACTGACTCAAAAGTCTCTAGGAGGCAAGTTGCCTGTAGGCGTGTACCATTAGTGGGAGAAGGTGTGCTTCGAGACCGCAACGTGATGGTTCAATTACCTGTCAATCATATGTTGGATTATTGGGAATACCTGAACAGTATCCGGAAATAGACATTTTGAGTTCAACTTTATGATGTCTTTGTTAAATATAAGTATAATATAGGAGGATGCCGAAAATCCTTTAAAGAGTAGGCAGAATTTTAATGTTTATGCGATGCTAAGAAATATGACAGGCAGGGCCAAAAGTGATATGGGCTCTGGAAGAATAAGAAAAGGTTTTGTAGTCTTTAATGTGTTGACTATGAATTCTAATAAACCAACTTACACCGAACTTAAAAAGGCGCTGGAGGCTCAGGGCATTAATCCTGATGGCATCTGTAACCCAGATTGGTGGAGTTGGGAGTAGTGTCCCACTATTTTTATATTGGATGAATTATTCATTTGACAATGGCATTGCAACAGCAAAGAAAGACGGTCTGTATGGTGCCATAGATTTAAACAACAACATCGTGATACCTTTCAATCTTCCCTATGATGAAGTGCGTGGGGTCCGAAATGGACGTGCCAGTGTCATGGATTGCAATGGTAAATGGGGGCATTCTAGACATGAAAGGGGAGTTGATTGTCATTTGTGAGAATGAAATTATAGTGTTATGAGAATTTATAAATAACCTTTTGTTTCATAAAAAATATTTTTAATTTACAAAAATGATAAAGTTAATTAAGTTTTTAAAAATTATTTGCCTTTTAGCATTAGTTGGCATTTATGCTAAAGCAAACAATGTTGGAGATATGGTTGGATATCACCAAAATTACTCAGTTCAAAGTTTTTTCTTGCCAAGTTTCGTATTAAATGGTATATATTACCAAATTCAGTCTGAAGAAGACATGACGGCATCCGTATGTGAGCCAGTCTCAGATAATAAATACCATTTCTATTCAGGTGTTGTTAACATTCCTTCTACTATAACATACAATGACAAGAAATATACAATAACAGCAATCGATCCCTTAGCTTTTAGAGGACAAGGAGATTTAACCTATGTAGTAATTCCTCCAACGGTTAAAACAATAGGATATAAAGCTTTTATGTATTGTGCTCAACTTAAAACCGTAGCGTTTAGCAGTACGGGAGAATTAGAAACGATAGATTATCAAGCTTTTGATGGCTGCAAAAATATTACAAGTATCAATATTCCTAAGTCTGTGAAAACGATAGGCAAACATGCTTTCGACGGATGTACTTTGTTAAAAAGTATCAAAGGTGGGGAATCAGTAGAAACTATTGGTGGCCATGCCTTTCAAGAATGTACCAGTCTTACCGAGGTCGTCATTCCATCTTCCGTAAAAAGTGTTGGTGAAGGTATCTTTCAGAACTGTTCTGCTTTAACAAAAGTTTCCCTAGGGGCGTCCCTAGAAATACTTGGTGGAGATGCCTTTCTTCAATGTACCAGTTTAAAGTATGTAGATATGCCAAATACTTTAAGAGAAATAGGTTATGAGGCATTTCGTTATTGTCTTAGTCTGAAAAATATTATTATTCCTAATTCTGTCACAACTATTGGATATGGGGCTTTCCGCTACTGTACTTCTTTAGAAAGTGTTACTTTAAGCAACTCTCTCAAAGAAATAAGTGCCTGGTCTTTTGAACAGACTGCAATAAAAGAAATTAATATTCCTAATACGGTAACAGACATTTTAGCATATGCATTTCAAGATTGTTCATTTTTGGAAAAAATTACATTTGCTCCGGGATGTGGTCTGAGATCTATAAGCGATAATGCCTTTTATGGATGTAAGAATTTGACAAATGTTAAAATTCCGGAACCTGTTTCGAGTTTGGGAGGCGCTGCATTTGCTAATTGTGACAATCTGAGTGAAATAACCTTACCTCGAACACTTGTAACAATAACAAACAAGGCCTTTGCACGAAACCCCAAATTAACAAAAGTATATAATCTATCCACAACGCCTCAAGATATTCTTGGACGCCAAATTTTTGAAGATTGTTCAAAAATAGAAGTCCACGTTTACAAAGGTTTATACGATGACTTTTATTTAAAACCAGGATGGGGGGATGATCCTAAGATAACAATAATCGACGACATAGAGGCTGCAAAAGTTTCCTCAATAGTTTTTAATAATGCTCCATATTATTGTCGAATCGGTCAAACAAATAAGGCATCGGTCACAATATACCCAGAAAATGCTGCAATAAAGGAACTCTCATGGTCGAGCAGCGATGAGTCTATACTTTACATTGATGAATTTTCTGGAGAGTTTATTGGATTGAGCGAAGGTTCTGTTCAAATAACGGCAGTCGCAACAGATGGAAGTGGTGTCAAAAATACTTCAACAGTATATGTCGTTACAGAGACTGGCATTTCTAACGTAAAGGAAGACGAGAAATCCAAGCTTCAAATATTTGATCTCCAAGGACGGAGACTAAAAAAACTACAACATGGAATTATTATTGTTAATGGGAAAAAAGTGATAATAAAGTAGTCTTAGCGTATCTATGCTTTAGTAATAAAGGTGAGTAATTTCTGAACTTTGTTTTTTGTGTTTGTTTTATTTTTTAATTAATTGGTGTTTTAAAAGTATGAATAAAAATATTTTATTACTTTATTTCTTATTGAGTATTGCGTCAATTTCCTCTGCTCAAGACATGATAGAGACGAATTCTAATTTAACGACAGGTTATGTAAAGGCCACAATTCCTTATAGAATATGTACCATTGATGGAGTTTTATTTGCATGTTATAGTAATGGTGATCCATATGTTCTTATTCGATATCCTGTAGGAGATAGTCGACAACAATATACTATTCCTAATACTGTTAATCGTATTGCACGTGGCGCTTTTCAGGGGTGTAAAAATTTACAAATATTAATTATACCCCAAACAGTATATTACATCGGAGACAACGCTTTTGAAGATTCTTCAATTTCATCTTTCAAGGTTGAAGGTGCAGATGAGACTTCTGCCCATGCACCTGCAAAAACTTCTACAAGAGAAATTGCACGTTATAATCTTGCTGGAAGACAAATCACGTCACCTACCCCCGGGGTAAATATTGTTCATATGTCTGATAATTCTTATTCTAAAGTATACATTAAAAAAAGATAACTTGAAATTATAGAAGTAATTAAATAATATTGAGGGTAAAAGAATTTTTAAAGGGACTTCCTTAAATGGTGTTATAGGTACGTCACAAGGAAGTTCCCTACATGAATCTAACCAGAGTGGATATAACTCTGGATCTTCTAATCTTTTTGGTTCTTTGGATTCAAAATGGAATAGCCATCCTAAATGGAAAAAAAGTCTTAATTGCTTGCGGTGCAGGACTTGCTGCTGCAACAGCCTGCGCAGGATATTTAACAGCAAAAGTTGCTGGAGCTCTTCTTGCTAGAATTTCATTCCATGTTATATAATTGTTGTAATTGACAAATTATAAATTGATTATCGTCATCCTGATATTGATATCTATGAAAACCTATGATATTTGTAGAATATGAGGTGTTCAGTTTCTTGGGTGACATATTGTAGATAATTAGGCACTAACTTAAAAAGATTATTTTAGCAAATGTAGACTATTTGTTAACTAATTCTAATTTTGTAAATTATGGCAAAGTATTATAAAGAAGACGAATTTGAAAATTGGCTAGAAAACGATACTGTTAGATGGAGTGACCCGAAATCTGTGTCATCATACAAATCAGGAGTCAGAAGTATGATTATTTGGGTTGACGCCAATAAGCACTTGTGGAAAACAACGAGTGGTACTTTATTCCTAGGATTTGAAGATTACTTAAAAATCATAGACAGTGATAAGGATAGAGAAACCTTCTTTTCGGCTGTACTGAATATTATTCAAAAGGGGATAGACAAGGATCCCAGCAATAAGACAACATTACAAAATTACAAATCCTATTTATGTGCTTATGAAGATTTTTTTAGAGACGAAGCGTACCCTGGCTCGGGATTAAATACATCTCAAAGAAAAATGCTAAGGCAGAATAGTTCTTGTGCTACATATTCAAAAGATGAACTAGTACGTGAATTCAAAGGAAGAGTGTTGTCTCAAGATAGAATTTCTACATCCAAGCCTATTTTGTTCCCAATTCGGCTAATTGCCAAATTGTGGAATAACGAATCTGAGGCATGGGCAAAAGGGATTTGCGAAAACATCTGGGTAATTGTGAAAAATGTGCAATCATTAAAAATTTGTGAGATACAGATTAAAAACATCGAAACACTGCGTATTGAGAAATCAGGTGAAGTGATAATCAAAGATACAGTAAACAATGAATACACAATGTATACTTCATATTCAGACCCTTATGAATATATGAAGATAGAATGTGGCCAAATACATTTTATCAAAAAGCGTACAATTGTTTTAGAATGCGCCATTCCTAAAAATGGGTATATTATTGATAAAAATAAGAATATAATAGATTCAAAAACAAAACAAATTATTATGTGGCATGTCAAGCCTGTCAAAATAAAGAGTATAGGTGACATCGTTATTGACCATGATATTCCGATTTCTCAAGTGCTAATAGATAAGAAGAAAATATTGTCAAAGTTATTAGTAATTAGTAATTCTTATCGGAGTCTATCCAGTAAATATGGATTAAAAGTATCAGCAAAGGAAGTAAATAAGTTTTGTAAGGCACTTGATCGTGATGGCAAATCAAAAGCAGGATTATGTGTGGTTGGTTATCCCCAAAATGATATGAATTTGGTTGGCAAATGCAAACTTGTTCTCATGGAAAAAGATGAAAACAGTAAAAAAAGTGATAATTAGTTTTTGTTCCATATAAAATTATAGTTAGCATAATCATTGAGTTCTACATGCTGTAGGAAAATAGCCGCACAATAGGGGAAAAAGGAAAGCGAAGCCCCTGTATTTATCGGTGCTCTCGTCTTTCACATTTACAATAATCAGAAACCTCACGATGTACAGGTAATCGTTCAATGCGAATGACACAAATTAAGATCTTTTCAGAAACGACTTCATGCCCATACTTATCCTGGGAATAACACTAATAATGTATCAGCACTGCATTAATGTATTGCTGATACATGTTTTTTTTATTTGTTTTATTTATTAACTAAAAATTAAAGATATGTTGTATAATAGTGAAGAAGCAACGGCTGTCATTAAATTGGCAGAGAGAATGATATCTGCTGATCGTAAAAGATATGCAGAAGAGGAAGATATTGCTGTGAGTTTTTTTGAAGGAACTAGTTATTCAGAATATAACGATTTACGAAGAAGGGCTACCCATATGTCTTTAAGTGAGGCTATGCTAATAGTAAGATGTATGTCTACTCAAAAGAGTTTAGATGTAGCTGAATTCATTATGGATATCATGGAAGAACAAATAGGAGATGTTTCACTAAATGAAATCAACTTATGGGAAGAATATGTCAATCGTTGTAATTTTCCTAATATTGCCTTTAGGCATCTACGTGAAAGATGGACAGGAAGATTAGACAGCGAGGTGTTAGATGCTTTTGAAGAAAATAAGCATTATTTTAAGAGTAATTTTCATATAAGTATTGTCTTATATTTGGTGGAATATCGTGTAAAAAGGAGAGATTCTTCAATGCATTATAAAGAATGGGCTCAAGAAATGATAAAATATTTTAATGATGAAGATATCTTGAATGGCGATGACAGAAATACAATCTATCGTTTGGGAAGTGCGTGCGCGGCTGCTTGCTTTTTCGCAGGCTCGAGATTCAGCCAATGAATAATGTAATTAACATAATCATATTAAATCGGCAAAAAGATATATTCCAATCATCCTGTGCATGAAACGGCAAATTTATTACTCAAAAAAGTGGACTTGGATTGGTGCGATAGGGGGGAGTAATGTGAATGTTTCATGCCCATACTTATCCTGGGAATAACACTAATAATGTATCAGCAGTGCACTATCTCCTGTTTTTATAAAGATATGACAACAGTAGATTGTATTAAGAGCGGTATTGAAATAATATTAGAGCTTTTGCCTAGTGTGCAAAATCAAGTGTTTCCAAATAATGTATATGGAATATAGACTTTTTAGTATACCGGAATAACCTGATTGTTATTGATTTTAATATTTTAACAATCTATTTAAAACCTCACGATGTACAGGTAATCGTTCAATGTGTATGACACAAATTAAGATCTTTTCAGAAACGACTTATGAGGATGTCTCAAGAGATGCTCTGACCATTACCAAGTTGGAGGATATGGTAAACAAATATCTTGAGGATAATAAAGACAAGATAACGGTGAAAGATATAAAATATACAATCCAGAGTCCTAATCCACATCAGACTTATAATCTTAGAACTAAGAATTGGACGGTGATGATTATCTACGATAAACTGTAATAGTAATATGATCAGTAAAGACGGTAAGAGCGTGACTGTCAAAACGTTTAAAGAGAGATTAGGCGTTTTGTTTGATGATAATTTGGCCACACCGCTTCCCAGAGTGAAGAACGTGGTGGACTATATTATCATCGGGCTCATACTCATCAGTACCTTAGAGGTATTCTTATCTACTTTTTCGGATGTAGCCGAACGCTATCGGCCGGTTTTGAATTTCATCGACATTCTTACGGTCATCCTCTTTACTATAGAGATTGCTCTGCGTATCTGGAGTGCCGACGAACTGGATGAACGCTATAAGGGATTCTGGGGCAGGGTGAGATATTGCCTGACCTTTTACGGATTGATTGACTTGATATCCGTAGTACCATTCTATATCAATCTGCTCCTGCCAACTCCTTATATGGCGCTGAAGATATTCCGCGTTTTCCGACTGTTGCGCCTGTTTAGATATATGTCCACCTCAATACTTCTCTTCGAGGCCGTTTCATCTAAGAAGAAAGAACTTTCAGTCAGTCTGACTTTTCTCGTGTTGCTTACGGTTATTCTGTCGGCTCTGCTTTTCTTTGTGGAGCATGATGCACAGCCTGAGCAGTGTGAGAATGGTTGGAGCACTTTCGTTTGGGCGTTTGCCAAATATCTTGGCGATCCAGGTAAGATAGCAGATTTTACATTAGAGACACCAGCGGCTAACTTTATCGCCTTCATAGTGGGTCTGTTGGGTATCGCAATCTTTGCCGTCCCCACAGGTCTCATCAGCTCTGGCTTTACTGAGGCATTAGAGGAAAGAAAAAGAAAAGAAGAGCTGGCCAGTTTTAGACAACGCATGAAGAAGGCTTTCCGGCGCTTTGGTGACAGTACTTTTCGCGGTTATCTGAAAGAGCAGCCTGATGGCGGCGGTGAGAAGTTTGCTAAAATGAATTTTGTGCCACAACGTGTAAAGATTGCCAAGATGCAGGTGCGCCAGGGCATGGACTTGAAAGATATCGTAGATACTTGCCGGGAGTTTCCTGAATTTCGCTTAAAGAATTTGGCTGACGCACGTACTAATGAAAATGAGGCGGATGACTGTTTTGTGGTGGAGCATTTCCCCAAGAATACCCTTTATGGTTGTTGTGTTGAAAACCATTCTCGGGTAACCATAGTTTGCACGAGCAGTTTTGATGAACTTGGTATAGGGTGGTTCACTTACTACTTAGCAAAGATGGGTGGCTTTAACTACGTCAGTAAGGATGTAGAGGTGGATCCCGATGAGTTGGACTCTTACTATAATTTTGCTAAAGAAGCACTTTATAACAAAAAGCCAAAGTCTTATTATGATCAAAATAAGAGTATTAATAAGTCGGAGAAAAAGGAAATCTATAAGGTGTTGGAAAAAAAGAAGGAACATCGTGACCTGTTTCTGGCTGACGTGAAGAGTTTGGCAGATGGTGATGGCTCGTGGGTAATTGTCTTTACGGAGCATATCAAGAACTCGGTTAACCAAATGGATTTTCATGTTGTCGACAAACAGAGCAAAGGAGACTCTACCGTCAGTGATCAGCACACCTTCATGCTGTTTTATGAACAGTTTGCCAAGTTGATGAACGAGAAGTTTGGCTTGTGCAGTCAGCTCTGTGCAGAACGTTATCTCTTGAAGAAGAATTTTTTAGGCACAACAATCCGTGATACCCTTCCTAATACCAACGTGTTTGTACTTCGGCCTTCATCTGTATTAATGAATTTCGACGCGAAGAAGTTGGTATATGCCTACGAGATGGCTCTCCTCATCAGTCGATTGTTTGATGAAGATCGTGGCATAAAGGATAATGACGTGAAAGATTTTAAAGCAACTGGCTTCGGATATATTGAAAAATCTAAAAACAATAAAAAGATCAAGTAGTTATTAAGTAAATATGGAAATTCTTCTTGTCATCATTGTTATTGGCTTGCTGTTTGTAGTGGGTGGCTTGGGTGGCTGGTTGCTACGCGCAATCTTCGAGATATTCAGTTTCTTGGGCGAAGGCTGTTCCAATGGTATCGGGTGTCTGCTCTTCATCGTCTTTGTGATTCTCTGCGTGATAATGCTGGGAATGATGATCTGATCTGTGTATAGATTTGTTATTCTTTAAATATTGTTTAATCAAGTAATTCAAAATTATGTCAGAATTTAAAATGGTAAAAGTCCCTCGCAAGGACGGATGGATGTACGCTAGCACTAGCAGTACGAATGGTGACGATCATTATGCCAAAGTTTGGTATAATAGAGATGGTGGAATAGACAATGATCTCACTTATTCTCAGGCCTATAAGAAGCAGATGGGCATTGGCGGAAGTAAAGGTAAAAAAGTGAAAAGCAGCAAGGTCGTTGATGGCAAGAAAAAAGAGGGATGCATTACTAAAATCCTAAAGGCTCCTTTCCGATTGTTATGGTGGGTTGTCAAACAAGTGTTGATTATTGTGACCTTCGGTTATCTATCTGGAGTCTTTGATGACGATAAATAAATCATCTTGCAAATAAGTCTTATAACTGGCTTAGACTCATATCCGTAAGTTTTTCGCAATAGAGATGTGTGCAATACTAAAATTGCCAATAGAGGATAAACCTTTATGGATGCTTGACGATTACAACATAAATATGTTTGAGACCAGATAAGAATATGAGTAATAAGACAATCATTAAGTCGTATCGGGAGGAAAATGTCTGTATTAAGATAACAGACTTCCAACTGAGGGATGTCAGTATCTATGGATGTGACGCCACGTTCGATTTTAATATTTATGACAAAGAGACCATGGTGTTGTTAGATACAGACTTTGAGACCATAGAGAATGCCTTTATGGGTGTAGACGACAGTGAGGATCTCTGGGTCTTTCTGGAGGAGAAAGGCATCGATTTCTCTGAAGAATATGATGATGACTACGACAAGTTGCCTGCCGAACTGAAAAAAGAGTTTTCCGACTATGAGTTAAGTTTCTATGATGATGCTTATCACGAATGTTTTTTTGACGACGACCAGTCATCGCATGAGGATATAATCGACAGGTTAATGGATCGGTTGTACTTGAATGGGGAAAAAATCTATGTCATAAAAGGGCAGGATGTGGGATGGATAGACGTGACAAGCGATTACTTTGGCATTCATCTGCACAGCGATGATGTGAAAATAGGAACCGTGTACAATGTTGATATGCAAGATTGGATTTATGAGATTGACGGTATCTATTTCGATGTCTGTATGACTTGTCTTAATCCCTCGGTTTATGGCGTAGAA
>Ga0256405_10012425_pt1 | contig 10550 bp, 9 predicted proteins | sample RumenRJG_02DNA_FD_189096 | JGI IMG/M metagenome (GOLD analysis project Ga0256405, IMG submission 189096) | Bovine rumen microbial communities from Lethbridge, Alberta, Canada - RJG_02 | ecosystem: Host-associated > Mammals > Digestive system > Stomach > Rumen | place: Canada: Alberta | collected... | reverse complement strand
CAAGACTCACTTACGAGACCTGTTCGATAAGACTAATTTCAACGATGTCAAAGATCAATTTGGTCCCCTCATTCCGGGGCTATTTGATTAATATTTAAACTCGTCCCATTTTAACGGGACACTAATGTTCAGATATTTCTATCGATTCATGTTAAAAGGAATCGAATCCAAGCAATCCAAGAACGAGGTAATAAAGACTATCTGGGAGAGTGTCATGGAAATCTATCAAACGCTTAAGGAATGGTATGATGACATGGAATTGTATCATTATATTGGATTCTTAGTATGCTGTCATGATCCAGATTTCTTATTTACTCTTTATATGGAATGGAATAAATCAAAATTCAAATCTGAGTTTAGAAATGTCTTTTTGGTTAATGAGGTAAAGCGTTGCATCAAAAACAAAGATATTGATAATACCATCTATGAAGTGGGCAATGGCGGCCCTAAAACAAATTGCCGACCTATCCTGCTATTACACAATGTACAGACGGTTATCAATCAAAATAAGGTTCTAAGCAAAAATGAAAAATATAGGGCTGGGGTCTATTATAAATTCCCTTTCCACCTATACAAATCAGAAGGTTGGGATATTGAGCATATCGACTCCAATACGGAAAACGGTCTTAATAACATACGTTCGCAGCGTGAATGGCTGTTGAATGCATATTTTGGTCTGCGAAATGAAGAATATTTCGCAATTCGGGAAAATATAAAGGCTTTCTTCCAAAAATACCAAGTAAGAAATGACAATGATGATAATATGAAGGTTGAAAGGGAAAAAGATTTTGATTCTTTATATAATCAGATTGTAGAAGAAAAGGCTGTAATTGGTAAACAACTATCGCAGGAAGAAAAGAACAAATTATGGAACTTTACTCTTCTGGACGCTTCAACAAACCGGAGCTACGGAAATGCCATTTATCCGTCAAAACGTAGAGTGATAATTGGAAAGGAACAGGGTAAGAAGTATGCTCCCCCCACAATTGACGAAAACGGAAATATTATAGATGCCCAAGTGACTGAGGGCCTATCTTCTTTTATTCCACCTTGTACGAAGTATGTCTTTATGAAGTATTATGATACAAAAGCATTTGACCCAAACGTATGGAACAGGGATGATGCAGAAGCATATTTAAACGATATTAAGGAAACACTTAAACAATTCTTGTTATGACTAATAATAGCAAACTGACTTCTTTCTGGAATCTCATAAAAGATAAGAATATCGTTATACCGATCATCCAACGAGATTATGCACAAGGACGTTCTGGCCAAGAATATTTGAGAGAGCGTTTCTTGAAACAGTTGTTCCAAGCTCTAGAGAGTGAGAAGGCACTGGTTTTAGATTTTGTATATGGAAGTTATGAGAACAATGTACTATATCCTCTAGACGGTCAACAGCGTCTTACGACCCTATGGCTTCTTCATTGGTATCTTTCTCTGTGTACGGGATCTTTGGAATCAGATAAGGAAGCACTTTCTCATTTTTCCTATTCAACCCGTATATCATCAAGAACCTTCTGTGAAAAGTTGTGTTCAATAAAGTATGAATACAATAGAAAAACAGGTGCGGAATACAATAGAGAAGAAAACATTGTTGCATTTATAAGAAATCAGCATTGGTTCTATACCTCCTATGAGCAGGATCCAACCATTCAGTCAATGTTACGAATGCTTGGAGGAACAACAAAAGAGGACAAAGATGGAAATGAAATTGTTGATGGTATAGAAGAAATCTGCGTGAACCTATCACAAGAGAAACTTGAAGGTTATTTGAATCTCCTCAAATCAGTAAATTCGCCAATTAAGTTTTATACACTTGACATGGAAGATAAGAATCTTCCATTATCAGATGACTTATATATCAAGATGAATGCACGCGGTAAGGTCCTTACGGATTTTGAGAATTTCAAGGTAGATTTACTCAATTACAAACCAGATGGAGAAACTTTGCTTATTGTTGAAGATGGGAAAACAGAAGACAGTTTTAGTCACCTTTTTGATACTAATTGGACTGATATATTCTGGTATAATCGTTCACCAGAACACAAAATTGACGACATCTTCCTCAAATTTTTAAATCGATATTTTCTGAATTGGTTCATGGCTCATTATGAGGGCGATGGGAAACCAGAATCAATCACAAGTCATAACTTTTATAAAGCTCTTACAGAAAAGAACACGTCTGGTTATAAGAATATTGATGTTTATGGGAATGTACTTAATAAAGAATGTATAGATACTTTTTATACATGCATGAATAATCTTCATGCTTTATATGTTCAGATAAAAGAAAGATACGGCGAAGAGGACTTGTCGGATAAAGTAAATCGCCTGTTTACCCCCTATTGGAAAGAAATATCAGAGACCGGCACAGAGTCCCGTCTGTTCTATTTTGTACCAAGGTATCGTGAAGACCGATCTATATCTACTATTACAGATCGACAAAGGGTTGCCATGCACGCAGTTTTTGTCTATTTAAAAAACTGTAACGTCGTAAAGGAAGAAACTCTACAGTCATGGATGCATTTTGTATGGAACATCTTGGAAAATAGCTATATTGATAGAGAACAAGCCGTTAGTGCTATTAGATTTTTCGATAAAGGTCTTTCTTCTTTGTCACAAGACGCATCCATAAATATGACTGGTGACATTGTTGGGTATTTAGCCTCTATTGACGAAAACAAACTGCCAGGAGAGATTTTTGGCAAAAAGCAATTAGTGGAGGAAATTTTCAAAGCGAGAAAGAGCCTGAAGAATGAAGAATGGAAGAAGAATATTGAAGATGCAGAAAAAATGTTATTCTTTAAAGGCGCTATTTCATTTCTTTTTAATGATGTTAACGGACAGCCTACAGCATGGGATCTATTTGATCAGAAACTGAAAAGATCGAAACAGATCTTCGATGTTAATGGATTAAAAGAAGAGTACTTGATTGATACATTATATTGTCTATATAGCTATTGTGACAGTTGGAATGACCAATTTTGGTGGTCCCATAAAATATTCAATGGTTTGGCAGCAACATGGAAAGACAATATCTTAACGCACGTTAATAGAAACTATCAATACGTTTATGCTTCACCCGTACATCACATTCTGATGGGCGATACGCCAAGAAATTCCAAAGAAATTGAAGAACGGATAAGGAAACTTGCAAATCCCTCATTGTTAGCTTATGTATTAAAGCGAAATGGAAATAAACGAGAGATGTATATCAGGTTGCCCCATGATGTACTTTATTTCTGTGGGGACAAACAGGGAGTCATGCTATCTAACAACAAAAGAGATCAAGCCCTATCAGATATACTAAGAGATCCCCATTTTACACTCAAAGATAATAGTGTAATAATACCAGATACAAATATGTTTTGGGGATTTGATATTGATTTCATTTATCGCGATGATGCAGGTAAGACATTCAATCTAAGATGGTATAGAGAACAAACCAATCAGACATATGATATTTATCTTATGGATGAAAATTGGAATTATATGAGAAGAGCAAATGAATACCTCGAGGCAATAGGTGATAAGAAATTATATTATTGCTTCAACTTCGAAGAAAACTCAACGTTAGAGGCAACAGAACAAGTAATTGATAAAATCAATTGTGAATTAAATAAGAATGCTCACCTACATTTCTAACTCTGCCCACTACAAAGAAGTGCTTTCACGTGTTTTAAATAGACTAAATTACATTCAATTTCTTTTTAGGTGTGCTCTCATACGGCGCACCTTTCTTGTATCTTTGCGGCATTCATCAACAAAATCAAAGAAAGAAATATGAAGGTTTCGTTAGATTTACGCGTATTTAATTGGTTACTCAGTGTGGATATTAAGAAAAGTCGCATCGCTGAGTATGAAAAAGCGGCTTATCATGCTTGGGATAGATACAAGTTGTATAATGAGTATTATAAGGATAGTAAAACAGAGCATCAGATTGCACTCATGACGATGCTTGACATATCAGTACAACCATTTATAAATTATTGGAGCAAGGATGAAGAGAAGGTAATGATAGAATTGTCTGTATTTGATGAGATGTTAACAGTCACAGTCAATGAGAAAGAACAAAGACTGTACGAGGATGCTGCTCATTTTATAACCAAACGTTATTCTTGGTATTATAAAACTTATGAAAAGGTTAAGAGTGAGCCAGAGATCTCAAGGATGGCTTTGGTGGATATCTGCATTGAGAAATTCTATTCACCCACTCCTGACGAAACGCCAGAGGAAGATAGGTTCAATTCATTTTCTTGTTAGGTGTGCCCCAATTTTGCGTTTATTTTGTATCTTTGTGGCGTAAATATGTAATAATAGTATATGATAGGAAGCATTATAGGTGATATTGTAGGTAGCATCTACGAGTTTGGAAACATTAAAACGAAGGACTTTGAGTTCTTAAGTGATGAGTGTAGCTTTACTGATGACAGCATCCTAACTATTGCAACAGCAGACTGGATCCTGAATGGTGGTGAAGTTGCTAAGTACTATAGTCGTTATGGCTATGAGAATCCTTGGCCAATGGGAGGCTATGGTGAGAGTTTCAAGATATGGCTCATCAAGACGAGCCGTCAGGGTGATTATCGTCCTTACAACAGCTGTGGTAATGGCTCTGCTATGCGCGTCGGACCTGTAGGATGGGCATTTAATACCAGAGAAGAAGTGCTTGCTAAGGCAAAAGAAAGTGCAGAATGTACCCATAATCATCCTGAAGGGATCAAAGGTGCACAGGCTACAGCCTTATGTATCTTTATGGCGCGACAGGGAGCCAGCAAAGAAGAGATTCGTAAAGAAATCGAGGGCACTTTCGGCTATAACCTCCGATTCACATGTGATGAGATAAGGCCGTCTTATACTTGGGGCGGAACTTGTCAGGACAGCGTTCCTCAGGCAATCGTTTCTTTCCTTGATGGCAATGATTTTGAGGATAGTATTAAAAATGCGATTTCAATAGGAGGAGACAGTGATACCATTGGATGTATTACTGGCAGTATAGCAGAAGCTTTCTTTGGCGTTCCTGTTGAATTGAGAGAGCGTGCTATGTCATATCTGCCAAAAGGTTTCAAAGCCGTTATTTCAGAGTTTGAGAATAAATATGGTTATCGTTAAAAAGCCTCATTATGTTTACATACATTTCCAACTCCGCCCACTACAAAGAAGTGCTTTCACGTGTTTTGAATGTGAAAGAGTCTTTGTGGATTGGTACGGCTGATATCAAGGATTTATATATCGAGGATGGGAAAACGAAAAAGCCATTCTTGGAGGTGTTGGCTAAGCTGATAAAGAAAGGTGTGGCTGTGAGGCTGATTCATGCCAAGGAGCCAGGACCAAACTTCAGGGAGGACTTTGACAGGTTCCCCATTCTGTATGATGGGCTGGAGAGGGTGCTTTGCCCAAGGGTGCATTTCAAGATGATGATCTTTGATGGCAAGGATGCGTATATTGGTAGTGCCAATCTCACAGGTGCTGGCATTGGCATGAAGGCTGATGGCACACGCAACTTTGAGGCTGGCATCCTGACTGATGAGCCTGAAATCGTAGCGCAAGCGATGGACCAGTTTGATGAGGTCTGGATTGGTAAACATTGTAAAACCTGCAAGCGCAAAGACTTCTGCCCAGACCCCATATTAGCGTAATAAATAGTCTATTCCAACAGGCCCAATACAGTCTCAGGAGTTGTTTGCATTTTGGTAATGGCACATAAGCCGACACCCATGTCCTTCACACTAGCCCCCAGCAGATATACCTCATCATCGATGATCAGGAACCTGTCATGATTCCTATGGGGTAACTGCGTAAACTTGATTTCACGTTGCTGGGCATTATGTTTCTGGAGATCAATAAGGAAAGGTTCGCTATATCTGGAATGGATCGTCGCCTCTACCCCATCGCCACGTTTGTCTAATAACGACAGGACGCGATCATCCACAAAGTTATCGATTAACACAATGCGCTGCTTGGCACTCCTCACCAGATCAGAGACGTATGCCCAGGCATCCCATACGCAGCCTGTAGCGAAAATCTGTTCTGTCAGAAGCTTGGGAGAGTTGGCATCCATCTTATCAAGAATGAGGTCAATCTTCTCGTCAGTTTGTTCCTTCCATTTCTTGTTCTCAAGTTGTTGCATTTCCAAATGATCAAGGCGCTGAAAGATGTGAGCATTTGAAGACAGATAGCGACGCATACCAACAAAAGCATCCATAATTCTGATACTTGAATCAACAGCCTTTTGGCTGGACAGAACAGCAGAAAGCATTGATAATCCCTGTTCTGTGAAAGCATATGATGGAGAATTTGAATGTTTTAGGCTTTTGAACCGGTCACAATTTGTGACCAGTTCCCGCATTTCATCTTTAGTCAACTGGAATCTATACCTTTCGGGGAAACGAGCAATATTTCTTTTGACTTTTTGATTCAGAACTTTTGTTTCTACCTGGTAAAGCATAGCTAAATCCCTGTCAATCAGCACTTGTTGGTCTCTGATGACAACTATTAACTTTGCGATATCAATCTTCTCAATTGGCATGATTTCTACTTCATTATTTAACTGGTCGCAAATTGCGACCACCTTGTTGGACTGGTCACATTTTGTGACCACTTCACTTGCTTTTTTACCAGCATTCTTCTTTGGGGGCTTTTCCATATTACCAAATTTGTAATTAACTGGCTACAAAGGTAATCATTATCTATGATACCACAAAATTTTGTGGCAAGAAAATAGAAAAAATCAATTTCTTCTAACCTCTGCCCCAATACGGCACACCTTTCTTGTATCTTTGCAACGTAATCAATGGAAGAAAAAATAAGAATGGATATAGATCAGCATGTAAGTGAACTGTTAAAGGCGATGGCAGAGGGGGTGTATGAGAAGGAACACATCCTAGCCATGACGCTGTTGAGTGCTGTGGCTGGTGAGAGCATCTTCCTGCTTGGGCCTCCAGGCACAGCCAAGAGCCTTGTGGCCCGTAGGTTGAAAATGATATTCAAGGATGGTCGTGCCTTTGAATACCTGATGTCTCGATTCAGTACACCTGATGAGATCTTTGGACCAGTTTCCATCTCTCTGCTGAAGAGTGAAGACAGATACGAGCGCGTTGTAGATGGTTTCCTGCCATCAGCAACAGTGGTATTCCTCGATGAGATTTGGAAAGCTGGTCCCTCCATACAAAACGCTTTGCTGACTGCTATCAATGAGCGTATCTATCAAAACGGACGCACCACTTTGCAATTGCCCATGAAGGCTCTGATTGCAGCCAGTAATGAGTTGCCTGCAGAAAACGAGGGACTTGAAGCACTCTGGGATCGTTTCTTAGTACGAATGGTGTCCAACTGTATTCAGAGCGAGAACGTATTCTACAAGATGATTCGTCAGAAGAGTACCAAACCCAAGCCTATTCCTGAATACCTGTTGATCACAGAGGCGCAATATGAGGAATGGCAGCAGAAGATTGAAGAGGTGGAAATCACTAATGAGGTGTGCGCAGTCATTACCCATATCAGGAAGAACCTCAAGACTGAGGCAAAAAAGGAAGAGGTGGAGGAAATGGATTTTTATATTTCAGACCGTAGATGGAAGAAATGTGTTCATCTGCTGCAGGCCTCTGCGTTCTTGAATGGGCGTAGATGTGTCGATCTGACTGACATCCCTATCCTGATACATTGTCTGTGGAACAAGTCGGATATCATCCCCACCATCATTGATGCGGTATGCGCCAGTCTGACAGCCCCCATAGACGAACGGATTGCGAAATTGGGAAAGGCTATCGATATGGAACTCAAGAACGTGAGAAAAGGACAGGCAACTACAAACACGACAGAGTCTGACGAAGACAATTATGTACTCGTCAACTTTTTCTATTTTAATGTCTTAAAATATCATGCAGGAAACACCTTGTTCTACAAGATGGATTATAGTCATGTACCCTCAGGACAAACCTGTGATGGTGTCATCTACTACGATGATGCCAAGAAATCATATATCATTCACGCAATCTATACAGGAGAATTATACGATTATAAGATCAAGAACACGAAAGAGGCTAGAAGAATCAAACTTTCCAAATGTCATGGTGGCATCATTATCGACAACGTACCTTACGCTTTCCAAACCAAAAAGGCTAATCCAGAGCCTACGATATTCAATATACCTGGAAGCCCAAGTCCAAACTTGGCATTGGAAGCACTTAATGAAATAAGGAATGACCTTTTCACCAAGTTATCCAACTTGCAAAGGCAGTTTAATGATTATCGTAACCTTTTCCTATCTGACGATGACATGAAGATTGTCTCAAAATACCTCGCCCAGTGTGAAAAGAGTCTGAAGGAAATGGAGGTTAAAGCACAAAACGCCAGTTTGCTGTTATGACGAAAGACGAGATCATCACCCAAAGGCTGACTGCTTATGATGAGGCATTCGACTTCTATATGGATAGAGGAAGAATGCCTGATGCTGTGCCGTCTAACGACTTGTTAGGTGGTTTTATGCAACAGGCTATCAATGAGAATCCTCAGTTAGACAGTCAGGATCCTCTATGGAAGGAGATCATGAAAGAGGAAATCCTGAAGTTTATTGAGGCCATGCTGAAACTCTTCGAGCCTGCGGAAAAACAATACCAGAAGGAGAAGTCGCTTATCAGGGTTTTCTCATTAGGTAAAATTGAGAAGAAAAGGGAGTTGTGGCCCAAAGTTTATGGAACCATCAAGCAACAGTATAAGCCAGAAGAGGTGAATATTGATGGATATGTCCAACAGTTCAAGGAGTCTGCACCAGAATCAGTGTTTGGGCCCCTGATAAGGGATTGGGATGCAGCCTGCGATAATCAGTTAAAGGAATATGAAGCATCCTGTATCGAAAGGAATAAAAGTTACTGGGAACAGAACATTCGTGAGTGCGGACATAATGACTATAAGGAAAGGAAGAAGATTCTGAGGATGTATTATAGTTATCCTCAGATGGTGGAGATCGTCAATATGATAGGTAGAGAGAAGCCTAAGAGAGAGGACGAGAAAGACGAAACCATCAGAAGGTATATCCCTTTATTGCCATCGCCCCCCACCCCAGCAGTTGAAATTGAAGAGGTGACGAATGGAAATGATTTGCAACACCTACTTCCCATAGAGACCACTATCCTCGCAGACCACCAGACGGAAAGCCTGTTCTATTACAAATACGCAATGAGCCAGTTGCAGTTGTTTGCCAATAAGCCAAAGTTGGAGAGTGTGATGAAGGTGGAGCATGCCAAGAAGAAAGAGCCTCGACTGGAGAAAGGTCCCATCATCGTAAGCATCGATACCAGTGGTTCTATGTATGGGCGACCTCTGGAGTTAGCCACCTGTCTGCTCAGGCAATTATTGTTCATGGCTAAGAAACAAAAACGGAATTGTTTTCTGATCTCCTTCTCAGTGCGAGCCAAAAGATTAGACTTGGCAAAGCCTGGTGCATGGAAGAAGTTGGAATCTTTTCTCAATGATCGTTATACTGGTGGTACGGATGGTAATGAGATGCTAAGAGGTGGCATCCGTATGCTAAAGACTCAGATGTATGCAATGGCAGACATGCTCATCATCAGCGATTTCATGTTTGAGCCACCAGAAGACCATGTGAGAAAACTCATGGAAGAAGAGCATCAGAAAGGCACTCGTTTCTATGGCCTGCAGATAGGCAGGTATTCTCATGATTATGATACAATATTAGATAAAGTATGGCGGATAGAAAACTAGAACCACTGTTTTGGATTAATCCAAACTTCAGACTTCAGTTTCCATATTTCAGCATCAAGTGGTATCAGATTGACCATCAGGTGCTGATTCAGGAAGCGCAGAAGAAAGGTATGGGTAAGATGGTTTATCAAACTAAAAAGAACCTCATGATGATCATGTTACGTGATGACCATTCAGGACTTGATTTGCTATATTCAGAATGCACCCAGTTTGAAAATCTCAGACTGCAGAGTTGGTTGCGTATCAATATACGTGACCAGATCGTCATTAGGGCAAAAGAGGTACTGCCACAGCGATTCCATGAGATAGAGGCCATCAAGCACATCCAAGCAAAAGATGTCAGAGTAAGGAAATTGAGGAAGGGAGTCCTTGGGCAATGTAATGCCTTTAAGATCATCAGTCTGTCGCCAGTGCTGGTTATCTTTCCTATAGACTTCCTAGATATGGTCATCCTGCATGAGATGGCTCACCTCAAATATCTGCACCATCGAAAGACCTTCTGGGCATATCTGTCGCAACTCATCAACGACGATGCCAAGCAACAGAATGAGTTAAGAGACATCGTACTTTCAAAATACATCGATCTCTATGATTTTCTGATGAAATAGAAGATAATTATAACCTATGCCTCGAAATGACATACCTTTTTTGTATCTTTGCAGAAAATTATAATTATGGGAAAGAAAGAAATAGGACACATTTATCCGCTGACTATTGTTAAGGACAGGTATGGTGGTGGTTATTCTAAAGGGCATTATCTTGCCTTCAACCTAGAACCTTGGGATGTGCCAGAGGACATCAATGGGAGCGATGTTGATTGC
>Ga0256405_10012424_pt1 | contig 10552 bp, 9 predicted proteins | sample RumenRJG_02DNA_FD_189096 | JGI IMG/M metagenome (GOLD analysis project Ga0256405, IMG submission 189096) | Bovine rumen microbial communities from Lethbridge, Alberta, Canada - RJG_02 | ecosystem: Host-associated > Mammals > Digestive system > Stomach > Rumen | place: Canada: Alberta | collected... | reverse complement strand
TAGTGATGGTCATTTTAAGGTATGCACATGGCCAGGGTGTACTGCAACTACTACACCTGAAAACCATTCATTTGGTGCGTATATTAATGACGGTCAATCTCATCACCGAAGTTGTACGGTATGTGGTATGATGACTTCACCTGAAAGCCATACTTACAACAGTCATTATGAAAGTGTTGACTCTTCTACACACAAAGCATACTGCGTTTGTAATGCATTTGCCACAATTAATCACAGTTATACTTATACAAATGTGAATAATACTATTCATCAAATAGCTTGTTCTTTGTGCTCGTATTCTGAGTATAAAGCCCATTCCAAATACGTAAACTACACCTCATCAGAAAACCATTATTTGTCCTGTGATAAGAATTGTGGATATTCTGAAATGCAAGCACACACAAAATCTTACTCAAGTAATAATTCTGGAACACATAATGTTTGCTGTACATATAATTTGTGCAATTGGTCAACAACTGAAACCCACTCGATACAGTATGTTTATTTAAATTCAAGTCAGCACAATAAAAAATGTACCAAATGCTCGTGGCAAATTTCGCAGAGTCATACCAAAACGTGGTCTCACACAAACACAAATCATACCTGGGCTTGTAGCGTATGTGGAAGTTCAAGCACACAGGCACATAGTGGTTGGGGTTATGGGTCTTGGATTAATGTTGCAACTTCTTCCGTGTGCAGAAGGAGAACAGCTACTTGTGGTACTGTTGGGTGTGGTTACAGTAAATGGGATTATGATTATACGCATGATTTTGCTTTTTTGACGAAGAAGTGTAAAAAATGCGGATACAAGAAGAATTAATTATAGTGGGAAAATGAGACGAACACTTGTAAAACTATGCTTTGTTATAATTTGTATCAGCACTATTTGTGTGCTTGTTTGTAGTCATGTGAAAAAAAGGCTCAAATCAGTTGTGATGAGTGATTCGAACGGTTTGGAGACCTTTGGCACTGGTGATGCAGTACAAGATGGCTCATCTTATGTAGACGATTCATTGTCGGGTGCGGAAATCGATAGCGAGTATTCCTCCCAGATTAACGGGGAGGAACATCCACAGGCCTTTTCCAGCGAGACAATCGACCAGAAAGAAGAAACAGATAGCAATATTCCTCAAGATGCACCGGAAAACAATATGAAGGATGATTACATGGAATCATATCAGGAAGAAAACAGCTATTTGTGGTTAAGTGATCTTAGTAATGAAACGCAAATCGAAACAGATCCCACTGTAATCGCCAAAACCCTTTGGTATCGAGCTTGTTGTTTTTACGATTTAGAATCACCACTTACAGTTAGGAAAAACTCTATTACTTCTTCAGAGGGGCTTACATACTGTCCTTTTATTGATTATGACAAGCATTGTGAGATAACCTTTACCCAAGAAGGGAAAAAAGAGTTGGAGTCTTCTTATGATAGTGTGGTAAAAAGAATTATTGATGTGGAAGAACAGTATTATCGGATTGATGCCTGGAGGACCAATTATGTATTTCGAAACATGTTTAAAGACGCTGTAGTTACTGATTGCAAAGAAGGAGTATATTCGTTTCGTGTGGCGTATGGAGGTATTCCGGAATATGATGATTTAATGCCCAAGCCGATAGATGAGTATCCAACGTGGTTTGGACAGATGGATGTAGTGTTTGAAGATGGGAAATGGCTAGTGAAACATATTGATTATCCGGCGCAATGATTTCCGTGGAATATTAGAACCTCCACCCCTTAAAACCTCATACAGATCTCCTGGAATTGTATGTAAACCCACGTCCTTTGACTCTCCATGGGCGAAAGCATATTCAAATCTTGGTTACCCAATTGATGAAACAGTTTCGTATAAACTGTATTCAACTACGTTTTATTTCGCATGATGAAAAAGAGATCTATACATCTATTAGTACTAATAATTCTTGCCGCTGCAACGTTGTTTTATTTGTTCCCTTATAAGATTTATTGTCCTACGGATTGTGAAGTATATATATGGTTTCCTAATAATCCATCATTGATAAAAATGGACAATGATTGTAGTACTGAAGTTATTCACTTTCTAAACTCTGTAAAGATTAAAAGACAATTATTTTTTCCAAGATACTGGGATACAAAAGGTGAATTATTAGATGAAACAAACCACGTTTATGTTTCTGTATTTACGGGGCAGGGTATTCAGCGTAAAAAAGAATATCAAATTCTTATACTTCTTAATCAAAACAGGATAATAGTTGAGGAATTTTCTAAGGATCCCGGTAAGTTCAAAAATGTTACATGTGAATTAGAAGAAAGGAAAAGGTTCATCTCGTTTATTCAAGAGATAATCAACAAAATGGAACTCGCCTAATTGCTTGATCGTGTATTGTTGTGGCACTAAAACCTGCATATAGTTCAATAGTAGATTGCAATCTTGATGTACGACGATAAATAAGGCTTTCATTCTTTTGAAGATGTTCGATAAGAGAGACAATACCCGTTCTCTCAAAAGAGTGTATCGATTGGGAGAGAAAAACGAACATCGATTACATGTGATGATAGCGAAATAATATGTGTCTCATACATTGCAAAAGTAGTAATGTATGAGACACATGACATATTAATGTTCTATCTTGTGACGATGCTTTCTGTGGTATTCTTTTTGTAAAAATGTAGGAGTTGTTTTGTCATTTTCAGAGCAACTCTTTTCTGATAAGAGGGATTCAACTTTATAAGTTAGCCATTTTGCGATATTACAAGTGATGATTCTTCCCAAAAGAGCAATCATTGATTGCGCATTACATTTTTGTCAGATTGTATATGTTAAATGCGATGCTTTCCAAACTGTTTGGAGTTAGATAAACGGTTTGCATCTTTCCAATAAATGATCAAACCGTTCTTGCAGTTGGTCAAACTGTTCCTGCAACCTAGAATGAATGATCACGTTAATATATATTAGCATTGCTAATAAAATTGTGTGAGTTAAAAAATAACTGATAGATGATGTGGTGCAAAGGACTATGAAATAATTCAGCCCTCCAAAAAAACGAAGAACCCCCTGGTCCTTTGAAGAACTGGAGGCTCATAGTATAACTAATGGTACAATTAAACATAATTCTAGTTACAAACAAAGTCTTTAAATTGTCACCGCTCCTATTATGGGGAGCCTGCGTTGATTGAAACAAGGAATCTTGGTGGAGAAGATAAGAGGAGCCTGATTGTAACAAATGGATAATATGTGTTTGAAAAAGATACAGAGATTACTTGTGTTGACCGTTGTTATAGGTGCACTATGTGTTTTATTTGATTATTCAGAGATGAAACCTGAAAATTCATCAAATGGTACAGACTATTCTCAGGAGAATATAGAGTTAAACCTTTTTTTCTTACCAAATGATAATTATCCAGTATATTTTTTTAAGGTAATATCTAGGAATGAAATAGCTTTATACAAATATGATGGCAGCAATGTTCAACAAATGACGTTTTGGGATGGCGCACAAAGTCTAACAATGGATGATGCGCAATACTGGAAAATGAACGTTTTAGGTGATTATATTGTTTTTGTAGACAACTTAAATGGGAGGAAGACAAACAAAACTCTAATAATTTGTACAGAAGACACCTCTTATGAATGGATAACAATTGAGGAAGTGGCGAGTATTAGTGGAGCGAATCCAGTGTTATCTGACGCTTTGGGACATTTTTATTTTTCAACAAGCGCGGGATTGCTTTCATTAAATATAATGACAAAAGAAACAAGCCTTGTTACAAACGGGTATACAATTATGCCCTATTATCAGCTTGTTAACTGTAACAATTGTACAGTAAGTTATTATGATAGACATAATACCCGATTTATTGAGTTGAATATAGTAACAGGTGAAACGAGGATACAATATGTTGCTATGAGCATGAAAAATGAAGCAATGAGTTTTGAACTTAACAAATGCTATTATTCATTTTCCATTGGTCAGAAAAGATACTTGACTAATACTAATGATATGATAACGGCTGATGCTAAACAGATAATAGTAAATGGGAAAGAAGTAGAAGTTTCTGCAATCTATGGGTGGTTATTATACTATGAAGATGTTTACTATTGTATTAATCAAAAAAGCGGAAAAACAGTGGTTCTAGAGGATTTTCCAGTTTTCTATTGTGGAGGGGGGGTGTTTGCTTTAAAAGATAGCAACGGAAAAGTGTTGTACTGGGATGCAATACATGATTCAGAGATTTTCTTTTAAAGGAGTAAAAGGAGAACGAGATGAAAAGAATAGGGATTATATTGATTATTCTTGTTATTATGTTTTCACACTTATCGTTTCTGGTTTTAGCAGATATTACGGATCCATATCCGGGTGGCGGAATGACAATGTATCAAACACCTTTATGTATTTTAACTGGCTCAAATGAAGTTTATCCAGCTTTTCAAAATGGGAGCAATCCTTTTTCTGGAGCATATTGTCTAAATCAGTATACGGATGGGACGCCTACTAGTGGTACTTATGTTACAATAAGCGTTTACAATAACAATAATACACAGAAATACTATAGATTCATGGCTGCTCCAGGAGGAAATATCAATTACCCATCTGTTGGATATGCGCCTGTTAATGCTCCGGAGTTAAGCATTAATAGAAGGCGCATTTTGCCTTCCTAGGTAAACATGATTACAACAATTGGGAATACTATGGCAGATTTTAACCTTCATCCTGCGACATGTCAGGGAACGCTAAATGAGTACGATACAACAGAATACGGAAATAGTAGAAAGATAATTGCATTAGCTTGCGAGAGCACGTATTATCCTTGTCCATGGACAGCAATACATTATGCTTCTGCGAATATGGGACAGTGGATTGTTTGGGAAGATGGTTCTGATGAAGCAGCGCAAGCAAGTCGTGGAACCTGTTTATATATATTTCTGGCCGCAGGTTATAAGATTAATTACTGCATGTGTGGCAAACAAATCTTTTGGCCATATTAACGATATAACTTAAAGAGAGGTTAATGCCATGAAAGTGAAGGCTATCGTATTACTTGTATTATGTTCTGTTGTTTTGATGTGTAGTTTTTGTGTGTTCGCTCAATCAAATAGTGAAGTGATACACCTAAACATGGTTGTCCCTGCTACTGGAATCCCAAATCAAATAGTAGATTCATCTGATGATTATTCTGTTGGATTTCAGAGGCAGGAAGATGGAACTATACGGCTTACTTATTATGATCATGATTTAATGAAACTAGATTATTATAAGACATTCTCGCATAGTGGATTTGTTGAAAGGGGAGAAGGAGGAATATGTCCTATTGTACAAGGTGACACAGTTTTTTTGATAAAGGTAGGAGTTGTTGATGCGGGAGAATCAACAGGCTCTTTTATTGAAAAATTTGATACAAGAACTAATGAGGGTGACAGTATTTCTCTTTCCGATAATTATACAATTGATTTGTCTAGTGGGATTGCATTTGATGGGACAGATCTATATTTCGTTAGGTTGAAGGTGAAAATCGATAATGGATTTGTGTATGAAGCGGCTCTTTGTAAAACGAATTTTAGAGAAGGGGTGGTTCAGGAAATATACTCATTTCCTTATGCCTATAATGAAAAATACTCAATCTATGGTGCATATAATGACCTGATATTGCTTCAGAAAATGACAATTCCCTATTTTCAAAATGATGAAAGCTTTTTTCTCGATTTGGAACATACATCTTTTTCACTGATACCATTTTCAGTAAATAAAAACATCTTGGTGGAACCTATCAAAGAGTGGGAGAACGGGGAAACAAGTACCGCTGTTAAGGAGAATCTGCTATATTCTATCCTTAATAATAAAATTATCTGCAATGATATGGTCAAAGGAACCGAACAAACTGTCACGATTGTTAACAATACAAATGATTCATACGATTATGTCTTAACAGGAAGTATATTTGATGATCATGCTATGGCGTATGCGATCAAAGATGACACAATAGTTGGTTACGGAGGAATCGATTTGCATAATGGCCAGTATCAAAAAGTCGATTTGATGTATTTTGATTCAGACGGTGTTGACTATCCAACGACTATCATTTCTGAAACCAATGATAAATTTCTCGTTATGTGTGGAGCGGAGTACATCTCCCTAACGAAAACGTTCGCTGATGGCTCAGAGTACACATATGAACGTCGAGTGGAAAAATATGGCTTGATAGAAAAAAGTAACTACTGGAATTCAATAAATGACATCCAAATGTTTGAAGATCAGCTAACTTATTAATAATAAACCTGGATTATTCATAGAAATATGGTCAAAGGGGGGCTTATACATCTGTAAGTGTTGGAAAAACTAAATAATACCATTTTCACTTAATAAGCAGGCTTCAACATTTATGCAAAAAATAGACCGCCCCGATTGTTGAAATTGGAGCGGTCTATTGGCTATCTTTCTATTCCGCGATTTGCTTTGTGTGCCTTTTTGGAGTGTTCAGATTGACTATCATTTCGTTGGTTCATTTGTTCAAAGATAAGGTTATTTACTTTGTTCGTGAGCCATTGTGCTATGTTTGGGAATTGTTCTAATGCTTGAATAAACGGTTTGCATCTTTCCAATAAATTATCAAACCGTTCTTGCAGTTGGTCAAACTGTTCCTGCAACCTATCAAAAGCAGATGAGACTTCAAAATATTTGGATCGATAATATGAAGCATCATCTTCTGCGCTTCTAGCCCGTGATATAAGATTGTTGATCCGATTTTGGCTGTCTACTCCCGAAACGGCTAAAGATTTTAAATTATCATATTCTTCAGGCGACATACTGATTTTACCCATCAGAGTTTTCTTGCCCATTGCTTCAACTTCAGTTCTCGTTTTGTTTACTTCAGCAACGGGAATATATGCAGCTTTTTCTTTTTCAAAATCACGCTGTAAGGATTGATACTCAGTTTTTTTGTCGTTGATATCTTCCTGCCACATGAAGTATTCTCTGCCTTTCATATCCGTTTCCTTTGTAATTTTGGACAATCTTTCTTTATCTTTTTCAAGCTGATACTGCAGAGAAGAAAGATGTTCTGCAGTACTTCCTAGTTCTCCTCTTTGGAAGTCACGGTATCCGGCTTCACGCATATGATCCACAAATTCATCCTGCAGAATACTATACGATGCCCGGAACTTCGGTTTACCATTTGCCCTGAGTACAGGGGCACCATGATCATCAAGAATAGGCTCAGTGGAGGCCCATTTCTTTGAGTGGCTGATTTGGTGGATCACTTCTTTGACTGTTCCTCGGAGTTCAGGGTCTTTACATCTTTTGCTCCAACGGATCTCTTTCTCAACTACGGGAACCACCACTGCATGCATATGATAGTGATACGTGGGCACTCCCAATTCATCAGTGGCAGCTTTATTTAGCTCATCAGCATGCATTACTGCGGACAAAATATAATCGGATCCGAACTTCCTTTCGAGGAAGTGATATGCCTCTTCATAGAATTTTTTAGCGTATTCATAGCCTCCGTTGCGGTCAAAATACATCGTGTTAACATCCAGGACTATCTCATCAAAGAGGGTGGCATCAGGTCGCAAACCTCTCCGTGATACCTTTCCGTTACCCTCCATTTCTTCTAGGATTTCTACATATGTTTTTTCACTTGGATCCTTGAAGTGAACATTGTATTGTATCCGTTCCGGCACTACATTCAGGTTGGAATAGGTGTCGTTTTTCCTCTCATTGTGTCGTTCTGATGCACCGATATTCGATGCTTTGTATTGCTTTACTCGAGCACAGCTCATATCTTTATTCGCCATTATTTTATCCTTTCTTTTCGGCTCAGTGATCAATCTGAGCTTTTGTGATATTCAACAGACTGAGGTTCGCTCTCGTTACACAACATTCTCCGAATGTGTGTAACCCACTATGACACTTTCACGGTTGGGAACCGTGCAAAGATGTCGTGGGCAAGGGGAGCGCCCCTTGACTCCCATACAGGGTCAATTAAAGACGATGCTTATATCAGGAGCATCGTCTTTTACTGACACCTGTATTGAGTTACCAGCTGAAGAGAAGAGTTCTTCCTGACATCAAGATGTCAAGAAGTCAATAAGTCATGAGAGTCAGCAGGGAAGAGGTCACAGTGACTTCTTCCCTGATGCGTTGTACTTATTGACTTATTGAACTCTTCCCATCGGGGAGATACCAGTTCCACAGATCACCTGATTTTACTGATCTGGCATCCACATATTTTTTTGCTTTTTTGATCGTGCCTTGTTTGAATCCTGCTTCCGCTAAGCGCGCTTCGCATTCTGTGGCCGGATGGAGCTTTCTGTCGGAGAGCATATCTCTGATCTGATCCGCTGCAGCCTGCATCAGATCATCCGGTCTTCCGATATTCATACTCTGGAATTTCTTCATGAGATCTTCTGCTGTAGCTTCGATCTCATCCAAAAACTCAATGCCATTTTCACTGATCCGAAAAGCGATGCAGCTTCCCATTCGGGAGAGGTTGGACTTAGCCTGTGCGAAGTATCGCTTGTCTCGGTCTGTCGGATCTCTGAGAAGCATCGTGACACTTCGAACAGATCCTGAGATATCAATAGACCCTGTGATACGGTAGAGTGTTTTCAAGCCCTCTGCTTTATTCAGGTGAGAGATTGCTACGATTGCACACCCGGTTTCCTTTGCGACCTGAGCGAGGCAGCTGAACTGCGGTCTTACTTCATTAGCTGCATTCATATTTACTTTGCCGATATAAGCACTGATCGGATCAAGTATGAACAGCTTTGCACCGGTGCGTATGATCGCTTCCTTGATACGTTCGTCGGAGAATGTCAAGGCTTTCTTGTCTTCTTTAATGAAGTAGAGTCTGGTTCTGTCACCTCCAGCTTTGATGAAACGGGGAATGATCGTATCTTCCGGATCGTCTTCTGTCGTCTGGTAGATAACGGTCATAGGTTCCTGGGCATCTCTAGGATCGGTGAAAGGCAACGGCCGCCCTCTTGTCAGCATTGCTGCTATAGTGAGCATAAAGGTGCTTTTTCCTTCACCGGGGTCTCCGGAGAGAAGAGACAGCTTTCCATATGGGAAGAATCTCTTCCAGAGCCAACTGACCTCTACAGGCTCAATTTCGTCCGCCCTGATAAATTCAAGATCCGAACTGTCTTCTTGAATTCTGTGCGGGTAGTAATTGGAAAATGAGTTGAGGTCTTTCCCTTGATAAAACGAATGGAGAAGACTTAGCGCATTTGCGTTGTTTTCTGCATATTTTTCATTGCGGAAAGTGTTGTTATCGAATACAATAGCATTGGTTAAAGGTTTGGGTGATCGCTCGTCATTTGCTGGAACAGATGACAGAAGAGCGGTCATTTCCTTTTCTTGCATATATTCATTCCTCCTTCATCCCTTCTAATGTTTTTGTGATGAGAGTTATGGTTTCAAGCAGGTCATCATCAATAGATTGACCTGCTTCTATTCTTTTCAACTGGTCTAAAACTGCTTCCAGATGATCTTTGAGTGCCTTATACACTCTTGGATTGCCATGTACTACGATGTCCCTATTCATGCATTTGCGGTAACAGTATTCCTGCTTTGGAAGACCAGAGAGAGCAACAGCCGTATTGATTTGTTCATTTTCCTCGGGAGAGACTCGGAACCCGACAGTAATACTGCGAAACCGATTGTGTTTATCTACATTTTTAGCTGACATTAGATCATGTCTCCTTTCTCAATCTGAAGTTTGTTTACCATCTCCTTTTGTACTGACGGAAAGAGATGAGAGTATCTGTATGTGATCTCGATACTTTCATGGCCTACACGCTCTGCTATAGCAACGGGAGTGAAGCCCATATTGATCAGAAGGCTGATATGGCTGTGCCGAAGATCATGAATACGTATCGCCTTCACTCCAGCTTTATCAGAAAACTTCTTCATTTTATGAAGCAGATAGTGTTTGCTGATGGGGAAGAGCCTGTCATCCTTCGAAAGGTTGGACTGCATAGAAATGTATTCCTGAACCTCGTTCACTAGAAAGTCCGGGAGAGAAACTGTACGGACGCTTTTTTTGGTCTTGGGTTTTGTAACAACATCTTCTCCGTGGATCCTGTGATATGTCTTAGTGATGGAGAGGGTTTTAGCGGTGAAGTCAAAATCCGAGAGGGTCAGAGCGAGCAGTTCTCCTTCCCTTATTCCGGTCCAGTAGAGAATCTCGAAGGCATAATATGCGATAGGGTCTTCCATCGCCTGATAACTGAACTTCAGATACTCTTCTTTTGTCCAGAAGTTGATCTTTACTTCGTCTTCAGAACCCATATTTCCGGCTTTCCTCGCGGGATTGCTTGGGAGGTCATAGTTATTGACGGCGTAATTGAAGATACAGCTCAGCTGATTATGGATGGTCTTCAGGTAACTTTTGGAATAATTCCTGCCCTTTGAGTCTTCATGTTCAATCAGAGTATTCTGCCATGCGATTACATCACGAGATGTAATCGAACGGACAGAGCGGTTACCGAAATATGGCTCGATATGGGACAAAATGACATTCTTTTTCATTTCATAACTGCTCTCTTTTACTCGTGGCTTAATTGATTTGAGA
>Ga0256405_10012423_pt1 | contig 10552 bp, 8 predicted proteins | sample RumenRJG_02DNA_FD_189096 | JGI IMG/M metagenome (GOLD analysis project Ga0256405, IMG submission 189096) | Bovine rumen microbial communities from Lethbridge, Alberta, Canada - RJG_02 | ecosystem: Host-associated > Mammals > Digestive system > Stomach > Rumen | place: Canada: Alberta | collected... | reverse complement strand
GGATAGTGGCAGGCCACCTCTCTTCCGCCCATGTCCCGCAGTGCCGGCACCTCTCTCCTGCACTTTTCAGAAGCATAGGGGCACCGGGTGTGGAAACAGCAGCCGGATGGGGGATTGACCGGGCTCGGCGGCTCTCCCGTAAGAATCTGCTTGTTCTCATCTCTCCGGTGGGGATCCGGCACGGGGATGGCGTTCATAAGAAACCTGGCATAAGGGTGCAGCGGATGGGAAAACAGGTCCTCCGTCCGCGCCACCTCGAAGATTCTTCCCAGAAACATCACACAGACCCGGTCGGAGATGTGGCGCACCACCGACAGGTCATGGCTGATAAAGAGATAGGTGAGTCCCCGCTCCTTCTTCAGCCGGTTTAAGAGATTCAGCACCTGGTTCTGAACCGAAACATCCAGGGCGGACACCGGCTCGTCGCAGACAATCAGCGCCGGGTCCATGGCGATGGCCCGGGCGATGGAGATGCGCTGCCGCTGTCCTCCGGAAAACTGGTGGGGGTACTGCAGGAGAAATTCTCCCGGCACGCCCACCGCCTCCATCAGCTCCAGCACCTTTTTCGTCGTCTCTTCCTTCGTGGGGCAGATGTGCCAGGTCTTAAGGGGCTCCGCGATGATGTCCCGGACCGTCATTCTCGGATTCAGCGAGGCATAGGGGTCCTGGAAAACCATCTGAAACTGGCGCCGGTACCTGCGGAACTCCTTCTCCTTCATGGCAGTCACATTTTCCCCGGAAAGGAACAGCTCGCCCCCGCTGGGCTCAAGCAGACGGATTAAGAGCCGCCCCAGCGTGGACTTGCCGCAGCCGGATTCCCCCACCAGCCCCAGGGTTTCGCCCCGGTACACCCGGAGGGACACATCGGATACCGCGTGTATCTTCCGGCCCCCGCCGGCGGGAAAATCTTTGGAGAGGCCATTGGCCTCGAGCAGGATTTCACTCATTCCTCAGCCTCCTTTCCCGCCAGATGACAGAGTACGAAATGTCCGGGGGAAACCTCCCCAAAGGGAGGAAGTGTATCTGCGCACATCCCGCCGCACACAGGGCAGCGCAGCGAGAAGCTGCAGCCCTCCGGCAGATGCAGAAGATTCGGCACCACGCCCGGAATGGTCTCCAGCACCTCGCCTCCCCGGCGAAGGGAGGTCACCGACGCAAGAAGCCCTCTGGTATAGGGATGGACGGGGTGATCAAACAGGGCAAATGTATCCGCCGCCTCCACAATCCGCCCCGCATACATCACATAGATCCGGTCGCAGACCTGGGCGATCACCCCCAGGTTGTGGCTGATCAAAAGGATGCTGGTCCCCTGGGCGCAGAGCTCCTTCATCAGGCGCAGGATCTGGGCCTCCACCATGACATCCAGAGCGGTGGTGGGCTCATCGGCGATCAGCAGCTTCGGCCTGCAGACCATGGCCATGGCGATCAGCACCCGCTGGCGGAGTCCGCCGGACAGCTGGTGCGGAAAGCAGTCGTATCTTCTTTCGGCATCAGGAATCCCGACCGCCTCGAACATGGCAATTCCCCGTTCCCTGGCCTCCTTCCCGGAAATATGCTGATGGATGCGGAGCACCTCCTCCACCTGCTTTCCCACCCGGATGACCGGATTCAGGCTGGTCATGGGCTCCTGAAAGACCATGGAAACCCTGCTTCCGCGCAGCTCACACCGCTCCTTCTCCGGAAGATCAGTAATGTCCTGTCCGTCCAGAAGAATCCTTCCGCCGATAACCCTGCCCGGTTCCTTCACCAGGCCCATGACAGCCCGGGCCGTCATGCTCTTGCCGCAGCCGGATTCGCCGACGATCCCCACGATTTTCCCCGCAGGCACGGTGAGGGACACGTCATTTACCGCTTTGATCTCGCCCTTTGTATGAAAAAAACTGACACAGAGGTTCTTCACCTCCAGTGCATTCTGTTCCATGATGACTCCTTACTCGTTGTTCAGATGCGGGTCCAGCACATCCCGCAGTCCGTCGCCCAGAAAATTGAAGGCCAGAACCACCAGCATGATGGCAATTCCCGGCACAAAGCAGAGCCATGGCGCGCTGTAGAGGTACTGTCTTCCGGCATTGATCATCAGGCCCCAGGAGGCATCCGGCGCCTGGACCCCCAGGCCCAGGAAGCTCAGGCTGCTCTCCGTGAGAATCGCCGAGGGAATATTCAGGGTAAACAGGACAATCAGTGTCGGCAGGCAGTTGGGCAGGATATGCCTGAAAATCGCCGTCACCCCCGGCACGCCAATGACCTTCGCCGCCTCCACAAACTCGCTCTCGCGGAGACGCAGGGTCTCCGAGCGGACAATTCTCGCAACGCTGGCCCAGCTGACCAGGGCCAGGGTGAGGAAGACATTAAAAAGACCATCTCCCAGCGTGTACATGATCACCATGGCGAGAAGCATGGAGGGAAGCGCCAGCATGATATCCACCACCCGCATGATCACCGTATCGAGGATGCCGCCATAGTAGCCGGCAAACACGCCCAGGATGGCGCCGAGCACCATGCCGATGAGCGTCGGAAGAACGCCCGCCGCCAGGGACACCCGGGAACCGTAAAGAAGTCTTGTAAGAATATCCCGCCCTCCCTCATCGGTGCCGAAGATATGGGCCGCCGTCGGGGCCGACAGGCGGTGCATCAGGTCCATGTCCGTATAGCCGTAGGGCGTAAGCACCGGCGCAAAGACCGCCGCCAGGATAAAGAGCAGAATCAGCAGGGCTGAAAAGGCCGCCAGCCGGTTTTCCCGCACCATCCGCGCCATCTTGTCGAGGAAGGTTATGCGCTCGCCGATCTGGCTCTCCAACTGAAAGTTTGCGGAAGCGCTTCCTGCGTCACTTCTGCGGCCATCTGCCGCATCTTTCTTTTGCAGTGTCATTCCAGGCCCTCCCTTCTGCCGACTCTCGGGTCCAGCACCGCGTAGAGCATATCGGCGATGAGATTGCCCAGGATGACCACGGCTGTCGCGAAAAGGGCCGTTCCCTCCAGCAGCGGGATGTCCCGGCCCGAGATGGCCTGGACCGCCAGGCGGCCGATGCCGTTGATGGAGAACACGGTCTCCGTGATTACCGCACCGGAAAGAAGGCTGGAAAATTGCAGCGCCATCATGGTTACCACCGGCAGGAGCGCATTTCTCAGAGCGTGGAATACCAGCACCCCCATCCGGGTAAGGCCCTTCGCCCGGGCCGTATCAATATAGTCCTGCTGCAGGATCTCCAGAAGGTCCGAGCGGACCAGTCTTGAAACACTTCCGGCGGAGTTCCACCCCAGAGCGATGGCCGGCAGGATAAATCCCCTTATATCCGAGGCGCCGGAGATGGGAAGCCAGTGGAGATGATATCCGAACACATACTGGAGAATCATCGCCACCATAAAAACGGGCATGGAGACGCCCAGAAGGGACATCCCCATAAACAGATGATCCAGAAAACCGTTTTTCTTAACGGCCGCAATGATGCCGCAGACAATGCCGAAGACCCAGGCAAAAAGGGCCGCCAGGGCCGCCAGAATCAGGGTGTTGCCGAAGGCATTGCCCATCAGCAAGGAAACCGGCCTTCCCAGCGAATAGCTGGTGCCGAAATCCCCGCGGAGTGCGCCCAGGATGTACCGGCCAAACTGCACATAGAGAGGCTGATCCAGTCCCAGCTCCGCCGTCATTCTCGCAATCGTCGCCCGGTCCGCGTGCTCCCCCATCAGGGTCGCGACGGGGTTGCCGGGAACGACCCGCAGCATGAAAAAGATCATCAGCGCGACCCCAAGAAGGACAATCACCGCCTCCAGAAGCCGCTGCAAAACTCGTCGTACCATACGTATCCGAATCCTTTTGAAATACACCCGCCTCCGAAGCGGCGGGTGTATCTGTCTGCTGTTTCTAATTACTCTCTGCAATTGCAAACTGCTCGCTGCTGTTTCAAACGGCTCTTTGCAATTTCAAACTGCTCAATATTACTTCAGAACCACGTCCTGCACGTAGAAGTCGGAGAATCCGGCCCAGTGGGGCGTAAAGCTTTCCACCCGGTCTCCCATGCAGTAGAGGTGCTGTTCCTCATAGAGCGGCACCCAGGCCACATCCTCAGAGATAATCTTCTTCTCCAGGGCCTGATACTCCACCATGCGCTCGTCATCATCCACGATGGCCCTGGCCGCGGAAACCCGCTCCATCACGGCGGTATCGGGATAGTTCAGGCTTCGCTGTGCCGAATTCTCGGTGCTGCCGAAGAAGGTGTACATGATATTGGCCGGGTCATTGTAATCCATGCCCCAGCGGGCCACAAAGCTGTCCATCTCTCCGGCAATCCGGCGATCCAGCCATGCGGAATGGTCATAGCTCTTGATATTTGCCTTGATTCCGACAGCCGCCAGCTGGTCGCTGATGGCCTGGTAAACCAGCTTTGTGCTGCTGTCCGCCGCAGAATCCTGGGACAGCTCAAATGTCACCTGCCCCTCCTTATATCCGGCATCGGCCAGAATCTTTTTCGCCTCATCCGGGTTATAGGAGAAGCCTTCCAGCGCGTCATTGTGTCCCCAGATGCCCGTGGGAATGATGCCATTTTCCCGAATGGCATTGCCGTTGTAGATGCCCTGAATCAGGGTGTCCGCATCCACCGCCATGGCGATGGCCCGGCGGACATTTATATCCTTCAGGAATGCATTCTTCTGATTCAGCACCAGATAGGTCTCTCCGACTCTGGGCGCTGTCACAATCCGGTCCGGCATGACCGCTTTGTAGGAGGACTGGACAATGGCGCTGTCCAGCGACTGCAGATCGATAAGGTCCAGCTCGCCGTTCATAAACATCAGGTTCTGGGTGCTGGGATCCGGAATCACCCGCACGATAAGCTTTTTCACCGACGGGGCCTCTCCCCAGTAATTCTCGTTGTACTCCAGGGTATAGTGGTCATTTGCCGCCCACTCGGTAACGCAGTAGGGGCCGGTGCCGATGGTATCCGCAGGGTCGCTGCCGAAGTTCTTCACCTCAGCCATGGTCTCCGCATCCACGATCGACATGGCCGGCGCGGAAAGCTCTGCCAGGAAGCCGGCATTCGGTGCCGAAAGGGTTACGGAAAAATGGGTGTCATCCGCAACCGCAAAGCCTTCCAGGCTCTCTGCCTCCCCGTTTAAGAGGGCTTCTCCGCCCACAACCTCCAGCGGGATATCGGTATTTTCCTTCGCCTCTTTCAGAAGCCGCTCGAAGCTATACTGCACATCCGAAGCGGTGAGGGCAGACCCATTGGAGAACTTCACTCCCTCCTTCAGGGTAAAGTCGTAGGTCAGGCCATCCTCGCTGACCTGGTAATCCTCGCAGAGGCTCTTCACCACATCGGCGCCATTTTCCCCCGGACGAGTCTCAAAGAGACGGTCAAATACGTTCATGGGGATCAGGTAGTTGTCCGTGGTTTTTGCCACATCCATGGTGGTGATATCATAGAGGACAGCCGTGCGCAGAAGTCCGTCCCCGGCAGGTACAGAAATCTCTGCCCCTGCTGCCGCCGGAGCTGCCGTACTTCCGGCATCCGGTGCACCGGTCTCCGCCGGAGCCGGCGTCTTCCCGCAGGCCGCAAGAAGCAGCGCTGCCATAACAGCTGCAGATACTGCAATTTTCATGTTTCTCATTTCTTATAACCTCTTTTCTGTTATCCCAGAGGAATCTCCACAATCTCCGCCATCTTCGTCAGGCAGAGCTCAATCTGCTGCGACGTTTCACTCACCATGCGGGTGGTGATCTCCTCATTTTTCTCATTCTCAAAGCTCTTGTAGAGATTCTTCTTTACAGAGCCGCTGATACTTTCCATTCTTCCGGCAAATGCCTTCTTCGGCACCAGCTTCCGCATGGGCGCCGGGATATCTGTCCTGAGAAGCGCCTTCTCCATGGACCCCTTGCCCAGGGCAAGGACGGCCAGGGACAGCATAATCCCTGCAAGAATGCCCGGCAGGCCGCTGGAAATCAGCGTCATGCCGCTGCCGCCGCAGAGAAGTCCCACCAGCACGGAGATGATGGAATCAATAAGCCAGGTGATCTCTTCCACGGCGAAGATATTCTTCGCATCCACCTGGATGTCGATATCCGACGCGTTAAGATAGGACCCCAGGCTGAGCGCACTGTAGGGCACGTTATGCCGCACGCAGATGGGCACCGTGTGTTCCTCCAGTTCCTCCGCCACGGGCTTCAGCCACTTCGTGATGGTTTCACTCAGAAGGTTCTTGATCTCATCGGTGTGAAGATAGGACTCAATCTCCTGCCGCATCACCTCGTCGGTGTCCACCAGCCGGCGGATTTCGCCCTTTCTCCAGCGGTCAAATACGGGTTCGGCCACATTTTTCAGAATCGGGTCCACCAGGGCCTCCACCGCCTCCCGGTACAGGTCGTCGATGTGCCGTTCCACGATGTTCTCCACCTTGTCGGAGTTCATCAGCTCCTCCAGCTCGGCGCGGAACTCCCGCATCTCCTCGTCCACCCGGCCGCACCAGGCAAGACCTCTGGCCACGGAAAACTCCGGCTCTGCCCCGGAGATGATCACGGCTTCGGGAAATGCTTCCCTGCACCAGCCCCGGATTTCCGGCATGCGGGATACGCCGCCGGTAAGGAACAGCAGCTCCGGCATATCTCCCGAGATGTTCTCCCGCACTGCCCGGAGGCTGTCCATGAAAACCTCCCGGAAGGATCGGCCTTCCAGCTTGTCTGTCTTCTTATCAAACAGGAGCGAAGCGATATCCTCATCCATCCGGAGCGTCAGCCGCACCGGGTAATCCTGGCGGATCAGCACCGTCTCGGTGCATGGATTGTCCTTCCAGTAATCCTCCTCGGAGAAATACTTTTCCTTAAGCCTGCGGGCCGCAAACTCACAGTAGCTCCGCCAGGGCTCGCTCTCCGAAAAGATCCGGCTTATGGTCTCACTGAAGGAAGACCTTGCCACCGATTCCTCCAGCAGAATCTCATCCATGATGCCGCCGCCCAGGCGCACTTCGCCGGCCGTCTGCATCTCCACCTCTCTGCCGCCGCAGATATAGGCAAAATCCGTGGTTGAGCTTCCGATATCCACCACCAGCACGGGTTTTGAGAGAATATCGTGTCCCACCTGCAGATGCTTCGACTGGCAGGCGGAAACAAGGGCCGCTCTCGATTCCGAGATAATCTTCGCCGGCGGAAATCCCACCCGCTCAAAGATCTCCCGGTATTCTTCCCGGGCATTCTTGTCCCACCCGGCAGGGCAGCCGATATAGAAGCAGCAGTCCTCATTCTTTATGAGGTCGCCGTTGCCATAAAGCTCTCCCAGAACGCCGGCCGCAAAGCTCTTGATGTCCTTTGCGCTCTCCGGGTTATCCAGAAAGTGGCTCTTAAACCGGAGCTTTCTCTTAATCGCATCGGCGCTGTAGCAGGCCTTCTCACCGATTAACAGCTCTCCTCCGGCCAGTCTGGCATAGGCCGTGATAAAGCTCTTCTCCCCGCACACCGGAAGAATCTCCGGGACGGTCTGGTCCTTTTTATACAGATGGGATACCGCAGATTCCGCATCTCCCAGGTCAAATCCGAAAAATCGATCCATACTTCCGCCTCTCCTTCGGTTTTATGTTATCTGGCCGCCAGGCCCTTCTTCAGAAGCTTTCCGTTCCGCACCAGCGCAGGTCTGAGCGTTCCCGGCCTGCTGGAGGGCATCACATCAAAATAGCTCTCGGTCTTCTCGCTGTAATCCACTGCCTCAATATCATGGCGGTGCAGGTAATACTTCACATCCGCCAGCTTATCCAGCGCAAACTGCCCGTCCCCGCTGGTGTAGGCCTCCAGAAGTCCTGCGTAAAGGTCCAGCTGAGCCGTGTCGATATCCGCCTCCCCGGCTTTTCCGCCGACCGTCTCATCGGTCTTTCGTTTCTGCCATGCAGCAGAAGACTCCACCTCAGACAGATTCCGGTCCGCAGTGATAGCCACGGTTCTCAGTGCCCGGTAGGCCTTCTGCGGGTCCACCATAACCTCCGCCTGCTGCCTGCCCCGGGGCTGTACCTTGCCCTCCTGTTTTCCTACGGAAAACCTTCCGGCCAGGGCTACACAGACGGCGCCGGCAAAAAACAGAATCCAGGCCATGGGCTGACTCGGGAAAACAATTTTATCCGCTGCCGCACTGGAACTCATCACCAGGGCGATGATCCCGCAGATGATGCCGCCCATACCGAAAATCACCGTCGGGCCGGCAAAAACACTTCTTTTCACCTTCCCGCTGCCGGTATTTCCACTGTCTTTTCCGGAAGATCCGCTCTCTGTGAGAGCCGTTCCCATCTCCTCCCAGATCTTCGTTTCCCCCAGCGTATCCACCAGCGGAACCGCATTCCGCGCCGTCTGCAGCATGTAAGCCGCCGCATCCCGAACCTCTGGGACGGCGCAGTCCTCATTGTACCGAATCAGCATCCGATCCAGCTCCCGGCCCAGCACCTCCTGGGTCTTCTCCGGGCTTTTCGCCTGCTGGAGGTCCGCCAGCAGTTTTTCTTTATCCTGTTCCAGGTATTCCTGAAGAGTTGCCATAGCAGATTGATTCCTTCCTGTAATTTTTACAAAAGAGGTGCACAGCTCGCGTGCAAGCACCCGCCGTTTTCTTCGTTCGTGCTCTATAAAGACGTGCACAGCTCGCGTGCAAGCACGCTCGCTGACGGGCTTGCGCCCTATACTCATTCCGAAAAATCGCTCTCCGCGTGCGAGCACGCTGCTTGCGATTTTTCTTCATTCGTGCACGTCTTTATCATATCACATTTCCTTGTTTCCAAAAACCTTATGTGTTATTATAACTCCATGTGAATCTTAACTGAGGAGGGCATGACTTATGTATATAACCTGTCTTGATATGGAAGGCGTGCTGGTACCGGAGATCTGGATTGCTTTTTCGAAGGCCAGCGGAATACCGGAGCTGAAGAGAACGACCCGGGATGAGCCGGATTATGACAAGCTGATGAAGTGGCGCCTGAATATTCTGAAGGAGCATGGCTTAAAGCTTAAAGATGTGCAGGATACCATCGCTACCATTGACCCGCTTCCGGGAGCAAGGGAGTTTCTGGATGCGCTCCGCAGCGAGGGACAGGTTCTGATTCTGAGTGATACCTTCACCCAGTTTGCCATGCCTCTCATGAAGAAGCTGGGCTATCCCACCCTGTTCTGCAATTCTCTGGAGGTAGCTCCGGACGGCGAGATCACCGGCCACAAGATGCGCATTGCCCAGTCCAAGCTTTCCACCGTGAAGGCTCTCCAGTCCATCGGATTTGACACTATCGCCTCCGGCGACAGCTACAATGACCTGGACATGATCAAGGCCAGCAAAGCAGGTTTCCTGTTCCGCTCCACACCGCAGATCATCGCCGACAACCCGGATATCCCGGCGTTCGAGGAGTTTGATGACCTTCTGGCTGCCATCCGGGAAGCCATGAAGCACTGAATCTTATCCTGATACTGTTCAACCTGATACTGTACAGTAAAGTGCTGTGAAAAAAGCATAGTCCCATAACGTCAAGAAGGATCCGGGGGTGAACAAACCCCGGATCCTTCTTTTTGGCTATGTATTTTCGCAGCACTCTGTTGGCTGTTTCTGTATAGGTTTGTTGGTGCTGTTTGCCCTCGCACCTGCCCCATGACAGCGGGCGGTATCCTGGAGAGGCGTCAACAGCGTTAAAGATGCATCAACAAGCTTTTCCTCACGAACGCTGGCGTGACCCTGTATCCGGACAGTCTTCATGGAGCAAAAAAGATGCCCCCGGCCAGTGAACCTGTATCCCGGCAGAACGCCAGAAATAAAAAAGATGCATCCGGCTTGACCTTGCGCCCGCCCCACGACAGCGGGCGGTATCCTGGAGAGGCGCCAATAGCGTTAAAGATGCATCAACAAGCTTTTCTTCACGAACGCTGGCGAGACCCTGTATCCGGACAGTCTTCATGAAACGAAAAAGATGCACCCGACCAGAGACCCTGTATCCTGACAGAACGCCTGGAATAAAAAAGATGCATCCGGCTTGACCTCGCGCCCGCCCCATGACCGCAGGCGGTATCCTGGAGAGGCGCCAGCAGCGTTAAAGATGCACCCAGCTCGCCTCGCGCCCGCCCCATAACAGGGGGTGGTATCCTGGAGAGGCGTCAGCAGCGTTAAAGATGCATCAACAAGCTTTTCCTCACGAACGCTGGCGAGACCCTCACAGCAGACACTCGTGAATTGCTTCCCGCTCTATTCCAACCTTCGCCATCAGCGCCTCCAGCTCTTCTTTTGCCTCTGTGGGCGCCGCCCAGGCGAGCCCGCAGCCGGCAGAGATGATCCGGGGTACCGGAATCATGCGGCCGGGTGCTCCCGCCGCATTGCAGGCTTTTTCCATCGCCATCGCCTCCGCGGTGGTGTGAAAAGTCACAACGATTTTCCATTCTTTTTTCCGCATGCACATCCCGCCTTTCCCCGGCTGACTGGTGCGCGTGCCGGGCACATTCTATTCTACTACAAAACAGCCGCCCTGCGGGTAAATATGCTGTCTCTTCCCATAGATTTCTTCCATTACCTCATCTTGTCCCCCGCTTCAGCCTATGCTAAAATACACAGAGGAT
>Ga0256405_10012422_pt1 | contig 10555 bp, 8 predicted proteins | sample RumenRJG_02DNA_FD_189096 | JGI IMG/M metagenome (GOLD analysis project Ga0256405, IMG submission 189096) | Bovine rumen microbial communities from Lethbridge, Alberta, Canada - RJG_02 | ecosystem: Host-associated > Mammals > Digestive system > Stomach > Rumen | place: Canada: Alberta | collected... | reverse complement strand
CTTGCCATATACTTATAGATGTATCCGAGGGCAAAAGTACAAAGAAAATGTCATACCACCAAATTTTCCGTCAAGAATCGTCATTCAAGACCTGTTTCCACTATTTCAAAGAACGCGTTGCGTTTTTCGAGGCGCAGCCTCAAAGATCGCTTATATTTCTTACATCTTACATCTTACTTCTTTTGCGATTCTCCCAATCGCATTAAGTTTTCCACTCTTGCTCTTACAGATATTCGTGACGAGCCACGAGAGGCAGTAGAGGAGCTTGGCAGTGATGGGCGCGAGGGGACGGGACCACAGGAGGCTGGGCGCTATCTGTTTGCGGAAGACGTACGAGGCGTAGTTGCTGCCCTCGCTACGACTGTATCCTACGATGTAGTATCCATTCTTCAGATGCCACTGCACGGACCAAGGGGCAGCAGCAGAGGTGGTACATTTCATAAATCTGCAGCCACGTTGCTGCAAGTACGCCACTTCCTCTTGCAACAGCTGCGTCGCTATACCCTGCCCTTGCATCTGAGGAGCCACTGCCAGAAAGTAGTCAAAGACATAACGTGAACGATATTTCGCAAAGCAGTGCATACCCACCAGTTCGCCATTGTCAGCATCCAATGCGACAAAGACTACCGAGCGCTCTATAACCCTGTCGAACTCCTCCAACGTTTTGTGCAGGAAGGGGCTGTCTATGCCATTGTCGCTCCATTGGCGGAACGACTCTTGGAACAGACTATATAGCGCCTCAACAGGCACCTGTGCTTCCTTATTTGTTCTTATTATAATCTTTCTTCTCATATCTTTATTCTATTACAGCTTATGCAGCTGCGTATCAGTTACTTTAGCCCCACTAGTACAGCTATTACGGGGTCCGTATTAGGCTATCTAGGAGCTGTATTAGCCTAATTAGGATCTGTATTAGGCTGTCTTTTTCTGAATGCGACGCCACACTCATACCTTTAGGTGTGAGAACTAGCCTATCTATGATCTGTGCTAGGCTTATTTCTGACACTTCCCACCTATGGCCTGTAATGCCCATCTACACTAGGGTTCTCGGCGGGGAAGTCTTCCCGCAACACTTCCCCTACACTTCCCTAACACTTCCCCCAGTTTTTCAGGGGCACTTGCAAAATCCTGTTTTTAAGGTTTTTGTTTAAACCCAAACCACCGATTGCTGGTGAAGCCAAACCACTCTGCAGAACCAATTCCAGGGGGGAGGTCTGGGGGAAGTCTTGGGGAAGTCTTTTGCAAACACTTCCCCTCTCGCAAGCCCTTTGTACAAAGGCATTCCGAGAGATTTGGGGAAGTGGGGAAGTCTTTCCCGTTTTTCGTCATCCATCCGCCATCATCCTTCAACCCTCTTACTTCTTAACTCTTAACTTCTTTACCTCTTAACTCTTAATTCTTAACTCTTAACTTCTTCGCCTCGCCCATCTCCCACTCGACGGATGATCCTACACCATTACCCTGCGGGCCACTTATCCCCAGTTACTTTCAATTGTTAAAGAGCGCTTGTGTGTTTTCTTATTATCAATTCTGCGTTAAAAATTTGGAAGTTTGCCGAAATGTCCTTATCTTTGCAGAAAATTCGTATTCATATGATAAAAGCGATTAAAAACAGAACTCGTGAAGAAGTGATTGCAGCTTTCCGTCAGTCAATTCAGCGTAAACACGAATGGCAAGAAAAAGCAGAAGAGGATATCAAGAGAATCCGCATGGAGCGATTGCAATTAAGTATTTGATACCCCAATCCGATTTTAAAGACACTATTGAATTATTAGCTAATAAACCTGAAGTTTAGCTGCTATTCCCCCCCCAATTGTTCATTATTTCAAAGATCGCTTTTCAGCCATCAGACATCAGCCATCATACATCTTACATCTATCGTTTTACGCCTAAAACATGTTCAGCGCACAGGGAGAGACAGGTACACTGTTATATTTCTCTTGGTATTTTATGAACCATCAGGTAATGGACCTATAGTATTTAGATCCATTTCGTCACTGATTTCATTTAGATTAACTTGTAAACAGGCGAATGATGATTTAATGTTTGATTCCATTTTCAAAACTCTTGCAAATTTCAAGTATACTGAAGAGCGATCTACATGGCTGATATTAGAATATAAATACATTTCATGATTAATCTCTTCCATTCCAGTTACAGGACTGTCCCAAGCAACATATTCGTAATATGGTAATTCTTCACGTTTCATAACAATCAAAGAACTTTGTCTAGAATCGATAAATACGATTTCTACATCCCCATAAAACATTCTTCCATCATATGTCTTCTGAATTTTCGGATGACCGTGTAATATGTCAAGCATATCTAGATAGACTCCTAAAGACAGTACAACATAGCTGCTATCGATTTTAAGTTTGTCAATTGCAGTAAGTATGTCTTGATATCTCACTTGCGATGTCCGCCGCATATATCTATTCGAAAGAAGTTGCCTTCCATATGCCATTTTTGTGTTGGCATTTAGGATTTCAGCTAAAGCATCCCCCATACCGACTATTGAGACATGCCTACCCTTAATAAAAGCATCAGCATCCATAGCCCCTGTAGCGTAGATAGGAATTGTAATATATTCTTTATTCTCATGGTGGATGCCCTGAGGTATATTCAACACTTTTTTCGATAAAGAAGTGATTATTTCCCTTTTGATTATTTCCAATTTAGATTCATCTATTTCTCCTCTTTCTGTTAGTTCAGCGTTCGTTCGTTTTAGGTTTTTTATTTGTTTAGACAATAAATCTAGCACCTCCATTCTATGGGGAAGAACCGGAAGATGAACCTTTTCTATCTCTTTATCAACGAACCAACAGCGAACATTACTTATTAGCTTCTGTATGTCTTTTACCCTCTTATCATTATCATCCAAATCATCGGTTGAAGGTGAGAATTCCATCGGTTCTGAAAATGTATAGTTATAATTATCGACAGACCAAAGCCGTATTATCAAAAGTGCCAAATATTTCTCTACATATTTAACTACCGTACTTATATCACTAACATCATTCTTCAAACCTATAAATCTGTATTTTGCAAGATGCACAAACTGGAAAGGGTCCTCTCTTTTACGTTCTATATCGTACAATGCCCTTTCAATACTAGTTGCATTACTTGGAATTAAAGGATAACTCGGTGGCATTGTATTTGAAAAAAAGAGGATATACTCTAACCACTCATATTTCTTATGGAAACACAATAGACCACCCATCATGATGTGCATATCCTCAAAAGACTTCTTCTCATCCTGACAATAATCATCTCGAAGATTAGAAAGATGGAACATGTAATCTTGATATGCTATCGCCCAATACTGTTTGAACCATTCATAATTGTCAACATGCACAATATGGTTTAATGTAACCCTCAGTAATAGAGAAGTTTGCTCAGAAACGTATCTTTCCGTAGCATGATTCAGAAGCATTGACACCACATCATTCCTCTCATAAAAGTAAGAACCTTTCTCCTTGTAAGATAAACGTAGTATGTTTTGAATGCAATGATTAACCTCGGGCGAATAGACTACTGCCGTTTTTTCTGCTGTCTGCTTTTGTTCTTCTGCAATAAACTTAAAGATAAAACTCATTCCCTTACCATACAATTCTTCTAAGTCGTGCTTTGAAGCGTACTTACAGATACAAAGCATATTGGGCAACTCAGAATTGTCATCATGTTTGTTTATTAACTCATAAAGTTGATTTGCGTCATAATAATCAAGAATAAGCTGTACTAGCAAAACAACATCCAACATTAAACAAAAAACAGAAATCAACTGAAACGCAATAACTCCATATGTCCACCAACCGTTATTCCATACCTGTATTAACAACGGGCAGATTACAGCCTCAACCATACAAGTGAGAATCAGCCAATTAAACAAAATGTATTCCGTCTCAGACTTAAACTTTTTTGTCAACTGAGGCTCAACATATTTATCCTCTATACGTTGTACAAATTCTTGCAGTAACGGATAAGCCATACCGAATATCAGTGTGAAGATGGATATGGCTACACTAAATGAATTGTTGAGGTATTCAAAAGGCATCATCTGTTATCGTTTTTTATTTCGTTGCAACAACATCTACAACAAGAATAGTTACTTATATTCTTTATTGAATCATTCTTTATGCTATCTACAGAGATTGATTCTACTATACTGTCATTAAGACTAGGCGAAGTATCTTGAGATACTTTGGGCCTTTTCTTTTTACTTTTAGGATTGTAGGTTTTACGAGGCGAGGAACTTGGACTATAAGAAATATCTGGTGATAGTTCTATCGTACCTTTTGCCCAACCTATAAAGGAAACCATAGAAGCGTTCATGTCGTTAAGAATCTTGTTCTGTAACTCAAACTTTTGTTCTATGTTCTCCCAAGTCACGTAATTATTTTTATTATTCGTTATTTGGTTTTCTTTAGGACTGTTCCCTTTCTCCAATAGTACACAGGCAACAGATAACATCAGTATAACAGAAATAGTACCTGTTAGCAATTTCTTGGTAAAATCTCGACTGATACGAAATGGTTTCATGAAAGTTTCTATTTAATCAAAAGATATTCTTTAAGAATTAACATTCAGAAGAATATTTCTCATCAATTTTATGGATTCCTCCATCTCCTCATCTGTATAGGATGGTGCTGTGTCTGGATGATCAATATGATTACGAACCTTTGTACATACAGTTTTGTAGGGCGCTGTCGGTTTATTCGGGTTTGGCGTTATTTGTTCATGTTTTGCTGAATCATAATAAGGTATACACAATGAGATCTTTTCATCACAAGCATTAATAGAATGGACACCATATTTACTCTGAATAGCACCATATAGAGCAATGTGATAGTCTATTGTTGGTATTTCAAAAGCGGCATAATTAATTTCTGATGCAGTAATGGTGGGAAGCGCCATAGGAGTTTTTACCTCCTGTTCTCTTATGACTCCATTATCGTCCTTTAAGACAATAACCAGTGTATTATTCTTGTCATTTAATGCTTCAGCCAATACATATTCTGAATGAGTTGCAAAGAACATCTGTGTCTTCTGTGAGCCATCGATAGCCTTAAACAAGTCTTGGAAATACTTCAGTATTCTTTTCTGCCACTTAGGGTGCATACTGAGTTCTGGCTCATCAATCATAATAGAAGCCCCATCAAGTTTTTCAACATTTCGAAGCAAATAGATACCACGATATACTATCTGTTTCTCACCAGTACTGAGGTCGTCAATCGATATTTGTCTGCCATATTTCTCAAAAATGACGTCAAGTTTTCCCTCACACGACACTACTCCTACATATTTAATAGAATCGAAGAAATTATCAAATGCTTGTTGGAAACGATGGATACGTGAACTCTGTATTAAATTATCAATCATTCTTCCATCCCCAGGCGACTTCTTACATTCCTTCCAATTTTCTCGCGAATCCATCGTATCAACATCGACTATCAATTGCTTCAATGATGTATAATCATCGCTACCATCATCGCCATAACTCGACGTGTCGAGTTCAGACGCTGTTGTACTCGTAATTGATTTACTCTGGTAGTCAGCCCTCGCTTTGGTATAAACACAACCACAATGCCGGATGTCGTTAATGTCTTCTCCTATTTTGCTTTCACTATTATGAGCACTTGAAGTTATAACTTGCGAACTATTATCTGAAAGATTAATACGCTGATGGAACCCAAACTTCGAATTTTGTCCATCTCCCAATTTCCTGGCCTCAAATAGAGTTCCTTGTACCTCATACTCAATACTTTCAAATGGCTCAAAAGAATGCTTATTAAGGAAGGTACAAAGAGTCGACAAAATTGTTGTTTTGCCTGTACCATTTTCACCAGCGAATACAATATTTTCATAGGGCTGGTGTGTATCTGGATTTATGAAGTTCAACTCCAGATTGCCCAAAATTGGGTGATTGGAATATTTAATCTTACGTATCTTCATTTCTATATTGTCAGCTTTTATTTGTTACAAAGCGAAGTTTCGCTCTTCCTCATGCGTCATCATATGACGACTTTGCGTATCTCAACCGCACAGTGTGCAATTTTAATCGTCTAATTCAATTACAAATTTTCTACCTTATTCCAAACAATAATGAAGAGAATCAGAAATATCAATCCAAATGAAAGCCCGACGCAGAGTTGCCAGTCGGCAGGTAGCTGTGACATAGCAGTTGACACAATAGAGGCAGTCATTAAACTAAGCAAGAACTCAGCAAGTTTTGTATATTTTTCTTTCTTATTCATATAAATTTTAGAATATCTATTTATCTTAAGTTTTTTCGTATTGTATCGTAACACCCAGACCTTTAGTCGAAGAATGTGAAGTTTCGCTCTTCCTGTTGTGTCATCGTATGGCAGCTTTGCGTTGATTCTCTATGTTTTTAAAAGTGGATCATAAGAACCGTCCCCGATTATCGAGAGTATGGCGTTGCAATGCGAATTTCTAAAAAAGTGGATCATGAGAACCGTCCCCGATTTCCGATATTGCAACACCACAATCCTACTTTCTTTATTTGTTGCAAAGCGATGTTTCGCTCATCCTCGTATCATCACATGACAGCTTTGCGTTAATAAAAATTCTGGGGTGCAAGGCGCTTTCATCGGCGCTGCGCCCCAGAAGTGTTTATTTCTACCGGACACGGGACAGCGTATGTTCCGTGTTCAATTGACTTGACAGATTAGTCCGGAATAAATGTACCTGGGTTAGCAGGTTCATCATTAAATTCCTGGCCCGTACCATCGCTCAGGCAGAGCATGGCCTGTACCTTCATTTTTATAACCTCCATTTCTGGAGCCTGATACTCAATCTTTTTCATTCTTCTCAAAATCTTTTGTTTTGTTCGTCAAAATAAGGAGAAGAGTCCGCCCACGCCCAAGGTGGAGTGAGCGAACTCTTATACTTAGAGGGTTAATTACTTAACAACAACCTTCTTGCCGTTGTTGATGTAGATACCCTTCTGAGTGGGAACGCCCTGCAGCTTGACACCGTTCAGAGTGTACCAGCCATCAACGCTGTAAGTCTCCATGGTCTCAACGTTCAGCACCTTGATAGCAGTGGTATTGCCATCGGGCTCCTCGATAGTGATCATAGGATGAGCAGCGGTAGACTTGGTCAGGTCGAGGTAAGCACGGAGAGGCTTGATGGGCAGTTTGTTGTCAGAAGTGTACTGACTCAACTCAGACCATGCGCCACCGCCCATAGCCCAGATGCCTGCGCCATAGATCTCAGTAGTCTTATAGGTACCGATAATCTTGTTGTTTGCACCGTCCTTCTTCTCAACAGTAGCTGTATAGGTCTTGTTCTTGATAGTACGGTTAGTGAATACCACCTGGTTCAGATTGTTTGTCTCATTGCTGGGATAGATCATGAACGGAGTGTTGGCGTCAATCTTGCCAGAAACCTTGAGCTTGAAGCTCATGTTGCCATTGGTGTTAGCCTCATCAAGTACGTCGATAACTGCATAACCGAATGCTGTAGACAGATCCTTAACAGTAACGTCAAACGGCAGTACCAATACGTTCCACTTCTCTACATTCAGATTACGTGGGTTGAAGGTTACGGTAAAGTCGGTCTTATCAGCATCAGTAGCACTAGCGTAGATGCTATTGAGTACAGTGGTGAGGTCCTTAGTGTCGTCAAGTGCTAAGTAGGAAACTGAAGATGCATCAATAACCGTGGCCACGCCCGTAGCATCCATGATGATGTTATAGTTAGCGTACTTGGAAGCAGTACCTCCTACATCAGCGAGGGTAATGTTATAGGAACCTGCGTCAGATGAAATAGTAGCAGAAGTACCACTTGTTGCGATGGTAGTCGTCAGCTTGAACACGTTCGAAATATCGTCTACCAGTCCTTCGTCATCGACACCTGACTCTACATAATATGCATTCTGATTCAGGTTATAAGCCTGTCCCTTTACGAATGTCTGGTTGTAAGTGGTTACGTGCAGAGGACGCTTGGTAATGGTGTACTGAGCAGCAACGTAGTGGATGTTGTAGTTCTTAGCAGTAGCGCCGCTAAGTCTCAGCACGTAAGGAGTAGCCTGGTAAGCACCGGTGTTTGCACCAACGACTTCGAGCTTCAGGTTAGTCAGGTCAACGACGTCAGTCTCTTGAACCTTACCATCGATAATCAGACCATTCTCCTTGTCCAGCTCAACGCTAATGGGCTGGCCATCGTAAACTTTCTCCAGAGTATACTTGCTCAGATCCAGAGCAATCGTCAAATCAGCAGCGTTGAAAGTCAGCCAGTTGTAACCAGCGGTAGTGCTCAAGTTATAGTTACCCTTAGCAGTCTTAGCTTTTTCAATAGCTTCAGCCTTAGCTTCAGCAGTTGCAGTAGTTGCATTTACCACTGCAGTGATTTCGTCATCAGTTCTCCACTCAGCGTACAGCTTATACTTACCTGCGTTAGTACCTGATGTCTCAGCAGTTTCAGCCTTCGTAACCTTGATAGCGTTGCGCAGAGCAGCAAAGTCAGCAGCAATAGCACCAGTCAGACCTGCGTCAGTGCCCACAGTAGAACCAGCATCTACCAACGTAAAGGTCTTCTCTTCGCCATAGTTCAGCGCGTCTGCCTTGACATTAGCAGTCAGGTCTTTCTTCTTGATGGTGTAGGTACCCTTCTGAGCCTTGAAGGTATAGTTAGCGAGTGTGAATGCCTTGTTGACATCCTCATTCTCAATCTTCAGAGCGTAGGTGGTATTCTCTGCGTTAGCATTAGCTGTTGCGTCAGCGGCATTGTTCCATGTCCAGGCGGGAGCCTCAGTACCTGCAGTTGCATCAGTTGTATTGAAAACTACGTCAGCGGCGGTCTTGTTATCTACAAAGCCCTGGAATTCGAAGTGAGAAGACACAGGAGTGGTCGTACTTGTCGGGTGCCAAGCAGCCTCGTTATCAGTAGCATTTGCGGGAACGGTGGGAAGCGTGGCGATACCGTTGTAAGTCTTCATAGCTACAGGCTTTACCAAGAGGATGGCAGCATTGATGGTGAAGGTCTGCTGAATAGCAGTAGTGGCATAATTACCTTTACCAGTAAATCTGATATTGTGGATGCCAGCAGTGATATGTGCATCTTCATTGTTAGAACCATCCTTGTATACTACGGTGTAGTCCTTATTTTCTACCAAGTCCACATTCAAAGCCTTGTCATGTACAGTGTACTTAGGAGTCTGAGCGTAGCCAGTGTAGGTAATCAGATCGTCGCCGCTGTCCTTGATGGTGATGACCAGGGTTCCCACGGTAGCCGGGGTAGTAGATGTATCATCAACAGAGAACGCCTTAGCGGTAATCGAGTAGAAAGCCTGTGCGGGAGTGGTCTCTGTAGTCTTAATGTCCGTGCTGGCGATGGTGTAGTTCTTAGCCAGTGTAGCGTCAGTAATGGTAGCAGTCAAGGCTTTGTTACCTACGCCCTCACCCTTTGCTCTTGTAAAACTAATCTTGCTGGCGGGATTAGTACCAAACTTTTTACCCGTACCAACGAGATTGGCAGGAGAAGTGCCATAGCCCTCTTTAACAGCGTCAGCGTCAACAGTTGTAGTTGTACCTGATGTTGTTGATTTGAAGGTAAACAGCGTGCCATCCTGAGTGGCGTCGTTGTTATAAGCCTTCGTACCAGGAGTACCAGACAGAATCAGAGGCATCTTCTTAATCTCGAAAGAAGCCACCAGTGAGTTCTCGTAAGTAGATTTACCTGTAACCTTAGCATAGATAACGGTACCGGCATCCTTAGCTTTCACCTGAGCTTCTGTCAGCTTATTAGCTTCCGTACAAGCCTCATCGCTGAAGAAACCATCAACAGTGTAGTTAGTGTTGTTCGTCAACGGTTCGTTTACCTTGTTATACACAACGATATCCGTGGCAGCAGGAGTAGTGCCAGCCCATGTCGGTGCATAACCGTAATAGGTACTGGGGATGACCATCTTACCCTGAGACAGATCTTCAGCAAAGCCTGCCAAAGGCAAAAGTGCCATCAACATCAAAATAAGAAAATGTTTTCTCATACGTTTAAAAATTTAGTTAATAAAATAATTATAAGTGAATTAAAAATTGCTCTACGCTAAGAGTTCGTGTGCCATCAGCGGCACACCTTATTATATATATTATATAGTCAAGAGACTGGCCGTACAACTGGTCTAAGGTCTCGCATTATCTGCATGAAATTAGTGCACAGGCCCTCGCGTGGGTATGCATTTCGGGAGCAAAGGTAAATAAAATCTGTGAAACTGCAAAGTTTTTTCACAAAAAAATCAAAAAAACCTCGATTTTCTTACATTTAACATAAAAAAACATGCATATCCGCAAGAATTCCCACAATTTTTAAGCTCACCAGCAAATTCCTGGTTGCGCAAGTAGTCCATAAAAACATGTTGTATTCCAAGAAATATGGCCGAAAGTTTGGAACTTTCGAGTTTTTTACTTACTTTTGCAGCAAGAAAAATTTACTGCAATGCTTGACTCAATAATATTCAGCAAGACTAAAGGTACTCTGGAGATTTCGGTTTCTGTGTATGTCTTTAAGGAGAACGACGTGTTTATTGCCTATT
>Ga0256405_10012421_pt1 | contig 10555 bp, 7 predicted proteins | sample RumenRJG_02DNA_FD_189096 | JGI IMG/M metagenome (GOLD analysis project Ga0256405, IMG submission 189096) | Bovine rumen microbial communities from Lethbridge, Alberta, Canada - RJG_02 | ecosystem: Host-associated > Mammals > Digestive system > Stomach > Rumen | place: Canada: Alberta | collected... | reverse complement strand
CATCACCGGTATTGGTCATCTTACTGGTTTTGTTGAGTTTCTGGGTGTTTAGGAAATATACTTTCCCAAGTTCAAGCTTATCGCCTCGGAAACTATCGTCAAGAGTAACCAATTGATTAAGCACCAATCTATCACAGTACTTAATCATTTTCTGCCTACTCTGTTCATTAAGTTCAGGAGCATCACTCAACCAAATAAAGATGGTTTCAGGCATTGGTGCCATCATGCCCTCCTCATCTCCACACATCATCGCTTCAATGAAACTGGCCATCATGATGGTTTTGCCAGCACCGGTAGGAGCGGTAAAAGAGATAATCTGCTTTTGGCCAAAGTGTTGCCAGTTCATCTGAGCCATAGCTGCTACTTTGCGCAGCTCTAACATTCTCTGTTTCTGAAATGGTTTTAATGCTATATTCATATTGCTCCGTTCTTCTTATTTTGCTGCATAGTTAATTCTGAAATTCTCCAAATAGTCTCTATACAATTGATAAGTTTTGAATTCTCTCAACTCATCAATCATTGTGAGATAAGCGTTTTGGCTGTCTGTAATGATATAGACAACCTCTATTTCGGGATGTTTATCCAGTTCATTACGGAACTGACGGAAACATGATTCTTTTTTCAAGATGGCGATGTGGTTTTGGGACCAAATTACATAGTCACCCTCTATATTGGACGGACATTCGCCTTTAGCTCCAGCTTTCATCCATAAGATAGGCAGAAGTTCCTGTAGCTGACGTCCGCGAGCCACAGACCTTTTATCCAGGAAGCCTAACTTGAAGAAAGTAGCGTTTGCTTTAAAACCATCTTTCATGGGCATTGATACAGGAACGGTTTCCTCTAATTTGCCCATCAGTTGGCTTATTTCTTCTTTGACCTGACGGTAAATCGTGTCCTTGTCAGTCACTATATAGAAGTTAGTAATATGCTCATTCCCTTCCAAAGTTTCCATATAATCGTCTATCTTGGTGACATCAAAGAGAATGGAAGCATTGTAGCTATCATCTTCTGGCACAAGAAACGGCACATCAGAATTCATTGTAGGCAGTTTTACTTCTTTCTGCTTGTTGACGAGAGTTACCAAGGACTTCTTGTGCTTCAATGCTGCTCCTGCAGGGAAGAAGTTAACCTGCGTAAACTTTCTTTCCGTTTCTTTCGTCTCTGTAAGAGAAGATATATAATCGCCATTGATAGGTTGGTCATTTACATCTATACCCAATATGCTACATTTTGTACGTGGCCAGTTAACATATCTTGCAATACCCCAACGCTCCCATTCTTCATCTCCTGGACGTATGCCCTGCGGCAGAAGTTCTTTTTCTTTGGGCTCACCTATCTCGTTGTTAGTCACCATTACGCAACGGCGATGACCGCCATCCTCTGCGTTGAGCAGATTTACTGCATGTAGTGTAGTACCACTGCCCGCAAAGAAATCCAATATCAAAGCATTTGGTTTATTTGCAACAAAAAACCGGAGTGTATCATGTACGGCATAAAGGGATTTTGGATAGTCAAAACGCTTACCTATAATATCATTAAGAATATTTGTTCCAAATGTCTCAGCATTGTGTGTGGTCATATTCCACACTCTTTTGGGAGGGGTAGTTCCAACTGCATAGTAAACAGCATTTATAGAACCATCTTCATTATAACTCAACGTTGTTGCCTTACCCGTTTCTATATCAGAAATAGTCCCTTCTGGGAGATAATAAACAGTTCCTATTTCTTTCTTTGGATTCCAATTAACTTTCAGATATCCTTTCTTCCAATTTGTAACAGCTTGCTTCTGCTGTAGGCTCCACAATCTTTCATGGCCTTCTTTGCTAAGTGGCCATAATGCTATACAATTGTCGGGTATCGAAACAGAATGCCTATCTACGCCATGAGGTAGAACTTCACCTATTGAATGGATAGTTCCCTTTTGCTTGTCAACATAAATGGGATAAAATTGGTTGGGACGAGATTCCCTAATAGCTTGAGGTGCTCTGCGACGAAAACCTAGCCATTCTATTTCTCGATTTGACTCCTTTTTTATCTCTGAATCAAGCATATTATATTCAAACTGGGTCAATTTCGAATCACCAAGTTCAATGATGTACAAATATTCTTCAACTCGAGAGAATTGGCCAGTTCTTACAACGCCCTTTGCACTAATAACGCTTGTTATCATTTGAATCCTTGCCTCTGGGAACATTTGCTCCAACAAACATCCAAGATGATGATACTCAAGTTCGTCAATAGTAACGATCATAACAGAATCCTTGGGATTCAGCAATTTCTTGGCAATCTTCAATCTTGCCTCCATCATTGATAGCCACTTGCTATGACGATAGGAGTCCGTACCATCCACATAGTCACAGTTGTACTTCCAATCGTGGGAGTCTGGCTTATTATAAGGAGGATCAATATAAATACAATCCACTTGTCCGGCATATAGATATACCAGCAACTGCAATGCATGATAGTTATCGGCTTCAATAAGCGTGTGCCAGAGTTCACTATCTGGTGCATTCTTCACACTATCCATTGGTTTTAGATAAGGATAGATGACATCACCACGCTGTGCAATAGCAACTAAATCTGCCAAAGGAAGAACCACCTCATTCATCGTGGATAGCTGGACACAAGTTGCTTCTGTATCAGTAAGGCTCTGCACCTCATACACATCGCTTACCTTTCCGTTGCGTATCACCACATTAGTTCCCCTCCTTATTGGCACCTCTGGTGTCAACAGGTTATCAGGCATGTGGTGTTCAAAAACCAGTCCAAAACTTTTCTTTTTCATCAGACGAGCCAACTCCATCTGAATCTCTCCTCTCAGATTCTCGTCAGCTATGCGTTCTATGTATTGATCTATTGCAGCCATATTCTTTTTAGTTTATATTTCATGCACCATTCTTAGTGCCCTCATGTCCTCTTCCATCTCTCTTTTTCCGTCTTCGAACCATCTTAAAGGTATAAGCTTGGCTCTTGTTGTTTACACAATCTCCAAAACCGAATTGAGTGGAATATTAACTTCCCAGTGACCCGAACGAGGGGAGCCGGTTCGGGATATATAACCTTTTTGTTTCATGTCGGCAATTTCTCTTTCCAATGTGCGTTTCTTTACCGCCAATTTTGTCGCCAATTGATTGACAGAAATCGCACAATCCACCCGAATAGAATCTATTATATCTTTCTGAAACTCAGTTAATTCAATTATAGGAATATCACCGCCATTTTTACCGCCATTTTTACCGCCAATATCACCGCCATTCTCGGTAACATAGTTTTGGACGACTTTCACATCTACCTTGAATGCTGTGATTAGATTCACATCAAACTCAGCAGGGGGATTGCCATTCTCTTTCAAGTCCGCCTGGACTTGTCCTACACCGCGATTGAACATGTTGACATAGCCCATTGTCTTCATGGCACTGGCTATGAGAGGATTGCGATAGTCGTTCACAGTGGGAAAATTCTCGGGGCGTGCATTACCATACAGCCCTCCTGCATTCAAAATTTCTAAATGCCCTGCATACTCATAGAAACGCAGCGGTGTATTACTCTGCAGATCACGGTGCATGCAGGCATTGAGTAATAGCTCTCGAATGGCCGTGTAGGGGTAGTTGCTGACCATCTCCTCGCGTAGTATGGAAACGAATACGGGCTTCTTCTTAATGACTGACAATTCCAGCAGTGATTCCAGACGTGGTAGCAGTTCGCAATAATTGCCTTCCAACTGCATCTCATTCTCAACCTCACTTGTTACATCCTCTCCCTTGAAGCAAACATACTGCACGTACAGGCCTGGCATGAAACGTCGCGGCTTCATACCAAATAGTGCGATGGCGCCGTAGGTGGGGCATTGATGCTCTGTGTCATACATGCCAACGGCAGACATCTGTTCCTCAATCGGACGAGTGTCGGACTCAACTAATTCTTTACCTAATAGCGGTATCAGATATTTTGTTCGAAGCGAATCTGTGTTAATATCATTGAGTTTGGCTGCAAAACAGGGAGTGGCATCAAAGGAAGCCATAAATGACATCCTGCGTTCTGCCAAAATTCGTTCTTCAGCTTCTGTAGCTATATCACGCCTTGGGCCTATACGTATGAAGCAACGACCACGATAACGCACAGGAGGCAAATCGGACGGACTCACCTCGGCCACCAGAAGGTCACCTTCAGGAAATGTGAACCTATCGACGCTCATCACAGGAATGGGCAATATGTTGCCGTTGCTTCGGATGGCTGCTATCTTCTTCAGCAGATCATCCGTTACCTTAAGCCCCGACAGTTCCCCGTTGTCGTGGGCACCCAGTATCAAGTAACCTTTCTTGCGCGAGTTGGGTAGGTCGTTGGCAAACGCACAGATGGCCTCTTGGAACTTATCCATATCGCCAGTTGATATAGTGCGCTCTACACGATAGGTTTCCGTGCTATGCAGCAGTTCTTGTATTTCGTCTTTTGTTATCATTTGTTGTATTTCAATTCTTAAATTGCCATCCTTGCTTTAACTTATTTGTCTAGTTCTTCAAACCTGACGAGGTCTTTTAAATCCACATCAAGTAATCTTGTTATCTTCATTAGCATTTCTAATGGGGGCTGTGACGAGTTGGTACACCACTTCGACACGGTTGTTGGCGAACAGCCCAACTCTTTGGAAAGCCAAAGATTGGACTTCTTCTTTTCCACCAGTATCACTTTTAAGCGATTGAGATCTTTGTTAGCAGCCATATCTTCTATTATATAAACGCTACAAAGATACGAACTTTATTCTAAAAATACGACTTGAAGGCTAAATAATTTGCGAAATTTAATGAAAAACGTTCATTTTATAGATAGAAGTGGGCCAAAACCGTGAAGCCTCGCCATCTTCTCAGACAACGAGGCTCGTTTGAGGTTCCAAATAGTCGGCCAAAACTTAAAGTTACCAACCTCGGCGGGATACGCCTATATTTATTACGTTTGAGAATCGTTTTTATTGCAAAAAAGAGGGCTGGCAGCTCTCGTAGTCTGTCAGTCCTCGATAGAGATGAATGGTTTACTTCCAGATCAGTTCTGGTCGGCGTAGTCCCACTCGTCAGGCTCGGAGTTGATCTCCAGCACGGTGCCCTTAGTAGGCATTTGGAACGAGCCAGTGTAGGTTCCGTCGTTCTCAGTCAGCGTGATGCGGTTGCCGTTGACTTTCGCAATGGGCTCCTTGCCCTCAACAGGCACGACGCTGATGTTCACGTTAGAGCCGGAATGCACGTTGTCGTTGCTGTTAATCTCCTGCTCACTGTCGTCGGTCACGGTTGACGTACCATTGCCATACTTGTAGATGACCAGTCTGTAGTCACCCTCGGTACCGCTCTCCGAACCACTGTTGCCGCTGGTGTTGCCACCCGTCGAGCCGCCAGTGTTGGTGCCAGAACCGCTGTTGCTACCTGAGTTGGTAGAACCACCGTTAGTGCTACCACCATTCTGAGTGCCACTGCCGCTGTTCTGAGAACCACTTCCAGAGTTGGTGTTACCAGAGGTAGAACCTCCATTTGAGCCTCCGTTAGAAGAACCGTTGTCAACGCCATTATCATCGCTGTTGTCCTCGTTGTTCTCGACTGTGCCGTCATCAGAACTGGTCACGCGCTTCACCTCATTACCATTACGGTCGTAGCAGGTGATGACGATAGCTGTGTTCTTCAGTTCGTCTTTCAGATCGATCGAAGGAGTGAAGATGATGCGACGGGTCTTGATAAGACCAGACTTGACATCGTTCACATTTTCAACCGCAGTGGCAGACAGACCGAAGCGCATAGTACCCAAACCGGGCAGTGCAACGGAGTGACCCTCAGTGGCCCATGCCTTGATAACCTGGCCAGCGGCATCCCAACAGGCCTGCATCACACCTTGGCTCACACCCGAGCGAAGCGCAGCTTCACGTATTACCTTGTCCTGAGCGAGTGAACTGTAAAGATCGGGAACCATGACGTAACGCCAAGAACCCTCGCTTTGCTTACTGAACTTCAGCAACTTCTCCTTTGCTTTTACTTTAAGTGCCATAAGAAAACAATCTTTTTACGTTAAAAAACTATGTTACCTGATTCTCAATGTCGACTCAGTCCTCCTAAAGCCCTTCAGCAGTACCAACTTTTCTTCTGTTCCGGCAGCCATTCTGCAACCCCTCGAATTAGGCGCCTTTTTCCTCCGTGGCTTCGTAGAACTTTTTCCGTCGCATCCAAAAAAGTATTCGACCGCATCCCAGTAAAAATCAGACCTCGTTCAACATTGCAAAGGTACTCATTTTTTGTCAGATTAGCAAGTATCCTAATGTTCTCAATCCCCTAATGCCCACTTACTGTAACTTATTGGTAATTAATGCATTTTTCTCAAGAAAATGTTTGGTAATTTCGAAGAATTTTAGTAATTTTGCACCTATGAACAGAGAAGTAAAAACATACGGTAGAATGGAGCTGGCGGTGATGTATTTCCCGGCCATTGCTCCCCGCTCTGCCTGGAGGAGGATGAAGGATTTGCTTCGTGAAAGTTCCACCACGGCAGAGCTCGCAGAACTCACCCGACGGGTCTTCATGCCCGCCGAGGTCTCTCTCATCTTTAAGACATTTGGTATGCCATAAATCTTTAATACTCCCTTTTGGCACAGGATTTGCAGGATAACGAATAAATAATGGAAAGAGGATATGTTTACAGATAAAGACTTCATAGTCCAATGCAGTATTTCTTCTCAGGTAGGCGTTAGAAAAGCATCTGAGGAGCAGATAGCTGCTGCAGAATACATACCAGCAGATAAGAAGGATTCATTATGGCTGACCATGGACGGGTACCCCAACATGTCTCTGCCCGGACAACTATCTTTTAGTCGAGAGGCAATGAGCATTAGTCAGTATAAGACGAATCTTTTATATGGCCACTCAGTGACAGCCCTTCACGGAAGGCAAGACCCTTACAGATGGGTCGGTAGTTTCTCTGGGCAGTGGGAGGGTGCGCAGACAATCCTGTTAGATGCTGACGAATGCCCCATTGAGCTCCAAGATTTGTGGGATAGGCTACAGCGGAAACCAACCTTCGCTTTTACTACGCAGCACCATCAAGTGGCCAATTACGGTAACAGGTTCCGGCTTGTCTATGCATTCGACCAAGTGATGCATAATAAGGATGACTACAATAAGATAGCGCATGCCCTCATGTTTGAGGTGGAGGAAACGATACGGCAGGCTGGGTATAACGACTATAAGCTTGATCCGTGTACAACTGGTGAAGGAAGATTCTTCTTGGGGAATCCGAATGCTGGAGTAACTACGTTCGATTCGTGGACTGTCTATAGCCCACTTGATATCGTCAGCGTCTATGATGACACACCCCACCAACAGTTCACTACTCTGGATGTTGATACGAAGAGTTCCATACAAAGTAAACAAGCGAAGCATTCACAATCGGAGATGGGTCGGGGAGTCTCTCCAACTCGTCCACATCCTTTTGTTTATCTCAAAAAGGACATTGCCCAAAACATGAAGAGAGATTGTGAAAAGCCGAATGCCGACATACAGGAAATCGTCAAGAAGTATTCTTCTGACTATATTACGAGATTCAAAACCTCTTTGGAAGAAACTCCGGCTGAGCAGTCTTATATTGAATGTCCCGATGATTATCTTGAAATATGGTTCAGATGGTTAACCACCCATCAACCTGGGCGAAAGCCAATCAAAGAAATCAAGCGTTTCCGAAATGGCGATGGTCGCCATCTGCTGCTTCGCATTCAGCTGCTTGTTGTGATGGCCATCCATCATGACAGACTCTGTTTCGACGAATTAGTATTTCACGCTTTGGCTCTTTTCAACATGGCTTACTCAAATAAGAACCGAGACGGTTCAATATGTACGGGTAAAGATTACTTCACGCCTGCTAGACTGTGGAGTATTGCCAAGGAGGTTTGGATTGCGAACCCTGAATATGTTAAGATAACCATGGCCAAGCAATTCAAGAAATGCCATAAATCATGGATGGTGAACCCGAAGTATGCTAATGCTCAGGGTAAGAGACCCATCGAGGTAAAAGGAGAGGTACAACACGATATCGCGGTCAAGAAATGGTTTGGTCGTATAGAGAAGATCAAGACGCTGGTGAAAAATGGCATCAGTTATAGAAAAATGGCTGATACACTCAGCGCGATGCTAGGCAAACCGATAAATACAAGTACATTGGGCAGATATATACGTCTATGGCGCAAAAAAAAATCTGAAATTGTCAAAATGGGGGATGTAAACGCCGAAAAAAATGAAAAAATTTGCGGTGATTGTGCTTTTTCTCCTTATTCTACTCATTTTTCTTCTACTTCTTCTACATTATCCACCTCCCCACACCCCCCTTATATCCCTAATAAAAGGCAAGCCATATTATCTGATAGTAACCAAATGAACCAGGCTAACACAACGAGGTTGCAAATGCTCGATGAACGATATGCTTGGTTCTGTAGCTTGTATGACCCGACACTTTCCCGTAATCAGAACCTAAAGAAGATGAAAGATGAAGGGTTTGACATTAGCGAATCTACCTTTAAACGGTACAAAAAGAGACGGGATAAGGAGAAAGACGTTTCACATCATTCCACGTATAGCTATGAATTGGCAGGGTAGTTGACCTACTCTGATTAACTTTTAAAGTAAATTGTAATGGATAGCAAAATGTCATTCTTCCAAAAACTCAACAGTATCCAACACCTCACGGAGAGGTTGGACTTACTTGATAGCAATCCTTCGTCAGATTTAACTGCTGGTGAAGATGTCTATACGTACATTGATGCAATAGTTTTTGCCTGCGATTATAGCTATGACAAACTTAATAAGCACTACAAGCTATTTCGTGTAGGGGTTGAGAAACAATTCTCGGAAGAAGAACTTCAGTTTATTGTAAGCAGCAGATTGAATAAGCTGACAAACCCTTTGGCTATTGGTTTTTATGCCGATGTGGTTAGCAATGCACAGCCAAAGCCGAACAGCAAGTTTGTTGATCTCGTTATTCTGAACTATTGCAAAGTGCTTCAAAGTTTTACCGACTTGAGATATAGCGATTCAGGGCCTTTTGTCAAGTCGATAGCCTATAATGTCAAAAAATACCGGAAGGATTCTGGGGAGCCAAAAGAAGTCATTGAGCAATATCTGGCTGCAAATGACTTCACCACAGCAGTTTTCAATATCCTCACCAACTGTTATAACTACAGGTTCTTCAGCTCGAAAGAAATCATTCAGATAGTAAAGCGCCATCATTTTGACCAACGACTCTCAGACAACTATTTCTCAAACAAGGAATATTTCGAGATGCTGGCCAACATAAATGGGGAATCAGAACTCGATCAGAGTGCGATATACGCCAAATTGGCTGAGAACGAGGAAACCATTATTCAGATGCATCCCAACCACATTTTCACCACAAAGAATCTGTTGGAAAAGTATAGGTATCTGTTAGATGGTGGCTTTGAACAAGAAGCTGCTGAATGCTATAAACAGTTCCTTTATGTGAAAACTCATGGAACCGGATTTGAGAGAGTTTCTGTTTCCTTGTCTATACCCAATGAAATTTTCCAACCGAAGATAGATATGATTGTTATGAGTGAATCGCCTATTATGACTATAGCAACAGATGATAGATTGTTGCCGTCTGACAACTCTATTCCATTTGAGATGTTCGGAGATTGTGACAGACTTGGAATATCAATGGATGTTTATGACAATAACGGGAATCCACACGATAAAGACGAGTATGACCAGAAGCGTGAGAAAGACAATGCTTTCCAAATTGGATACGCAGCGAGCTTCATTGCTCCCATGATGAGATCACTGCAAACTCTCATTGAAGAAGGATCGTTTACTGCAGAAAAAATACTTGAGTATCTATCTCAAACTTGGTTGGGGAAAGAAAGACAGCCAGTAACCACTGTGCTTAAAGAATCACCTGAAACATGGTTAGATATAATAAGTCCTTCGCTTACTATGCTTGTAAACGAAATAACAAAGGAAATTACAAGCAAAGGTGCCTATAAGGGTAACTATGTCTGCGCTATAGACTCGCTGACGATGAAAGAAGAAGGTTGCATCCGTGACGCTTGTCGCCATATTGGAATACCTACCATTCAACCAAGTAATTATGAGGAGCTGCTTGATAAACTAATGCCAAAGTTGGGAGAGGCTACTACTGCGGACGGTGAGCCAGTCATCAGTAAACCAGCATACCGAATGCTCCGTTGCATATTAGGTAAACCTGGAATGGATCTTAGAAACAGCATAGCCCACGGATTCACATGCCGTGCAGATTACAATTTGCAAATGGCACTATGTGTGTTACATTGCTTGCTAAAAGTCTCGACAATCAAAGTGAAATAAACTTCACACAATAGACCTCCACCTTTGCCAAGAGCAGACGGCAAGGGTGGAGGTCTGATTTTGAACGGGAGTTCAGCCGATGATGGCCAGCCGGTTGTTGGCAATATCGTACCCAACGGGATGGGCGAAGCTGATGGCCTTACCGGCATAGACGGCTGAGACATCAATGCCTCGTCGTTGGAACTCGTCAATGAGTG
>Ga0256405_10012418_pt1 | contig 10556 bp, 5 predicted proteins | sample RumenRJG_02DNA_FD_189096 | JGI IMG/M metagenome (GOLD analysis project Ga0256405, IMG submission 189096) | Bovine rumen microbial communities from Lethbridge, Alberta, Canada - RJG_02 | ecosystem: Host-associated > Mammals > Digestive system > Stomach > Rumen | place: Canada: Alberta | collected... | reverse complement strand
GCAGAAAGACAGCTAATCTTACTCACTTAGCTGTCTTTCACTTAAGAATTATAGTATCTGACATTCTTAATTGAGGCTTACAGTTTACAAGACGAAGTATATGATCAGGACTTCCTGTATTTGGTAGTTCTCACGATATGGTATTACAATGAATATACATACCCTCGACCATGCACAACAGAATGTCTAGAAATGCCGCCTAACTCATGACTAAAGTCACGAGCGTGCGGCGGCAAAATCGTCAATGCCGACTTTGTTTTGTGAAGGCCCCGATCAAGCTGCAAAGAACATTTATCGAAGGCATTATTATGGTGTCAAAAGGTGACAGGCGGTGACAGATTTTTCACCCGTTTAAGCCCGTAAATAAGCTGTTTTACATACCCTAATGGAGATAAAAACTAATCCTTGCGCTTTCGGTATTCAAGCGGAGTGACCCCGCATCGTTCCTTGAACTGCCGAGTAAAATGCTCGTAATTACGATAGCCGCATTTTCCCGCGATATCATGAGCTGTCAGATTTGTGGAGGTCAGAAGCATTTTCGCATATTCTGTCTTGGCGTTGATGAAATCCTGTATGAATGTCACCCCGAAAATTTTTTTATAATAGTACTGAAAAGAAGCCGTACTCATTCGGACTTCATGTGCCGCCCATGTTATCGAACGAGGTATGTAGGGCTCGGCATATATCTTATGGCGGATAGTAAGCAGTATCTCATGTTCGGCATCATTAATATGTTTATCGGGAATATACAGCGTATCACTTACACGGTTGAATATAAGCCACATATAATGCTCCATATTCTCCTGCGCATAGGGCGACTCGGAGGTATATTCATCGGCGATAGCCTTTATACACCAGCTGAGAAATTCGGCGGCATCTGTCGGTATCCCCTGTGCGTAGGGAATTTTTCTTTTGAGAAACTCCTCTTCTTCGCCCTCACCGAACCGAAAATGTATCCAGTCGTTTGCGAATTCATGCTTGGGCAAACACCTGTAATACTGCGGCATTCCCTGCGGATAAAGAAAGAATGAATCCTTCGGGACTACGATATCTTTACCGTAAAGTGTGAACACAGTATCGGTTTTGAGTATCAGGAGAAGACAGTCTCCGCTGCCGTTCGGACGCTCGATCAGAAAGTCCGTATCGTGTCTGTGGTTATATCCGACATTATTGATCATCATCAAACATCACTCTCCGTTTTTTAAAAAACATCATTCAAGTTATATTATATATCATTGAATTCTCATTGTCAACAGTGTATAATAAATTTAGCTTGGGGCATACAATTATGCGCATTATCCACAAGGGTGTACGCGGAGAAATGTGCGTAATCTACATGGAGTCACTTCAGTTCACTCTCAGCAAGCGGTCAATACACGGCTGAATACTCCTGCTGTCCCCACAGCCAATGGTCAGATAAGGCTGTGAAACAACCAAAGATACGGGTCTGCCGATAAAATGAGAGGCGTAAACGGCATACCTGAACAGGTCTAATATTTATGATCAAAAGGGGAATTATTTTATGAAGACTAGAAGCAGAAAGACTTTTGCGCTTTCAGTGGTCTGTGCTATGGCAGTATCCTGCCTTTCACTCATTGAACCCGTCCGCGCAGAAGCCGCTTTCGAGAAAAACGCTAAACAGACTGTTGCCGATATGGGTCTGGGGTGGAACCTAGGCAACTCGCTGGACAGCTATTCGGGCACTACGATAGGTTCTAACAGAGGAAGTACATCTTCCGAAACAGCATGGGGAAATCCCGCTACGACCAAAGCCATGATCGACATGGTAAAGAAATCGGGTGTAAAAACTGTTCGTGTACCTGTTACCTGGTACGAACATATGGATCCTGTGACCTACAAGATCGACGAAACATGGATGAACAGGGTGGAAGAGATCGTAGATTATGTTCTCGAAGACGATATGTACTGCATTATCAACGTTCATCACGATACAGGTGAAAAGGGCTGGCTGAAAGCGAACAGCACAAACCTTCAGACAAAGAAAGCAATGTTCACATCTATATGGGAACAGGTCAGCGACAATTTTGCTGATTACGGCGACAAGCTTCTGTTTGAAGGCTTCAACGAGATACTGGACGAGAGTTCTAATCAGTGGTGGATACCAAGTTCGGAAGCTTGCCCTATCGCAAATGATCTCAACCAGATCTTTGTTGATACCGTAAGAAGTTCAGGTGGAAACAATGCCAAGAGAAATCTCATATGCAACACCTATTGCGGCGGCGCGAACTATGAGATAACAAGCCAGTACGTTCTGCCTAAGGATACTATAAGCAACAGACTGATTGTTGAAGCACACGTTTATCAGCCTTTTGAATTCACGCACGAAAGTTATCCCGATATAACCTCATGGACAAAATCTCCGCTGGATAACGTACTTGATAACCTCAACAGAACATTCTCCCAGAAGGGTATCCCCGTTATTATAGGCGAGTTCGGCTGTGCAAACAAGAACAATATGGATCAGATAACTTCCTGGTCAAAGTATCTTGTTGAAAAATGCACGAAGTACGGTATGTGCTGTATATGGTGGGATAACGGTTCTCAGTATAAGATCTACAACCGCCGCACTTGTAAAGTTTCTCAGCCCGAACTGCTGAATACTATGCTTGCAGCCGCAGGTTCACAGGTTTACATTGATCCTCAGAAAAAGGTCAGGGGCGATATCAACGGCGACGGCAAACTTAACGATACCGACAAGGAACTTCTCCAGAATTATCTCATAAAGCTCTCTGATAATATCAGCATGAATGCCGATATCAACCTGGACGGCGAGATAGATGTCATCGACCTTGTTGAGATGAAAAGAGCTATACTGAACCCCGAGACTGCTCCCGATGAGAACAATCTCTGTGCAAACGAAGACAACTGGGCAAGCTGGACTGATACCTCCGAAGGCGCACAGGGCGAGCTGTTCTATGTTGACAACGGTGTTGCAATGCAGGTAGACAAGGGCGGCAAAAACGATTGGAACGCGCAGTTCTTCTATGATGCGCTTACTCTTGAACAGGGTGCAACTTACAAGCTTTCATTCGATTATATCAGTGACAAGCCTCAGTCCACATCCTTTATTGTAAATCAGGGTCACGGCGAATATCTGCCATATTACAGCGATACTCTGAAATGGTCAACTACATCCCAGCATTACACCGCTACTTTTGATTATACTTCCAAGACCGACAATGCCTGCCGTGTAACATTCAATCTCGGCGGTGGCGGAGTAAACGTACCCTACAAAGCTACTATCACAAATCTTTCTCTTGTAAAGATCAGCGGCGGTTCATCGTCTTCAACAGGATCCACAACAACAGAGACTACTGTTGCAGCAGGTACAAATATGGCTGCTGATGCTTCAAAATTCTCAGGTTGGGCAAATACCGAAGGCGGAGCTTCTGCATCATTCAAAAATCTCAGCAACGGTCTCCAGATCGCTGTAAATAATTCAGGTTCTGACGTATGGCACGTTCAGGGTATGTATCCTGACATCACCCTTGAAAAAGGCGCTACTTACGAGATATCATTCGATTATCAGGCAAACAAGTCTGTTGATATGGGATACAAGTTCCAGCAGAATTACGATCCTTACGATCAGTATTTCAACGCACCACTTAGTTTCACAACACAGAAACAGCATTATTCCAAGACTTTCGCAATGACCGAACCTACCGATGATAATGTTGCCTGTGTATTCACCTGCGGCGGCGTGAATACTCCCGTAACTGTTACTATCACAGATCTTGTTATCAAAAAGATATCTTGATACGTACTTACCCGGCAGGTACAAGATAATATGAAAAACTCTCTGTCCGAGTGATCGGCAGAGAGTTTTTTCTTATCTTTGAGTTTTTGGAGAATGTATCAGCGTCCAAGAAGTTTGCGCTTCATTTCAACAAGATCAATAACATCGATCTCGCCGTCAAAGTTGATATCGCCCTTTGAAGCATCAGTCAGACCTCCGAGTTTTACGAGATATCTGCGCAGCATATCCACATCATTTTCATCGAATACACCGTTTGCATCAACGTCACCGTTTACAGTTACAACAGGCTCTGTCACAAAAGCATTCTTTGCAACAGGCTCGAATACATAGTCTGATCCCTGACCGCCTGTATTTACCAGCTTGTAGCTTCCGTCAGCGTTGCACTTTATGGTGTAAGTTCCGCTCTTGCCGTTTTCCTCAGTGATGGTATATCTGCCGTCGCTGAGACGCTTGACTGTGCGATCACCCGTCACCTTGCCGTCAGAAATTCTGCGGAAACTGTACACGCCGTCATTCACAGCAGGACAAACAGGTGTCACAGAGAATAGCTGACAATCGAAAGCATTGTAGGGATACTGTGCGATATTTCCGCCGTTTTCCTTTGACCACTCAAATACATCAAGGGAGCTTTTCGCACCCGAGCACTTGGAAAGGAATGCGTAATATCCGTTGTTTTCAACTACCTTGAACAGCTGATTATCTGCGCCAGTATAGGTCGAAAGTTCAACATTTGTACCGTCAGCCCCGGTATTATATGCAACAGAAATGACCTTTGATTCGTCACCCACCGATGCTATCCTGCACCAGCCGTTTCCCTCCGCAACGATACGGAACTGCTGTGCAAAGCAGCCGTTCTGTTCCCACTGCTGGATATTTGTACCGTTAGCGGTACTTCCGTTCGGCAGATCAAGGGAGAGATTGCTGTTCTTGTTTACTATATAGTAGCTGACACCGGAAAGCAGATCTGTACCGCTTATCTTCAGTGAAGCACCGGGATACTCATTTGTTACGGAATCTGGGTTGAACACAAGGTCATATTCCGAATTGGTATAATCCCCCGTCCAAGCACGCTCCGAACCGCTGAACTGATCGTTCTTAGCACCCCAGACTGTCTGGTTATTGCTGCCAACGGCAGTAAAGCTCATAACCTTTTTACCCTTCTCGTTCTTGCCTGCATAGAAGTAACCCTTGTAAGTCCTGCCGTCAATAACGAGAGTAGCATCTGCTGTGGTACCGCCCTGCTTCCATGTACCGCTTGCATCGCCCGAGATAGTTCCGTTTGAGTTAAGATAGATAGTCTTATAGTTGATGATATTGCCGTTGGTTGCATTTCCGTGGTTGATATATTCGTACTTGCCGACAATATCGCTTTCATTGTAACCGCCCTTTGAAAGCTGATCTCCCGCGTATTCAAAGGGAGTAACAACAGGCCAGCCCTCAGCGTTGAAATACATCTGATGTACCCTGACCTGATGTATCTCGTAACCGTCATCGAACCTTGTATGATATACCAGATACCACTGACCGTCATCATCATGCAGAACAGAATTGTGACCGCAAGCCATATATGCCTTATCAAGGGTCGAGAACTTGTAGTTGCCCATTACTTTCAGTCCGACGGAATCCAGATCGGTATTAGAGTTCAGCACTGCGGGATTTCCTGCGGCATCAACAAAGGGACCGAGAGGAGATTTTGAACGTGATACACGCATATTATATCCGCCTGTGGAAGTCAGACCGCCGTAGGTCGTCCAGAGATAGTAGTATCCTGTATCAGCATTATATTCAATAAAAGGACCCTCACCGGATTTGCCGTAGCCGCCTGCTATTTTCGTGCCGAAGTAGCTGTCCACCATTCTGCCGTCAGAGGTCTTGCCTGTTTTAGGATGTTTACACTTACCTGTTTCGGGGTCTATTTCCAGTGTGAAGATACCTCCCGACCAGGAACCGTAGGTCATATACATCTTGCCGTCTGTGCCGTAGTATATAGTGGGGTCTATGGCATTTGGGAACAGCTGATTATTGAAATCATGATTGCTGAACCAACTGTTATTGTAAGTGACCTCGCCCTTAGCAATAAGCTCGTCTATATTTGTAGATGTGTATTTGCGGTTGACGCTCTTGGTGGAGCTGTAAACATAGCTGTCATTGTCGTAAAAACCCGAATAGATCAGCGTATCACCAAAGGTATACGTACCCTTGATATTCTTCGACCAAGCATAGCATATAACCGAACGCTTGTAAGTCGAGCTTGTGCAGAAGTACATCACATAAGCACCGCGGCTTCCGTCGGGGCACTTAAAATCAGGGTTCCATATTACATCGGGAGCCCATACCGCAAATCCGCCCTTGCAGTCTTCAAGGTCTTCGCCCGACCATGCAAAGGCTTTTTTGAGATTATCGGAAAGATTGCCGAACTCAACATTGTTATAACGTGCATAGCCGTTCGAGAAGGTATTCCAGTTCATGAGATCACTCGACTGTGCCGCATCGATATGCGAACCGAAAACATAGTACATACCGTTAGTCTTGATGATAGACGGGTCATGTACAGAAACTCTCTGACCTGCCGCATTTGCGCCGATGCTGCTCATGCCCGATATACTCAGACTGAGTGCCAGAAGCGCTGCACCGATCCTGCGTTTTTTCATTATGATTCCCCCTTAGGTATAAAATGTCAGGTAACGACAATATATTTTTAAATATTATAACATATCACAATAACTTTGACAATAACATATACGGTCATTTAATTAACATTTTCGGTCAAAAAGCGAGATATCTGCAATGCAAAAAAAGACCGACAATCAATGAACTGTCGGTCTCACATTTGTAATAATGCATACTCAGGGAATATCTACTTTATGATCATTCATCTTTCTGAGTATCTTATGATAGTACATAGCTTCATCAGCTTCAAGTATCAGGCTGTCAAGACGAACATCGTCAGTCAATCGGCTCAAAGCTGCACCGATGCTGGCAGTTACAGAATATGGCTTCTGTATGTTTGCCATCTTCTTTTTTAACACCTGATAGAACCGCTCCTTCTTCAGATCAAGAACGATATCATCATACTGCCCTACGCCTATAATATAGAATTCATCTCCGCCCGCACGTACACAAAGCTCATGTTCGTCCGTTATCGAAGCTGACACATCACCAATAACTTTGATGGCAACGTCACCCTCCTGATGCCCGAAAGTGTCGTTTATGTATTTCAGGCGATCCATATCGATAACGCATACAAACAGCTTATCATCAGGATCGGCATTTCTCCGCATTTTTTCAAATTCGCTGTACATTCCACGGCGGTTGAGCAATCCCGTCATTTTATCATGGAATGACATATCAATGAAGTGATGCTTTGAACGCACCATTTCAAGAGCGTTGTTTGCAAATCTCAGCCAGTTGCGGTAAACAAGATTGATCTTTTCCTTATCCGTAAGCTTTCTTTGCAGAACATTATACCCGAGAGTATTATCGCCGAAGTGCATAGGTGAAAAATAATACACATAAGGGACGTCGCTGTTTTCAAACATTCCCGGGAGCATTTCTTTCCTGCTGAATGTTTCGGCATCGGTGTTGGAGCAATAGTCACCGCGGCACTCTTTCGATCTCCGCATGACAAGCTTGATTCTTTCGGTATAGCCTTTCTTGCAATTCATATCCATATCCAGCCAGTCTTCGCACATACACAGGTAAATATTCTCATAAGGTGCAAGGATGTACGCGGCATCGTAGAGATTGCTTATACATTCATCAGGGGTCTGTGATGCAGTCAGCTTTTCGGGGATATAGCTCTCCATCAGCATACCGATATCGATATTATCACTAAACAAAGCCGTTGAATAGTTTTTCGAGACAAAGTACATGGAGGATTTTACCATATCCAGAGTTTTTTCAAAATCTGGCTTACAGCCGCAGCTTTTGCCGAGATGAAGCATATGTGTCAGATCGGGCTTGAAAGGAATGACCTCCTTATCGGGTTCGATCTTTGACCTTATAATGTCAACCGCATCGGCAGCACATTTTGCAAAGTTTGATTCTATGGTTGTAAGTGATATTTTATTCAGGAGCGCTTCATGTGTAGCTTCAAATCCCAGTACACGGATATCCTCCGGTACTCTCACATCATTGGCACTCAGTTTCTCGATAAGTCCCAGAGCCATATGATCGCTTGCGGCTATAACCGCATCCGGCATGGAAATTTTTCCCGATAATATATCATCAGCCAGTTTTTGACCGCTGAAATACCAGAAATCGCCGTAGATGATATGTTCGTCCTTCACCTGTAATCCTAAGTTTGCAAGCTCGTCCAGCATAACAGCAAGGCGTGATTCCGCTTCGGTATTACCCTTTTGTCCCGTCAGCAGACATATCTCTTTGCATCCGTGTACATTTACAGCATGGCGGCAGAGTTCACGGAACATAAGGTCATTGTCGCTTCTGACCATTGTAATATCGTCGATGGGGATACCAACTCCCACCAGCGGAGCGTCTGTCTGTTCTTTTATCCTATGGCAGATCTTCTCGACATATTTGGTCCTGTTCTGCAGCACAAGGCTTATTACATCAATAACTATACCATCGAACCTTGAAAAATCCGGGAGCTCATATATAGCCATCTCGCCATCGGCATATTCTCTGAAAAAGAAATCAGGCGATATCATCGCAGAAAATACAACCACATTATAACCGTATTTTTCACACTGTTCAAATATACCTGATGCCAGTCTGTTGGCGTGTATCGATTCGGGAACAGCAGTCAGAAAGCATATATTTTTACGTTCGGACATATCATCACCCCTTTCTTATCCTGTCAGCCGCAGGAGTGCCCCGATGCCTTCAGAACTATTCATTACATCTGTTTCTATTAAATAATTATACAACATAGAACAATTAATGTCAATATCAAAATTGTGAAAAACTAACATTATCAGAAAAAATTATTTTTTAATTAACGGATATGCTGCACAAATTACCTCAGCTGTTTTATACCTTAACAAAGGATATTCAAGTTGTTCGATGATTGTTTACAAATGTAAAACTATGCTGCTTGTATAATCTATTGACAAAGCCGTAAAAATTCGTTATAATATACACGCAGTTGAAACTGCAATTGATTTTGAAGAGTAAAATTACGTTCGTTAAGTGTTGACTGAACGGGGAGTTGTCAGTCAAACGAAAAGCCGTGCAGAAAAACTGCGGGCTTGCGGTTCGTATTTTGCATCCCGCTTCATAGGACAACAGATAAAAGACTCGTTGGCAGTATATCTGCTTATACGCCTTCTTTTCTGTCGTATGATGTGGAAAAGGAGGTTATTTTTATGCAGACAAACAATTCAGCAGCAAAAAACAACATCAGGGTATTCGGAACAGTGGCTGTTATGACAGCTTCGGCTATACTTGCAGCCCTCAGTATCATACTGGGCAAATTTCTCTCTATCCCTGTCGGCAACAGTATACGCATAGGCTTTGAGAATCTGCCCATAGTAATTGCATCCATCTTATTCGGACCTGTGATCGGTGCTGCAACAGCGGTCGCGGCGGATATCGTAGGCTGTATACTTCATGGATATCCTATCAATCCCATAATAACTGTGGGTGCACTGTGCATAGGTCTTATCTCGGGTTATGTTTACAGACAGATAGCTAAAAACGACACAGAGCACATAAGCACAGACAGAAGTATGCATTGGGTGAAGATATTCATAAGCGTTGTCGCCGCCTATGCTATCGGTTCAATGGTCATCAAGTCGCTGGGACTGTATATTGCATACGGCACACCTTTCCAGACCATTGTGTTCCGTGTTGTTAACGCATCTGTCAGTGCAGTTATCGATGCGACAATAGTATGGGCGCTCATGCAGAATAAGAGCTTTATGAAAGAGATCGGCAGGATAATAAAAAGATGACATATGAACAAACTCTAGGATATCTGAGAAAAGCCGCAACGAGAGGCAGTGTTCTGGGTCTTGACCGTGTAAAAGAACTGCTTCATCTGTTGGGCGACCCTCAGGAAAAGTTAAAAATAATACATATCTCGGGCACAAACGGCAAAGGTTCATTTGCGGCTATGCTGTCTTCGGTACTGCGCTGTTCGGGATACAGGACAGGCAGTTTCTGTTCGCCTGCTATGACAGGCGTGACAGACAGTTACCGTATAAACGGCGCTGAAATATCAAAAGATCGCTTTGCAGATCTTATCGGCACTATTGTGCCAATTGCGGAATCCATGGCTGAAAAGCCAACAGAATTTGAAGTTATCGCCGCAGCCGCATATCTGCTTTTTGCAGAAGAAAACTGCGATATCGCTGTGGTGGAATGCGGCATGGGAGGCGACGGCGACGCGACCAACGTTATGAAAGCTCCCCTGCTGTCGGTCATAACCAATGTTGCACTTGACCACTGCGGATTTCTTGGCAGTACAACAGCCGAGATAGCAGGTCACAAGGCGGGCATAATCAAGCAGGACTGTCCCGCTTATTTCGGCGGAAAAGACAGCGATGCTCTCGCCGTGATATCAAAACGTGCGGAACAGCTTGGCGCACCTCTGGCGCTGTATGATGACAGTCCGCTTTCAGATATCTCATACAGCCTTGACGGTATATCCTTCCGATGGGAGGGAGAAAACTACATGGTACCTCTGTGCGGCACATATCAGCGCGATAACATCGTCAACCTTATGTGCTGTGTGGATATACTAATAAAACATGGTATGACCATAGATACCGACAGCCTTCGCAAAGGTCTTGCAGAGACCATATGGCAGGGCAGG
>Ga0256405_10012417_pt1 | contig 10556 bp, 7 predicted proteins | sample RumenRJG_02DNA_FD_189096 | JGI IMG/M metagenome (GOLD analysis project Ga0256405, IMG submission 189096) | Bovine rumen microbial communities from Lethbridge, Alberta, Canada - RJG_02 | ecosystem: Host-associated > Mammals > Digestive system > Stomach > Rumen | place: Canada: Alberta | collected... | reverse complement strand
ATATGAAAGACGTTTATGGTGATATTCAAGTTGAAGATAAAGGCAAAGATGGTGTTGTTGTAAGATGAAATGGTGTTGAGATAAAACTATCTAATGAGGAGTTAAAAGAAGCTCTTGTTACTGCTCTTAAAAACTTTTCTTAAGATTTTGGTTAAAAAGCTAGGCTTAATTCCTGCCATCTCATCTTGATATTGCCAGTAACTTTCTGGAAAGCCTTCCTTAAACTTATCACAGACTACGCCAAAGTCATGGTTAGCCTCAACTGCAGTAAACTTTTGATTGATTTTCTGGGTTAAGGTGCAGTAAGAGTCTGTATCATGTGGACTATGCTCATCCTTGCCTTTATTTAGCCAATCTTCATAGTAGAAGCGATCATCAGAGAGCACAGGTTCTACTCTAGTCTTAAGGAAACTTGCTCGTGCCCACCAAAAGTTAAACCATACCATATCCCTTGTATCATCATCTGTTACTTTTTTAGGAAAGGCGCCTGCTTTAGTAATTGCTTGATTTTTATCCAAGATTTCTAAGGTCTTTTGATAATCTTTAAAGGTATATTGAGTTAAAACTACTTCATGAATTTGACGTTTTAACTTCTTTAAACCATGAGTGATCTCATAGCTCATGCCCTTAGTGTGAATATAGATAATGTAGTCGTAGCAGCTTTCATCACTGTTTTGAGGATCTACTTTATTATTAGCAAGTTCCCAAACCTTGTGAATGCCACGATATTCAAACTCGTTTTTACTGTGAGTCTGTGTTGACTTAATCTCAATGCCAAAAGACTTGAAGAACTTATCAACATTAGGAGTGTTATCAGGATTGCTGATAACTAGGTGCAGATCAGCATCTTTAAAGATACCTGAGCTTTTAATACTATTTAATTGTCTTGTGATGCGTTCTTGCCAATTAACTTTAGCATTGACGTAGACAAAGTAAACTAGGGCGATTCTTTTCATTGTTTTTTGTTAGTTTTAAACTTTTTAAATCTTGCCTTTATAGATTGTAGTAAATCTAGTTTTAGAAATCTTGTTGTGTTGTTCTGCTTTGTAAGCTAGATATTTCTTTCAACTCTTAAATAGATGATGAGATCTGGCTTAAAGTCGCTAGTGTACTTGTAGATCTTTTGTACATCATCATATTCCCAAAGCCACAGTACTTCTTTAAAGTGATCAACTGCGAAGTTTCTAAAATAGGTACCAAAAGAGTCAGAGATAATTGCAACTTTAAGTGGGTTTTGATAGTACTCGTTTTTAGAGTATTGTACATTGCACTTATCAGCACCATCTTTGCATAACTGTGGTACTGACTCTCCTAAGAAACGATCTTCCTCTTTATCAATACCGTTAATCATGTCTTTTATGTATAACTTTGCCTTTATCTCATTGTGGGAGTGGGCAAAGTCATGGGTATCTTTAGACATGGAGATCTCAAGATTACGGTTTAAGTCGCCATATAAAAATCTTGAGTAGGTGAAAGTGTAAGGGAGTGGCTTGAAATCCTCACCTAAGATAGTTTTAAAGGTGTTTACAAAGGCATGGTAAGCGCCATATTTATTCCAATGAGTGTCATTAGTTAAATATGAAGAGGTCTTGTAGCTAAGATCTTTTGTTTTGATGATCGCATCACGATTATCAATTAAAGTGATGCCATCTTTTGCAATCTTATCCTTCAAAGTATCAAGATATCTGTATTTACCAGGGTAGCCCAAATATGGATTCATAAGCTCTGGGTAGACTGAAGCTTTATCAGGACCTACTACAAAGTAAGTGTGATCCTTATTGATGCCTTTTAAATACTTTAAGATAAGTAAGTTTTTCTCAAGATTTTTAGACTCTTCATTTACTTGTGCTGTGTGCTTTTTGTAAGCATAGTCAAAGCCATCGCCCATAAAGTACCAGCCACGAAGAGTGCCTGGTAATTTAAAGCCAATACTTGGGTCAAAATCAGAGTGCTCAGTTAAAGTATGCTCAAGTACTTGCGCCATTAAAGCTTGTACATCATGCCGTAAGAAGAGGCGGTCATTTAGCGCTTTTTGTAAATCGTCCCAATAGGCATTATTAAAGACAGTTGGGTATTTAAAAGCAGTTCTATTCTCGTTTTTAAAGACAGTCGAGCTGTTTACAGTGATGTGGCCAATTATCGGCATGATAAAGGCTAAGATGATTAAAAGAGCTTGAATGGCTTTAGTTAACATCTAAAAAATTGTGTCCTTAAAATCTAAAGTAGATAAATGGGTTATAAGTACTTGCAGTTAAGAATATTGAGCATAGCAAGAAAATGCCTATAAGTGCAAGATTATAAACTGTGGTAAAGGCAATGTTACCTTGTAATTTGTTACACAGTGTTCTAAGCCATGGCATTGTAAAGACAATGGCAAAGAAAAGGGCAATTAACTGGATATTGTCATAAAAGTACTGATTGCCGTACATAGAGTCACTGTGCTCAATTAAGCCAAACATATTTTTTAGATAGTCATAAGCTACATCAAACTGCTCAGCTCTAAAGAGTACCCAACCGATTAAGACAATAAACAAGGTAAAGAGGTGTTTACCGGTCATTAACACAAGATTACCTTTGAGCTTTGGAAAATGGGTAAGTTTCTCTATTACAATAAACACACCATGCCACATACCCCAGAGGATAAAGGTCCATTGAGCTCCATGCCAAAAGCCAGTGATGGCAAAGACTATCATGAGGTTAATACAAGTCTTAGTTAAACCATGTCTGTTACCACCTAAAGGGATGTAGACATAGTTTTTAAGCCAAGATGATAGTGAGATATGCCAACGTCTCCAAAACTCAGTAATAGAGTCAGATATATATGGATAGTTAAAGTTTTCTAAGAACTTAAAGCCAAACATCTGACCAAGACCAATCGCCATATCAGAATAGCCACTAAAGTCGTAGAAGATTTGCATGGAGTAACATAGTGCTCCAAGCCATGCCATAGGGGTACTTACGTCATTGGCAGATAAATTAAATACCTTATCAGCAACTAAGCCCATGTTATTAGCAATAAGTACTTTCTTACCAAGACCCACAATAAACCTACATAGTCCTTGATAGAACATGTCAGCTGTTACATCATGAGAGGTTAACTGATTTTCAATATCGTGGTATTTAACAATAGGACCTGCAATTAACTGTGGGAATAAGGCAATGTATAAGGCAACTGTAGCGATATTCTTTTGTGCCTTAACCTCTCCTTTATACACATCAATTACATAAGATAAAGCTTGGAAGGTATAAAAAGAAATACCAATTGGCATGACAACTTTAATAAAGTCAATGTTACCTTTAAATAATAAATTGATATTCTCGACAAAGAAGTTGAAGTACTTAAAGTAGCCTAGAATTGAGAGGTTAACAATAATGGCTATAAAGACAGATAAAAGCTTGAACTTTTGTGGAGCTACAGATACTACAATGGCTGCTACGTAATTTATGACAATAGTTAGCACCATAATACATAAGTAATATGGCTCACCCCAGGCGTAAAAGAAAAATGAGGCAATGAGTAACCAACCATTACGCATTGATTTAGGTAAGAGGTAGTAAACACCTAATACTAGGGGCAAGAAGAAGTAAATAAAGGTAATTGATGAAAATAACATGATCTTTTAATCTTTCCTAATCTTTTGGTTTTCTTGCTAGTTCCTATTGCCTAATTGCTCTTGTCTGTTTCGAGCTCTGCAAATTGAGTTAAGTTTGCCCTGGTGATAGTAAGTACCACGAGATCTGGCTTGAAATAATCTAAAGCTACCCCACGGTACTTGGGAATATCAAACTCATCTACTTTCCAACCGGTGTTTAAGCGGGCATAGTATACATCTTTAAAAGTTGCTGCCATAAATGGATTGATGTTCTCATTCATACTTGAGCCCATGGTCATGACCTTTAAAGGATAGCCATTATCATTGTGCCACACACGGTATTGCTGACCATCTTGCAGTTTACCATCAAGATATGGTGGTTGAGGCTCAAAGTAGTTGTAGTCTACATCTAAGTGTTTATCGTTTTTAATACCAATGGCATCGGTTTCAATGCCTAATGAAAATTCTCTTTGGTATTCTGAGCGCACATATTTTGAGGTGCTGTGAGGTAACTTATCCCAAGATACAGCTTCAAGTCCTACATGCTTTTTAGAAAGTTCATGAATGAGTGCTTCATAGTTAGTGTAAGCACCAAAGTCAGTGTAGTGATGATCTACTTTAAAGTAGACAAAATCTTTTTCTTTGGCCTTTAGAATTTTATCTGCTGGAAATAACACCTGGGAGGTGAGGTTATCTCTGATCTCATCTATATTGCTCATATCAATGACAGGAGCCTTGGCATTATCGGCCATAAATGGATTTGAAATTGGGTAGATCTCTTGTACATCTGGTGTAATGACTAAATAAAACTCGATACCCCGTGACTTAAAGAAATCCTCTGCCTTTTTCAAACTTGCAATCGCTTTTGACATGATGTCTTGGTTATAAGTAAAGTTTGATAAGTTCTTTTCTGTGATCCAATTATTTTGCTTATTTAAAATTAAAGAGCCATTTTCAAAGATAGTATTGGTGTTATTACCAATAGTGATGTTTGACTCTAGCATTAAGTTACGTAAGCCAAAGCGGTCAGAGAGGTAATTATTTAACTCTTCAAAAAAGCGGTTGTTAAAGCTGTAGCTTTGGCTTGTTTGGTCGCCTATTGATTGAGGAGTTTTGTTTTCATTATTAGAGGATATTACACTTGTAGTTACGCTCTTAATTAGCTTGGGAAAAGTTGCTAAATCACGGCGGTCAAGAATAGATGATGTGCCTTTAACATTAAAACCAAAGATTGCAAAGGCGGTCATCAGCATAAAAATTGCTAAAAAGACAAATTTCTCAGTACCTAAAAAGACTTTAAGTAAATAAAGCTTATTAAAGATTGCTACCAATGATGGAAAGATGACTAAGTAATAAATAAAGATAGATAGAACTGTCAGGGCAATCAGCTTAATCACACTTAACTGATGCTTTGCTTGTAGGAAGTTAATAGTTACCCAGTCATTTTTAGATTCAAAAGATAAGGATAGCTTTTGACCTTTTTGTACGCTAAAGTTGTTTATATCAAGTTGTTGCTGTTCATTGCCGGTGGTCAGCTTGATGTCATTAAAGCTAACATTAGTATCAAACTCGTAGCCGTGTAGGCGTAGGTGCTTTACTTTAAGAATGATGGCGGCGTTTTCAAGATCTTGAGTGGCAGTAAATGTTAAATCATGCTTTTTAAATGATAAGTCTGTATCAAGTAAAAGTGAGTTAGTATCAAAGCTTTGATTTAGAACAAAGCCTTGCTTATTACCTTCTGCTTTATTATTGTCAGCAGTACTTTTAGAAGGGGAAATAAGCTCTAAAGATTTAGAAAAGACAACTTCAGTATTATTGCCAAAAAGACTTACTTTTAAAGCGGTAAGAGTAAAGCCATCAGTACTTACCTTTAATGCTTGATTAAAAGCAATAAGGGTAAGAACTAGAGCTAAAAAGTGCTTAAAAATATTTATAAGTAAGCTTTTATTCATGTTAAAAGTAAATGTCTTTCTCGTTTTTGTATGATCTTGAGGCTAGTTCTCAAAACCAAAGTTATTATCTGTAAAGTAGCGTAAGTTTGGTACAGATAAGGTTAAAACAATAATATCTGGTTTAAATTCTTCTCTTAAAGTCTTGGTGTATTTTAATACGTTATATTTAGCACCATCTGCTCCTTGGTTTAATCTTGAGTAAATCACATCTTTAAAGGTAGCAGCAAAAAATGGATTTAAGTTTTCATTAAAACTTGTACCCATAGTATAGAGCTTTAAAGGGTAGCCTTCATCATTGTGCCATTTACGATAGGTTACAAGACCATCTGGAGCTTGAAGATCTATATATGGTAATTGAGGATCATAATATGTGTATTCTTCATCAAGATGACTTTCTCCACGTAGACCAACAGCTAAGGCTGATTCGCCAATCATAAAATCTCTGTCAAAGTCAGATCTAATAAGTTTACTTGTTGTGTGTGGCAGTTTATTCCAATCTAGATTGTTTATATCTTGATAGTGAACAGATTCAGCAAGCTCTTGTTTGATAGCATCCATTACTTTTTGATAGCCAATATATGCTCCAAAGTCTGTCCAGTGATGATCTGCTTTAAAGTAAACATAGTCTTTTGATTTTGCATTTAAAAGATCTTGTAAAGGGTAAACTACAGGGCATAATGCCTTTTCTTTAAGTAACTTAATTGTGTCAGCTTCAATGTCTGGTGTAGGTTTATTATCAATAAAATTGTTCTCAGCACTATAGACTTCATAGGTTTCAGGAACAATTACTAAAACAAATTGAATGCCTTGAGCATTTAAATAGCTGCTTAGGTGATTCACATTTTCTAAAAGCTTTTGATTAAAGTTTGAATCATACTTTTGGAACATGAAATCGCCCAAACTTGCAAACCAATTGGTATTTTTATTCCAAGCACAATTACCGTTTTGAACTACCCCTTTAAGGGCTATGTCGCTTAAGAGCTTAGTTTCTAAAAATGTATTTCTCAAACCAAATCTATCTTCAAGATATGAGTTTAGTTCATTAAAGAAATTTTTGTTAATTCTGGATAATTGCAAAAAATTGTTTTTTGCATCTTGCCTATCTTTTACAGGACTCTCAATCAAGAGATTTGGAAATGATGCTAGTTCGCGCCTATCTGTAACCGAGATAGTAGCAGTCACGTTAAAACCTAAATATGCCACGACTAAAAAAATACAAAATACAACGTAGAAAATAATTTTTTCAGTTCCAAGACTTTTTAAGCTGATAAGTTTGATAAAGGCAGGTGTTATCAAACGCTTGTAGATATAAACGTAATATAAAACTACAAATACTAATGTAGAAATAAGTACAGTAACTATGTTTAAGTGATGATTATTCTTTAGCTGAGCAAGAGTAGGAAAGGCATTTTTAGCTTTAAAAGAAAGAGAAACAACATCGCCTTTTTGAACTTTAAAGTCGGTAATGTCAGCTGTTTTGTTGTTAACTTTTAAAGTGATGTTTTTATAGACTACATTAGATGTGAAGATAAAATCAGCAACTTGATATCTTTTAGAGTCAAGACTGATTTTTGTAGAATTATCTTTTTGGACAACAAAAGACAGTGCAAATGATTTAGTGCTTAATTTGCTTTTAGCATACACTGGACTGGCTAGCTTTGTCGTTTTAATGTCTTTGCCGTCATTAAATTTTAATGTCTCAGCATCAAAATTGATTTCTGCATTAGATCTTAATAATGAGCGGGATAAGGCATCTAAGTTATAGCCATCAGAGCATACTTTTAATCCTGCATTAAATACCAGAATGGTTAATGCAAGGGCAAGTAGATGTTTTAAGATTTGTTTAAAAAACTTCATGCTGTAGTAAGTTAATCTGATGCTTTAAATTTTCTAGATAAATCTTTCTATTCTTAAATAGAGGATGATATCAGGCTGATATTCTTTGATGTACTTAAGTACTTTGTCGTGGCTTGCATAAGCACTGCACCACATGGTGTTTTTAAAGTAATCAACTACATATGGCTCATAAGAAATACCGTATGAGTCAGAGATTAAAACTACCTTTAAGTCGCTTTTGCCTTTTGGATTGTAGATAGTCTCTACATCACAAGATAATCTGTCGATGTTGCATTGGAACATATCATAGGTGGCAAATTTACGAGTTTTGGTAACTTCTTTGCCACTTTCCATATCTTTTGAGGTGCAGTCTGACTCTTCTTTGATGTTATTTTCTGCTAAATCTAGAATTTCTTTAAATTCACTGATAAATGAGCTTTTGTTTAAATCACCAATGGGATTTTTAGCCCAAGAAAAAGTGTACTCAATAGGGTAGTACTTATCACCAAGAACAGTCTTCATGGTGTTATTAAAGGCAACTAGGGCACCTTTACTATTCCAGTGAGTGTCGTTAGCTAAATATAAAGAGGTCTTGTAGGTTTTATCTTTTGCTGCAACGATTGCTTCTTGATTATCTACAAGCTTGATGTTCTCTTTTAATAAAGCTTCTTTGGTTGCATTAAAGTGGCGGTATTTACCTGGGTAGCCTATGTGTTGGTTCATGTACTCAGGGTAAATTGAAGCTTTATCAGGGCCTACGATGACATAGGTATTAGGAGTAATGGACTCTAATTGTCTTACAAATAAAAGATTATCCTCATAGAATTGATCTTTTTTATCTAATTTGAAGACATGCTTTTGATAGTGCTTATCGCCACGATCACCTAAGAAGTACCAACCTACAGCGTTACCTGGGAAGGAAAACGCATCTTGGTATAAGAAGTTGGTAGTTTGGGTCATGATCTGAGATAAGTAATTAGCGGTAATTACCTGGGTGCTCTCACGACCTAGTAAGCGGTCATTTAAGGCTTTTTGTAAATCATCCCAGTAGCTTTTAACATATTCTGTAGGATAGGCAAAAGCAGTACGGTTTTCGTTTTTAAAGACCGTATTGCTATCTACAATTAAGTTGCCAACTAGGGGGATCACAAAGCACAGGGCAACTAATACAAATTGAATTACTTTAACTAACATAAGCTCTTGACCTAAAATTAACCTGCAATTACTTCAATTAACTTTTGAAAAAGTGATATTCAAAAATTAACTTTAGAAGTTAAAGTAAATAAATGGGTTAGCTGAGCCATTAAATAACATTGCAACAGAGAAGAAAGCTAAAACTGCATTTACAACAAAGGCAATGGTGTGAGTCTCATGCTCGTGGCTGTTTGAAGAGTTAAAGCTCTTAAACTTTGAGAACACTACAAAAATACCGATTGCCATAGCAACGTAATTTAAGATCTCAATGTCGTTAATAAATGGATTAGAGAAATTCTGTGCACCAAACATAATTGAGATGTAATCAAGTGCCTGAGGTAAGTTCTCTGCTCTAAAGAATACCCAACCTACCAAAATTACGATAATAGCGTAAATGTGGGAGAAGATAGTAGGTAACTTATCAAAGAACTTAGCAAGATATAGACGCTCTAAGATAATGAATAAGCCATTATATAGACCCCAAATTACGAAGGTCATATTCGCACCGTGCCATAAACCGCAGAAGAAGAATACGGTAATTAAGTTTAAATAAATTCTTGAAGTGCGAACACGTGAGCCACCTAGAGGAATATAGAGGTAATCACGTAACCAGGATGATAATGAAATATGCCAACGACGCCAGAACTCACGAATTGACTTAGTTAGATATGGCTGATTAAAGTTCTCTTCAAATCTAAAGCCTGCCATCGCTGCAAGACCGATAGCCATATCAGAGTAGGCAGAGAAGTCAAAGTAGATTTGTAGGGCATAGCCAATCGCACCTAACCAAGAGTTACCCATAGAGATAGACTCAATGTTGTAGGTAAAGGCCATGTCAGGGAATACTGATACAGTATTTGCAATTAAAATCTTTTTATTAAAGCCTAATAAGAATCTATACATACCATAGGTAAATAAAGAGCTATTAGGAGTACGGGTTTCTAAATCCTCACGTACTTGTTTAAATCTTACAATAGGACCTGCAACTAGATGTGGGAACATAAAGAAGTAGGTTAAAAAGGATAAGACTTTGTTTTTACCAGATAACTCACCACGGCTAATATCAATTAAGTAGCTAATAGCATGGAAAGTAAAGAAAGAAATACCTAAAGGTAGCATCTTAGGACTTACGGTAACTTCATCATTAGTAAAGCCTAAAACCATAGTCTCAAAGCTTGAGATTAACCAGTAAGCGTACTTGTAGAAGAATAGTGCAAGTAAGTTACAGCCTACAAAGGTAATTAAAAGAAGCTTTTGATAAAGCTCTTTTTTAGAACTAGTAGATGACTTTTGTCTTTCTAAGATAAGACCAAAGATATAGTTTAAAACACCATAGGCAATTAAAATCTTTAAGCAATGGGTACCACCACCAAAGACGTAGAAGAATAAAGATACTGCGCATAGGGCAAAGTTTCTTAAAAAGATCTTCTTTTTAAAGATAAAGTCTAAGGTCCAAAATAATGGTAGTACTAAAAAGATAAAGGTTAAGCTTGCAAATACCATGGAGTAATCTCTAGTAAAAAATTTGGTCACTATTATATCAAGATTTGGTGATTTTTCTCACACAAATCGTGCTGGATGTTGAAAAGCTCTTCTATGTTGTTTCTTGCCTGTATCATGTATCTTGGTTGTTTCTTAAGACATACTGCTGTAACAACAGCACTAGTCCTTAAATAAAACAAAATATTTTGAGATGTATCTCAAAATATTTTGTTTTTGCATATTTTGCTAACTTTGAAATCTTACCTATACTCAAATTAAGTTAATACCTTTGGTAACATTAAATTTCTGAATATCTTACAAGAGAAATTCTTTAAGAGAATCTTTTAAGAGCCTATTTCAGAGTCACTCCTTTAATTTCAAAATCATCATTTAGAAGGTAAGCATATGACTATTGATTACAGCACCATGAGAAGCAGTTTTATTAGCGCTATGAATGATATGAAAGACGTTTATGGTGATATTCAAGTTGAAGATAAAG
>Ga0256405_10012416_pt1 | contig 10556 bp, 11 predicted proteins | sample RumenRJG_02DNA_FD_189096 | JGI IMG/M metagenome (GOLD analysis project Ga0256405, IMG submission 189096) | Bovine rumen microbial communities from Lethbridge, Alberta, Canada - RJG_02 | ecosystem: Host-associated > Mammals > Digestive system > Stomach > Rumen | place: Canada: Alberta... | reverse complement strand
TAAAAATCTGTTAACAAACGGCCCCCGTTCCCTTAAAATTCCTAAACGGCATGTTTGCGCCTCTCAAACCGTATCTTTACCCTTGCCAAACGGTATCTTCAGCCCCCGCCAAGCGTGCCTTCGCCCCCTTCCGGTTGTGCCGCAGCCGTGTGCCTCAGTGACATGTGAATTTGTGACAATAAGCATCTGAAGTGAAGCACGGAATACAATCATTATAAGTTATTATTATATATAATATAATAATAAAATTCTTCTCTGACTATTTCCGCATCTGAAGAACTCCCTTAATGTCACAAAGTCAAAAGTCACAAAGTAGCGATTTAGGCATTCTATTAATTATGTGTAAAATCCCATGCGTGATTGCGGTGGTCTCGGAATTTATTTGTAATTTTGCACCTACATCGTGATACTACGGCATTCACGGTGAAGAGGCGGCAGGCGTGCTTTTGCCTCGACAATTTTTGAGGGTTAAACTAATAACGGCATTAGCTGGTTATCGAATGTATCTGGGAACGTAGGAAATTCACAAGGTACAGTATAATGGTACGATACGGCTTTATGCTCGCGTGATAGCGCGAGCTATGGGCTTATCTCCATTATACGGGCACTTCCTACGGCCTCCAGATACGGATAGAGCGCATGAGTTCGCGCTTTTTCCGTGTCGGTATTGGAGGTTGTTAGAGTGCCCGTGTTTACTTGTCGATAAGCCATGCAACTGCCATAAACGTTGACAGGTGTTTATGGACAATAGCACAGAAATGCGGCGGTTCTCGTTAGAGAGTCGTCGGTATATAGGTTGTAAGACCAAGTTGGTGGACTGGATTTTCGGTCTCATCGGCGAGCACACCCACGACATTCAATCGTTCTGCGACATTTTTGCAGGTACAGGTGTGGTGGCTCATAGGGCTTTGCAAAAATACGAGCGAGTGGTGGTAAACGATTTTCTCTACTCGAACAACATCATGTATCGCGCTTTCTTTGCTCCTACGGAATGGAGCGAGGAGAGAGCGCAAACTATCATCGACGATTTCAACGCAATAAATCCGGCAAGCCTCCGTGAGAATTATTTTTCGAAGAATTACGGTGGCAAGTACTTTCATCAAGATATAGCTAAGATGGTTGGCTACATCAGGGAGCGATTAAAGAAGATGCGACCTTGCTTAACGGAAAAGGAATATTCCGTATTGCTGGCCTCCTTGATATATAGTATTGACCGCCATGCCAATACGATGGGCCATTTCGACGCATATCACCACAAGGAACCAGCTGCTCATCTCTTTCAGATGCGGATGATAGCCGCAGAGGCTTTCGATGGTGTGGAGATTCATCAGGAAGATGCCAACCAACTGGCACGCACCGTCAATGTTGACCTGACGTATCTCGACCCGCCCTATAATTCGCGTCAGTACAGCCGGTTCTATCACGTCTATGAAAACTTGGTGCAATGGAAGAAGCCGCCGCTCTACGGTACGGCCCTGAAGCCGAAAGAGGAGAACATGAGTGACTACTGCCGTAATGCTGCGCTATCAGCCTTCACGGATTTGGTGAGTCATATCCGCAGCCGCTATTTGGTGGTTTCTTACAACAATACCTACCACTCCAAGAGTTCTTCATCAGAGAATAAAATCAAATTGGAACAGTTGGAGGAAGTGCTCAACAAGTGTGGCAAGACACAAGTTTTCAACCACGAGTTCAAGGCATTCAATAGCGGAAAGACCGAGTTTGATGACCACCGTGAGTATTTATTCATAACAGAAGTCGATGATGAAAAACGGAATAGCGCGTTCGCCTCTGTTCTACGTGGGTGACAAGTATAAGTTGGTGCGTGAAATCCGCACGCATTTTCCTGCGCACATCAACAGGTTGATAGAGCCCTTTGTGGGCGGTGGTTCGGTGATGATGAATGTCGATGCTGAAGGATACCTGGTCAACGACATTGATAGCAATGTTATCAGTCTTCATCGGATGTTGCAGGGATACGTAGGCCGAGAGGTTGAATTTACAGATGCTCTCTACGGCCTTATAGATGAGTATGGCCTTTCGTTGTCGTACAGGGCCGACGTGGTTCCGCAGGAGATGAAGAAGGCTAATCCCAAGACCTACTATGCCCGCTATAACAAGGCTGGTTATCAGCGCTTGAAGGCCGACTTCATCAATGGTGGTCAGCAAGACGTGTTAAAACTTTATTTGTTGCTCATCTATGGTTTCAACCACATGTTGCGCTTTAACGGCAATGGGGTGTTCAACTTGCCTATCGGCAACGTTGACTTCAACCAGAATGTGCATGATGCGCTACACGACTATTTTCTATTGTTGAGCCAAAAGCATGTGGAATGGCACAACGAGGACTTTCGCCAATTCTTGGGTGGTATAGATTATCAGGAGGGCGACCTTGTCTATCTCGACCCACCTTATCTGATTACCTTCAGTGAGTATAACAAACTATGGGATGAGGAAACCGAGCGCGACCTGCTGGAATTGCTCGACAATCTGGACGAACGTGGCGTCAAATTCGCTATCTCTAACGTCACCCATTATCGTGGGCGTACGAATTCTATCTTCTTGGAATGGTCGGAAAAGTATCACACGCATTCCATCAAAAGCAATTACATCAGTTTCAACGACAACAGCATCAAGCAGTTCGGCGAGGTGTTGGTAACTAATTACTAATGAATTATGGCAAGAACAAGAACACCAGAATATAAGCCATTGCTCTACACAACGACCATGCGTAATCCCGGTCGGCTGAAGTTTATGCTCTACGTGCTCAATCAATTTGATGGGCAAATACTCAATGACAATCTTGCAACAATGATATGCGGTGAGACGATCCGCTATGGATTGTATAGACCGATGAAGAAACTCATTTCCGTAAGAAATAAGTGGGAATCTTCTGAACAAGGTGAGTTTAGTGAGTATTTGCTTAACGATAACGAAGTCTCGCTGATGCTTCGCAACAATCCGCAAAGTCATAAGGAAGCAGGTTTTGCAAAAGGATGGCCATCACGCTTTGCTACCATTTACGACTTAACTAAAGAGTTGGGGCTAGCATACTTTTGGCCTGGTGAACCTATTGTTATTTCTTCATTGGGTCATCATCTGCTAAAGGCTCTAAAGGTCGAAATTGAATCTGATTCTGGCTTTATTTCCTGTGATATTACCCATCCGGAATACGAACAGCAAGTATTCATGCAAGCACTTGCCAAGTCGCAACGTCGAAATCCGTTTGTACGTGTACTTAATGATAACATTCCACTAATTCTCTTGCTTGAAACAATTCAGAAACTGAATGGCGATCCACGTCAAAATGGATGTGGAATGTCGAGACGTGAATTGCCTCTATTAATCTTTTGGAAAGACAATAATGCGGAAGCACTCTATCAGCGTATCGTAAGACTCCGAAAAGAATACGGCTATGCCCCCAGCGATGAAGTCATATGCGATATATGCATAGATGAAATCATGGAGGGAAACTTTAAGGATTTCAAGGTGAAGTCAATAGTTGATGAATACCCCGATGAATTTATTCGAAAGATGCGCATGACAGGATTGATCTCGCTAAGAGGAGCCGGACATTTCATTGACATTAACAAGAATGAAAGCGAGAAGGTTGAATACATCTTGTCGCACTATTCTCACTATACTCATTTCGATGACGAGCGAGCCTACTTTGAGTATATGGCCGAACTCGACACGAATCTCATTAAGATTAGCTCACACAAACCTGCTGCTTCAGCAAGCGAGAAGTTGCTGGATAACTGGCTGAGCATATACAACTGGGCTGTCATCAAGAAAGAACTTAACAACCTTGCCACAAAGAAAAACAGTTCAGACAACATTCTGAAGTTGCTGGCAGCCCCCTCACGGCTTGAATTCTTGACAGCATTGGCTATCCGATGTAAAATGCCCAACGTGAGAGTGGTGCCCAACTACAGTTGTGATGACGAAGGTTTGCCTACTTCAACAGCAGGGGGCAACAAAGGAGACATAGAATGCTATGAGAAACAAAATGGTGTGCTCGTAGAGGTCACAATGGCTATGGGTCGAACACAGACCATGATGGAAGTATGGCCTATAGAGCGCCATCTCGATGATTTTCAGAAACGTCAAAAGTCACAATGCATATTTGTGGCACCCTCTATCTACTCCGACAGCCAAAGACAAATTCAGTTCATCACTTTCAATTCCAAAGGCGAAAAGAAAATCCGTCCATACGACATTGAGCACCTGCTCATATTTCTTGAGCGAAGCCCAAGCTTGTACGAATATTCAATATCCTCACTTTTCGATGTGCCTCAGATGGTTCAGAAAGCAAATACCCTGATGCAAACAAACAATGGCATAGATATCTTGTCACTTTCAAGAGGACTCCAGGAAGATTTTGGTGAACAATATGCCTCCATGAATGCAAAAGATTGGTATGGCGTGGCACGCGAATATGTGGAGCAGCAGACAATGAGGTACGATATACGCGATGACGAACCCGTCATGTGGATAGCAGCTGAAGATAGTCCTGCAAGCAGGGCTTAGAGCAAAAGTTCTGTTAAATTCCATCAAAAATGATGGCGTGTGATGGTGTGAGCCATCCATAATTTGGCAAAGATGATGTTTTTTCTTAATTTTGCATCCAGAATACCAAAGCAGAACAAAGAATGACACAGAAAGAAGCCATTATAGAAGCACTTACACGATTAGGCGGCAAAGCGAGTTTGACAGACATCTATAAGCATGCTTATTGTATAGGGGATTTCAGGGGCAGCAAAGACTGGAAAGCTACCATCAGGGGATACCTACTACAAGAGGATAAGACTTTCCGCACTTCAAAAGAGCGTGGCGTCTGGGAACTGGCTTCCTATCAAGAGGAGATAGCCATTCGTGACAAGCGCATAAAGGAGTTGGAGGCTGAGGTTGAAGCGCTGAGCAGCATACCGAATGAGGATGATTTCGTGGAGCGGTTTGTAGAGGAAACCAAGCGTTTCTACAAGCACGAGCGGAAGAAGGCTGATGCTATCCGGCAGATCATGATCAAGGTGGGGCGACTGGACGCCGAGGCTGAGATTGACGCATGGATGGACGGGAAACAGACAAAAGTGGTCAAGAAAGTTGAAAAGAAAATTGTACAGAAAATCAGCAACAGCCAGGTGTTCAACGGACAAATTACGAATTCAGAATTCAACGGTGGAGGAACGACGCATGAAGGATAAAAAGACTCTGAAGACTGAAAACGCCACGATACACCAGACGAACGAGAACTGCCAGGTGTTCAACGGCCCAATTAGCGGCTGCGTGTTTGCCATGCCTGGTGCCATTGTCAATCAGCACCCCGTGCAACAGGTGAAGGATGGAGGTGATGGGCAGGGGGAGTTGAATGAACCTGATGGAGGGCAGGGGCAACAAGCCCCGGAACCTCTTCGCCCCGGCATTTTCGATACAAGGATTTTCAACACCGACGATTGTTTACGCAAACTTCGCGACACCATTGCCTCGGCCATCGACATGGGGGATGCTACTATCATGTATGGGCAACCGCAGCAGGTGCGCATCAATCCGGCGGTGCAGAGCGATTGGTATTACATTGTGAAGGCTATAGAGGAAGCAAGGGTGGCAAGAAAATTTACCGTTACTGCCTTTATTGACCAGATGGTGGAATGGTTCCCGATGCTCTTTCCTGGTGAGAACAAAGAGCAATGGGAGAAGTACAAGCGTAGGCTTTCGAAGTCCATTTCTGACGAGAAAAGTCTGTGGCGGTATGGCAAGATGAAAGAGGTGGTGACACTCCGCGACATGTGGGCCAAGCGGAAGAATGTGAGGCTCGACCAGACAAAGATGGAGCGCGTGTATGAAATTGCTTATAAGGGGTTGTGTTCGAACCTGGCAATGCTAAAGCAGGAAATTGATAAGGAAAATAATTCGTAAACCACCGATAATTTGCTATCTTTGCAAGAATGATAAACGATATGGAAAAAACGAAATACAAGACGTGACGAGGGTGAATCTGCTTTTTAAGCGCATATCAGCGCTGATAGAGCAGGCCCGAGGAGGTGTGGTCAGCACGGTGAATGTGGCGGAAGGTCGCACTATCTGGTGCTGATGCGAATTGAGAATATCGAGGCTCGTAGTTTCTACGAGATAGAGTGTGTACAGCAGCAGTGGTCGGTGAGCCAACTGAGACGGCAGGTGGGTAGCAGCCTTTATGAGCGGCTTGCCCTCAGTCGTAACAAGGATGAGGTGATGAGGCTGGCTTTGGAAGGGCAGACCATAGAGAAACCTGCTGATATCATCAAGAATCCAATGACGCTTGAATTCCTTGGATTGAGACCAGAAGCCGCCTACACGGAATCGAAACTGGAGAATGCCATTATCAGCAAACTTCAAACCTTTCTGCTGGAGATGGGCAAAGGCTTTCTCTTGAGACGCGTCAGAAGCGCTTCACCTTTGATGAGCAGAACTACTATGTGGATTTGGTGCCGTTCAACCGCTATTTGCGTGCTTTCGTGCTCATAGACCTGAAGGTGAAAAAAACTGACGCATCAGGACTTAGGGCAAATGCAGATGTATGTGAACTATTATGACCGCTACGTGCGCCTGCCATACGAGAATCCCACCATTGGCATACTGGTGTGCCAGGAGAAGAATGATGCTTTGGTGGAACTGACGCTCCCCAAGGATGCCAACATCTATGCGGCTGAGTATTCGCTCTACTTGCCTGACAAGGCTTTGCTGCAACAAAAACTAAAAGAATGGGTTGACGAGTTCCACGAGAACAATCCCGAATAAATAATTCGCTTTTCTTATAATTGGTTATCATAAGCCTCATACGTCTTCGGATGGGTGAGGCTTTTTTTTCATGTTCTTGCCGGACAATGAATCGGACTTGTCGGACACGATGATACTGATTCGCCGGACTTGTCGGACTTGGCTTTTGAAATTGCTCGTTGTTTTTTAAAGACAATGGATAAAGACCTAACTTTGCACATGTCAATCGACCACTAACGGCGTTGACAACGTAAAACATAATATGGAATCAAAGATCATGAAAGTGGTGCGCCAGGGCGAGGCCTTCAGCGTACAATCAAGCAAACAGGAGTCGGGGCAGATCAGCAAGTGCACGATCGTGCTTCGCGAGCTGGGCTCGGGGAAGTATGAGAACGAATATGCGTGCTCCATGCTGGGCCCGCTGGCCGCGTGCAGGTTCTATGAGGGCGACGTGGTGGCGGCCACGATGCGTTTCTCCGTGCACGAGTATCAGGGACAGGTGTTTCAGGAGATTCTCTTGACTGACATCGTGAAACTGGGCAAATAACAAAAAAAAATGTTTCATCTGAGTTGAGGCGAGCTAAAGAGGGAGTCCCCGGGATAATTTGCGCAACCTTTCATCTGAAGCTTCTCTCTTCTCGCTAATCAACTTAAGATTTTTTATGGAAATCAAATTGCAATTATCGGATAGTGTCTACAAGGCCCTGCTGGCTGGCGGCAACCGCATTCAGGGCAGCATAGGGCTGGTTTCGCCCACGGAGGGCAACTTCAACGCGCACCGGCGCGCACCATCGGAGCGGCCTGACACGCGCTACATCAAGCTGGCTCATGGCAGGGCGAGTGTTACCGAAGAGCGGGTGTCGCTGACGCTGAGGATTGACCGGCGGGAGACAAGTGTGGTGCCCTGCGAGGTGATTGACATGGAGTCGCAGGAGGCTTCGGATTTCGTTTATGCTAACTCTTAATTTTTCAGACGGACTATGAGTTTCGGAATAGCATTATCAGTAAGGAGCAGGGTGCGCGAGTGCACGCCCGCTCTGTTCAACCAGGTGGTCGACGCGGAGCAGACGGCGCGCGTGTGTGCCGAGATTGATGACGCGCTGGCGCAGGTGAAGCGCGGCGAGATGAGCCGTGAGGACTTTGAGACGTTCAAGGCGGAGCAGAAGAAGCGGCTGGCCATCTTCACGCCCCACGCCACGTTCCCCCAGGGCAGGAGGGCCAACGAGGATGCCGTGCCGAGCGGGCTGAGCATGTATGACGCAGACCATATAGCCCCCTGCCCCCAGGGCGCGGGGAGCTTATACCGGCGGCTGGTGGAGCACGCGCTGGCGAAGCAGCCCGTGGCCGACGAGGGGATGAAGGCTGAGCTACGGCGGCTGGGCATATGCCTGGTGCACGTGACGCCGTCTGCGGAGGGCTTCCGGCTGTTCTTTGCCGTGCCAGAGGGAATGTCGCTGGAGGAGGCTCAGCGGTGGATGTCGCGCCAGCTGGGCGACGCCGACTACGACGGGTGCGTGAAGGACTTGGCGCGGTGCTCGTTTGTGGTGCCGAGGTCCTACGTGCTCTATCTCGATGAGCAGGAGCTCTTCAGGGAAAGAACGTCTGCCGCCGCCGGGCATGGCGGTGGCGACGGGCAGGAGGGCGCGGGCAAAGCCACCGAGCCTGAGCCGCGCCCCGCGCCCCCCGAACTGAAGTTCAAGGGCATACCCTACGCCGACATCGTAGGCGAGTGGTGGCTTCGCACGGGCGGCGAACCGCAGGAGGGCGAGCGCAACGTGAAGCTGCACAAACTGGCGGTAAACCTGCGGGCCATCTGCGACAACAGGCGCGAGGTGCTCATGGCGGTGATGCCGCGCTGCGGACTCGCGGAGGCGGAACTCCGGAGCATCGTCGACTCGGCCTGCAAGGAGGAACCGAAGGGCGTGTCGCGGTTGATGGCCTCTATCATTGACCAATTATCATTGTCCATTGGCCATTCTGACGAAGATTGGGACGATGGTGCAGTCAATGTCTTTTCGTCAACGGTCAATGTTCAATGCAACAAGTTGCCCATTGGCCTTCGTGAATCGCTCGTGGGTGTGCCGGCGTCGATGCACATGCCCGTGCTCTGCTCGGTGTTGCCCATTGCGGCGGCCTACGCCGACCAGGTGGAGGTGGAGTATTGCGACGGCAATCGCCAGCGGCTGGGCCTGATGTCTATCATACGTGGCGAACAGGCGTCGGGCAAGAGTGTGTGTAAGAATGCCGTCGACGTGTGGAAGCGCCAGCTGGATGAGGAGGACGCCATGGCCCGACGGCGCGAGGAGGAGTGGAAGGAGCGCAAGAAGGGGCGCAAGGCCAACGAGAAGGCTCCCGACGACCCGAAGGTGCTCGTGAGGATGGTGCCCGTCACGGTGTCGTGCTCCACGCTCCTGAAGCGTTTCAAGAACTCTTGTGGGCATACGCTCTACTCTTTCGGTGAGGAGCTTGACACGCTCCGCAAGACCAACGGCGCGGGCTCGTGGTCGTCGAAGTATGACATCTACCGCTTGTCGTTCGACCAGGGCGAGTGGGGTCAGGACTACAACTCCGACCAGGCCGAGAGCGGCGTGGTGAAGGTGGCGTATAACTGGACCATGCTGGGCACCAATGGGGCCATGCGCAAGTGCTTCAAGGCCGACAATATCGAGAACGGACTCAGCTCTCGCATCCTGGTGGCCGAGATGCCCGACTCGTCGTTCTCGAAGATGCCCAAGTTCTCGCGGCGCTCGGCTGAGGACGAAGCGCGGATTCAGGAGGCCGTGACGCGTCTGCGCTCGTATAGCGGATTCGTCGACACGCCGCGGCTCCGCAAGGCCATCGAGGCATGGGTGGAAGAGATGCGCGTGGAGGCCGCCAAGGACATCGACCGCGTGAAGGACATCTATCGTAAGCGTGCCGCCGTGATAGGCTTCCGTTGTGGCGTGGTGTTCCATCTGCTGAGCGGAGGCAAGCGTGAGTCGAAGGCTTGCCTGGACTTTGCCCTGATGATGGCCGACTATACACTCCGTCAGCAGATAGCCGCCTTCGGCGAGGCATTGGAGGGCCAGTTCGTCGACGCGCGTAGCGAGGTCCAGCGATACGGGTCGAACCACTCCGTCTTTGACCAGCTGCCACCCACGTTCACGATGGGCGACCTGCGGGCCCTGAAGCGTGGCTTCTGCGGCGAGGCGGCTCTGAGGAAGATTATCTCGCGATGGTATCGCGACCATTGGATTGAGAAGACCGACAAGGGGCACTGGCGCAAACTTCCTGCTACTTAGTGACATTTGACTTTGTGACATTAGGGCGTCTCAATTATCAATTTTCAACCTTCAATTTTTCAATTAGCAAATGGAACTGATATTGACAAGAATTGCAAAGAAGAAGGGCTACACGATAGGGCGGCTGAGCCTCTCCCCCGGCCCCTCCGGGGAAGGTTTGAAGGGAGCCTGCTTTTGCGACACGCTGGAACCCACATGGCGCGACTATGCGCACGGTGGGCGCAAGATAAAGGGGCGGTCGGCCATTCCCGAAGGGCGCTACGCCGTGGTCATTTCGTGGTCGCCGAAGATGAAGCAGTGGCTGCCCATCTTGCTCGGAGTGCCGATGTTCTCGGGCATACGCATCCACGCGGGCAACACCGCCGAGGACACCGAGGGCTGCATCCTCGTGGGAGAGAACCTGAAGCGGGGCATGGTGCTCAACTCCAACACGTGGCTCCATCGGCTGAAACGGAAAATCGTGGAAGCCAAAGACCGGGGTGAGGCGGTGTGGATCACCATCCGATAATCACCATCACG
>Ga0256405_10012415_pt1 | contig 10557 bp, 13 predicted proteins | sample RumenRJG_02DNA_FD_189096 | JGI IMG/M metagenome (GOLD analysis project Ga0256405, IMG submission 189096) | Bovine rumen microbial communities from Lethbridge, Alberta, Canada - RJG_02 | ecosystem: Host-associated > Mammals > Digestive system > Stomach > Rumen | place: Canada: Alberta... | reverse complement strand
GTAGTGTACACGGGGCGTCGTTTGAAACAACGGTGTCCTAGCTACAAGGCCCGAGCCTAAACCGGGAAGGAAAGGCTATGTGCTGTGAGCGGCGCATACCATAACAAGCCGCACGGTATAATGTCTCCACGTGCGACACGCTCACTTTTGGGGCTGTAGCCAAGCGGTAAGGCAACGGACTTTGACTCCGTCATGCGCTGGTTCGAACCCAGCCAGCCCTGTTAAAATTTAGATGCTGCTGCAAAATATGATTGCAGAGCTAACGGCATCGCAAAGTGTTGCAACGGATATTTGCGCACTTATTTAGGAAGGAGGTGGTCTTATGCCCTTCAGTGAAAAACAACAAGAGTTTTTCAATAATTGTTCCCATAGATGGAATTTTAAAGTGGGGGCTACTTAGCTAGATCTGGTAAAACTTATGGCGATTACTTTTGGATTCCAAAGCGAATAAGAAACAGAATTGATAAACCAGGTTTGTCAGTTATATTGGGAGTGAGCAAGAGTACCATTGAAAGAAATATACTCGAACCGATGCGAACAATATGGGGACAGGACCTGGTTAGAACGATTTCTACGGACAATACGTGTTATTTATTTGGAGAACGAGTCCATTGCTTGGGTGCTGAAAAAGTATCTCAAGTGAGTAAGCTACGAGGAACCTCAATTAAATATTGTTATGGAGATGAGGTGGCTGAATGGAATGAAGAAGTTTTTGAACTTTTAAAATCGCGTCTTGATAAGCCATATAGTTGTTTTGATGGGGCATTGAACCCAGAAGGTCCAAACCATTGGCTGAAAGAGTTTCTTGATTCTGATGCGGATATTTACAATCAACATTATACGATCTTTGATAACCCGTATCTTCCAGAAGAATTTGTTCAACAGCTCTGTAAAGAGTATGAAGGTACTGTTTATTATAAGCGGTATATTTTGGGCGAATGGGCATTGGCTGAAGGCCTGATTTATCCATTCTATGAAGATTGTTTCGGTTATGCATCTGGAAATACTCCTGAGGAATATTGCTTGAGCATTGATTACGGCACGCTGAATGCTTTTGCCGCAATTTTGTGGGGAAAATTTGGCGATATTTGGTACGCAATAAAGGAATACTATTACTCAGGAAGAAATACCGGCATTCAAAAAACGGACGAAGATTACGCCCATGACCTTGATGAATTTGTAGGAAATCTTACAAGTCTCGAAACAATTATCGACCCATCTGCCGCATCATTTATTACGCTTTTGAGAAAACGCAGGGGAAAATACGTAGTCAAGAAAGCTAATAACGACGTAGATAATGGACTAAGAGAAACCGCTGTTGCTCTAAAAACCGGAAAAATTAAAATTTCTCCATCTATGAAAAACTGGAGAAAAGAGGCCGGCGGTTATGTATGGGATTCTAAGCAAGAAAAAGATGCTCCACTTAAAGAAAACGATCATTTGATGGATGCGACGCGGTACTTCGTAAAAACGAAGCGCATCAGTAAAGTCATGGAAAGCTACCATTCGCCGTTTGAAAGGAGAAGGTTGTAAGTATGCTTACGTTTCAAGATTTTGAAAAGGCAACAGATAGAGAATCTTTTATCAGTACCGCAATCAATGAGCATGTGCATAGCGAGGAATATTTAACCGCCAAATCCGCTGACGCGTATGACCATCAAAAAAATGAAACGGTTTGCAACTACATCCGCCTCATTTTTAACACTATTGGAACGCCGATTGAAGATTTTACGGCAAGTAATAATAAGATCGCGTCGAATTTTTTTCACCGCTTAAACACGCAGCGCTGCGAGTACCTCATCGGTAATGGAGTTTCTTTCTCAGATCATACGAAAGAAGTTTATGACGAGGACAATAATAAGACGGTTATCGACGAGACGAAAGAGGCCTTAGGGAAAAGATTCGACAATGATCTAAAGGAATTGGTTTATTACGGTCTCATTCATGGCACGTCTTATGGATATTGGACGGTGGACAGTGAAAAGGGCAATCGACTTTATGTGTTTAAGCTAACCGAGTTCAAAGCACTTTTTGATGAGGAAACGGGCGTAATGCGAGCCGGCATACGGTTTTGGCAAATTGATACGACGAAGCCGATGTATGCTGTACTTTATGAGGAAGACGGCTATACAAAATATAAAAGCGAAAGCGGAATTTTCGGTTTTAAGGAAATTCAGCCGAAGCACGCGTATAAAACTATCGTCAATAAGAGCGAATTTGATGGCGAAGTAATCGTAGGTGAAGAAAATTTTTCTTCTATGCCGGTAATTCCATTTTACGGCAGCCAGCTTAAACAGTCCACTCTAATTGGTATGCGGCCAGCCATTGATAGTTTTGACCTTATTAATTCTGGTTTTGCAAACGATCTTTCCGATTGTGCTCAAATTTATTGGCTGCTCGAAAATTGTGGGGGTATGTCTGATGCGGAAATTGAACGCTTTCGCGATCGCTTAAAGTTTAACCATATCGCCGTAGCTGACACTGACGAAAGCAAGGTTACGCCTTATACACAAGAAATTCCATATGCCGCTAGAAAGGAATATCTCAATCATATCAGGGCTTGCATTTATGAGGATTTTGGCGGTCTCGATGTCCATACTATTGCGGCCGGAGCTACCAACGATCATATCGATGCGGCTTACCAGCCAATGGACGAAGAGGCGGACGATCTCGAATTCCAGATAGATGAATTTATTCAGCAAATTCTCAATCTGATGGGGATTGAAGATTCTCCCATTTTTAAGCGCAATAGAATAAGCAACCAGAAAGAGCAAACGGATATGGTCCTTTCTGCTGCAGATTATTTGGACGATGAGACGATTCTTTCTAAGCTGCCATTCATTACGGTTGATGAGATTTATCGGATTCTCGCAAATAAAGACGCTGAAGACCAGGAAACTTTCGCTCAAGAGGAAGATATGGAGGATGAAGAGGCGAAGAAGAAACAATATTGATATATACTAGTAAAGCGAACTGCATAGAGAGGGTCTCTGTCGAAAGATAGAGACCTGGTTTTGAATTAAGGCGAAATCATTTGCCGTTATAAATTGGGAGTGAACAATATGCCTGACCTTGGCGCAAAGTATACAGATGACCAAATTATTCAAATGGAAAAACAATTGAAATCTGTGTATAATCAAGCATATAAAGATATTCTTCAAAAGCAGAAAGATTTCAACAAGAAATATGAGGAAAAAGAGGCCAAGTACAAAGAAAAAGTCGCAAAAGGGCAGATGAGCCAAGAAGAATTTGACGCTTGGAAGAAGGGTCAAGTGTTCCAAGGCGAACAATGGCAAAATAAAAAGAAGGACATTCTCAATACCATTTATAATAGCAACAAGATTGCAACCGACATTGTAAATGGTAAAACGCAAAATGTTTTTACATTTAATGCCAATTATATGTCATATGAACTTGAACATGAGGCCGGAGTAAACTTTGGCTTTTCTTTGTATGATTCTGCAACTGTAGTTAACTTGATCAAAAACGATCCTCAGCTTTTGCCTAAATGGAAAATTGATCAGCCTAAAGACTATACTTGGAATCAAAAAAAGCTAAACAGACAAATTACGCTGGGCATAATCGAAGGAGAAAGTTTAGACAAAATTGCAACAAGACTCGGGGATGCGCTTGCTACCCAAAACTTTAACAAAATGAGAACCTTTGCGAGAACGGCGATGACGGGTGCTCAGAATTCCGGCAGACAGATTAGTCTTAATAACGCAAAAAGTCTTGGGATTAAACTTAAAAAAGAGTGGATGGCTACGCTTGACCTGCATACTAGAATAAACCACATATTATTGGATGGGCAGAAAGTAAACACGGATGATGATTTTGAAGTTGACGGGTTAAAAATCCGTTATCCTGGCGATCCTCAAGCCGTTCCGGCTATGACATATAACTGTCGTTGTACGATGGTTGGAGACATTGAGGATTATCCTGCCACTTATGATAGATATGATAATATTGACGGTAAACCCATCAAAAATATGACGTATACCGAATGGGAGGCTGCTAAATCTAAAGGTGAAGATATTTCTCCTGTTCCATTGACGTATGCCGAATGGGAGGCCGCAAAGAAAGAGAGTAAACCGTCTGCTAATACTATAATAAATGGCAAAGATATTTCTGCCACATGGAAACGCAGGCCTGACCAATTTGATTTTGAAATCGAAGATGTTATCAATGCTCAAGGATTTGACGGAAAGCCTAGAGTAGTATCTGCTGAAGAATTTGATAAAGCGGTTAAAGTCGCAAATAATGGCAATGGATTTATTGCACAAAGAACATATTCTGCTCCTGATCAAGAAACACTTGATGCATATCGAGATCAGCTTTATAACGGCAAATGGTATGTAGATTGTTCAACTGGCGGAGCTCAGTATGGACAAGGGATGTATTGCGCTGCTGATTATAATGGACAGCTTACAGATGGCATTAAATCTGAAATGGGACACTATCAAGAACTTAATAGGGAAAGAGGGAACTCTTTTGCGTATACTGAAACATTAACCCTCGACCCAAGTGCGAAAATAATAAATTCTGATATGGTGAGGCCGGAATACTTGTTAAGGCAGGCTAAAGATTTATATTCAGATGAAAAGAATTCAAAACTCACAAAACTTTTAGAAAAATTAGACACCGAAGTGCATTCTGGAAAACCCATATATGGGACTGTTCAAAAAATTGTAAAAAACACAGGTTCAAATGAGTTGGAAAAAATCTTCGATGAATATGTGACCGTTCCTGCATTTGGAAAACCAAAGCATGATGCTGGATGTATTGCTACTATGCTTGGATACGATGCAATTAATGCAGAAGGGCATGGACAAAGTGGAAGTTATACTGTAATTTTGAATCGTACAAAAGTAATTTTTAAAGGAGAATAATTATGATTGAATTTCGTAGGAACAAAGAAACAGGTATTTTAGAAGTATGGAAAGACGGAAAATATGTAGGTGATGTAACCACGATGGGAGATGAGATAAGTAACAATACTTATAAGGAAAAATGATATGGCCGATATCGGAATTAAAGAAAATCATACAGACGAAGTGTTAAAAGCTCTTGATGAGGCCGCTCCTAAAATTTTGGAAATGATAGGGATTAAAGCTGAAAAATATGCAAAGGCTTTGTGCCCTGTTGGTACAGTAGAATCTACTGGAATAAAAGGGTATAGAGGCGGCACTCTTAGGAATTCCATTACGCATCAAGTAGAAGATAAGACTGTGCTACTCGGAACCAATGTAGAATATGCTCCTTATGTAGAACTTGGCACAGGTCCTAATTTTACGCCTCCGCCTGAATGGGAGAGTTTTGATGTACCTACATCAAAAGGCACTGGGCATGGATATGTAAGGCCAAGGCCTTATTTGAGACCAGCGATAGAAGACCATTTGGATGAGTACAAGGATATAATAGAAAACGAATTAAAAAATGCCTGAGCTCACACTCTGGTATTTATCTTTATAATTAAAGCGGTTTTATTTACATTATCATGTTAATCGTATGAAATTCTATATAAAATCTTATTCTATCTTTTGTATATATTTACATCGCCAATATCTTGCTATATAATTTTATTCAGGTAGAAGCAGTTACCTGACTCTAAGGCGAAGAACAGCCCCGAAGAAAAGGAGAGGAAAATGGCATTAACTAGAGCAATGCTCAAAGGTATGGGTTTGACTGACGAACAAATCGGAGCCATTATCGAAGAGCACACAAACGTAACCGGTGGACTTAAGGACCAAATTAAAGCTCTGAAAGAATCCGCGGATAAACTTCCAGAGGTTGAAAAGGAACTTAATGATCTTAAAGCAGGGAATGATGATTGGAAAGGTAAGTACGAGAAGGAGCATAAAGCCTTTGATGATTACAGAAAAGACATTTCCAATAAAGAGACGCTTGCTAAAGTAAAAGCTGCGTACCGTAAACTGCTGAAGGACGCTAATGTTGGTGAAAGTCATCATGATTCTATCCTTAAGGTTACGGATTTCGGCAATATCAAACTGAACGAAGATGGTACTCTCGCTGATGCCGACAAGCTAAAAGATGCAATTAAGAAAGATTGGAGTGGTTTTATCGTTACTCCCAGCACAAAAGGGGCTGGCGCGGCAACTCCTCCCGGAGGAAGTGACGCTAAGCCTAGTGGAAGAGCGGCTCAGTTGGCGGCTCAATATCACGACAATCTGTATGGAAAGGTAAAGGAGAATTAAAATGTCTTTTAATGGAAGCCATAACGGCCAGACTTATGCTCCTGGCTGGTTTCTAGCAAACAATGAGGATTGCACAAGATTTACTAAGACAATTCCTCAGGCCCTTGCAACCGATGCTCCAGATGGCACGAAATATGTGAAAATGGGCACGGTTTTCCCCGCAAATGATGGTACTGCAACGGGTATCGTTTATGAGGATGTGGATGTAACGAAGGGCGATATGCCTGGCTCGGTGGTTGTTAAGGGTGAGGTTTATGCTGATAAACTTGTCGCAGAGCTTAGTACTGAGGCAAAAACGGCACTTGAGGCACGGGGATTTGTATTTATCACGGCTAGCCCTGAGACTACCCGCCCTTATTGAAATTTGGAGGTATAACGATGGATTGGGAGAATGGCATTTTTGGAAAAATTCCTCAGACGGAGTGGTTGGACGTTGGTTTTAATGTTACCCGTCAAAATGATCCTATTGATGGACTTTTTGGGGATACTAAGACCGATAACCTGGTAGCCGAGTGGGAATCTATTGCCAATGAGTATCAAATTCCTGTCATGGCACAGTTTCACGCTTTTGATACGGAATCTCAGAAGACTTTCAGAATTCCGATTGATACCCACAACGTGGAAAAGGGCCTGATTAAGGTTAAGATTAATCAATCTGAAAGAATGAGAGCCCTTACTCGCGCTGGCGTTCAAAACGATGCAATGTTTGACTATGTTATCAACGACGGCATTCGTCTTGCCGATCAGGTGTTTACAAGGTCTAAGGTTGCAAAGAACGAGCTGATGGCTACCGGTAAGGTTACTATTAAGGAGAACGACCTTAATCTTACCGTCGATTATGGAGTTCCGAAAGCTAATACTGCATATACACTCGATTTTAGTTCTGACGCTGCTGAGGATATTTCTTCTCAAATTCAGGCTATTATTGATGATGCTACCAGCAAGGGCGTAACTATTAATGGCATGATGACCTCTAAGGCAAGCATTTCTAAGCTGAGAAATAATGAGGCTCTGCAGGTCATTATTGGCGGCGCTTCTGCGAAAGGCCAGTTGATTCGTAGAGCTGCTCTTGATGCATATCTGGAAGAGGAGTTTGGGATTGATACCATTATCACAAACGATCTTACTTATGGCAAGAGTGCTACGATTGGCGCAGACGGTCGTCCGGTAATTGCTACCGCTAGATATTTCCCCAAGGATAAAGTTACATTTTTTGCTAGTAATCCCGGCGGAAAGCTTGGCACTGGTCTGTGGGGAAATCCGCCCGAGGTTGATGATTTTGAGATTAGGGTAGGTTCTTCTGGAGTTTCTCCTTACGTGTATGTGAGTCAGTGGTTTGAGCAAGATCCTCATGTTCTTTGGACTAAGGCTTCCGCATTATTTATGCCTGTGCTTTATAACCCGGATTCTCTGTTCATTGCAAGCGTAAAGGGGTAAAATGGAGTTGAGGTATGCTGGAGCAAATTTTAGATTTTATCCATAATTATTTCGTGAAAGAGGTATATCGTGGAAAGTTTAAAATTTCCGGCAATACCTTAAACGTAGATTTTCTTCAAAAGGGTCAATATTACAGGGTGATAGGTTCCGTCTTTAATGATGGTATCTATAAATATTCTTCAGACCAGCTAACGGATGAAGAATTCACCGGCGAAGTTTGGGCGATGTCTGTTCCTCCTGCAGTCATCGCCCTTGCCGGTGAGATTGAAGATTGGTTGAAAAAATATGGCGATGCGATGAATAGTCCTTTTCAATCTGAAAGTTTTGGAGGATATTCCTATTCTAAAGGATCAACTGGGCCAAGCAATAATAGTGGTTCTGCAAACGCCGCCGATTGGAGAAAAGTGTTTGGCAGCCGTTTAAATGCTTATAGGAAAATCAATGACAGATTCGTCATTAGAAGGTACAAAGATGAGCCTGTTGACTGAGGCAATGGAAAATTGCGTAATGCTGAATAAAGTTACCCGTTCGGACGGTTATGGCGGAAGGGTAGACACTTGGCAGGAAAGCGATTTTGTTTTTGACGCAGCTATTGTTTTTGATACATCTTTGGAAGCTAGAAGGGCTGATAAAGAAGGGGTAACTAGTCTTTATACAGTAACAACCACAAAGTCCATTACCATGGAATACCACGATGTATTCAAACGTCTTCGTGATGGCAAAATATTTAGGGTGACTTCTGATGGAGATGATAAATATACTCCTGCTAGTGCTACGCTAAATATGAGGCAAGTCACGGCGGAGGAATGGAGTTTGCCGAATGGATAAATCTCAAGCACTTTATTCATTTTGGAGCGGATTCGGATTGGTTGCATATGATGAAAATACTGTCCCAGATGATGCTGTCATGCCTTATATTACGTATTCTTCTAATACGGATAGTTTAGGCGGTCCTCTTACACTATACGGCTCGCTTTGGTATAAATCTTATTCCTGGGAAGAAATATCAAAGAAAACTGAAGAAATCGCCGAGTTTATATACAAAATGAAACCAATCCCTATTAAGGGTGGATATTTATGGATTACTAAAGGATCGCCATTCGCACAAAGAATGTCAGATCCGAGCGATGATTTGATTAGACGTATGTATATTAATATTAATGCAGAATTTTTAACTGCATATTGAGAGGTAAATAATTATGGGAACTTTTACTGTTATTCCTCAAAATACTTTTGAAGCATTACAGCTCGATGCGGGAGTTCTGCTTAAAACATTCGACCCTGCAAAGCCGTCTGTGAAAGATGAGGATATTATTTGCGCTACTACTGGAGGCATTAACCCAGTTTGCAAGCCTAACTATTCGGATTTTGGAGAGGATGTAGACAACTGCCCTAATAATATGAAGGAGCTTAAGCATCTGGATTCGTGGGACTGCTCTATTGCCTTTACTGCTCTCGGTACATCAACAGAACTGATCAGAATGGCACTCGGTGCAGCAGATATTGATGGAACGGATACTACAAAAATTGTTCCTAGAGCTGATCTCGCACAAACTGATTTTTCCGATATTTGGTGGGTCGGTGATAAAGCTGACGGAGGTTTTGTTGCTATCCAACTTTTGAATGCTCTGTCGACAGAAGGTTTTTCACTTAAAACAAGTAAAAATGCAAAAGGACAGGTTGCAGTTACTCTTACTGGCCATGTGTCCATTAATGCTCAAAAAGTTGTTCCAATGGTATTTTATAGTGTAGATGCATAAGAGGAAACTACAACACCTTAAGGAGTAAATTATGAAGAATCTGGCGAATTGTAAACCGTCTGAGTTTTTAAAGCAGACCAACAGAATCAAAAAGTCACTTGAAAAATGGATGGTAGATATTGACCTCAAAAAGATTAGAAGCCAAGTGCCAGAAATGACTGTAGTTCCTAAAGATGCTGATGAAGCTACAAAAAAGCAAATTTTTGAGGAGAATAAGAGAAAGGTAAGAGATCAGGGATATAAAAATCTTTCTAAAATTATTGATGCCGCATTTGGTGAACATCCTGATGAAACCCTAGAAGTGCTTGCTCTTTTATGCTTTGTTGAGCCAGAGAATGTGGATGATCACCCTATGGGGGAATATCTTACCGCATTATCAGAGCTCATCACTGATGAGGCAGTAATTAATTTTTTTACCTCATTCTCACGATTGGGGCAGAGCGATATTTTGAATGCATAAAAACTATAAGGTTAGATTTATTAGAAATATTTGGACGCGGGTATATAATTGAACATTGTATATCTGCGTTTAAAGCATCACAAAAAGAAGAACTTTATAGAATTTATATGTCCGATTTGTTGAGAATGCAACTGAGAAATGATTCAATCCCTAGATATTATGATTTAACTTCTTCGTTTGATCGTCCTGCTGGGAAGAAACCTGACCCTGAAGAAATTAAAAGCAGGATTAAAAATGGAGTAAATGCATTAAGAGGTTGACAATGGACTTACTGAGCCTTGTAGCAAAATTGTCGCTAGATTCAAGTGAATATGAAAAAGGCTTGGGCGACGCAGAGACTAAGGGTTCAACCTTTGGCCGTGGACTCAAAAAAGCGGCGGTAGTTGGTGCGGGGGCTGTTGCGGCTGTTGGTACGGCGGCTATTGCCGCAGGAACAGCACTTGTAAAAGGCACAGGTGATGTTGCGACATACGGTGACAATATTGATAAAATGTCACAGAAAATGGGCATTTCTGCACAGGCATACCAAGAGTGGGATGCAATCATGCAACATTCCGGCACATCTATCGACAGCATGAGCCGTGGAATGCAGACTTTGCAGAAAAACGCAATAAAGAGTGCTGATAAATTTGAAAAACTTGGCATATCACAGGAACAGCTTGCGAGCATGTCAACAGAGGATTTA
>Ga0256405_10012414_pt1 | contig 10559 bp, 9 predicted proteins | sample RumenRJG_02DNA_FD_189096 | JGI IMG/M metagenome (GOLD analysis project Ga0256405, IMG submission 189096) | Bovine rumen microbial communities from Lethbridge, Alberta, Canada - RJG_02 | ecosystem: Host-associated > Mammals > Digestive system > Stomach > Rumen | place: Canada: Alberta | collected... | reverse complement strand
AAACTTATGGCATAATTACCTTGCATTCTTGTTAGCGATGAGTGAGAATCCATTCACACTTGTATCAGAAAAGGTTGGAGCCAATGAAGGAACTGTAAATGAATTTGCCAAAGGAGATTTTCGTATATTCAAGCAGCTCTTTGATTTCGATTTTTCACCAATTGAAAAAGAGCTTGGAATAAACTGTTTCAGCGTAGTTCTTAATTATAAGGCTATAGTAAAAAAAGAACAGATATTCAATAAGAGTGTCAGTGAAAAGGTTCAGCAGCTTAGTTTCGATATAGAAAAAGCAGAAGACGAAATTCAGATGTATGAGATAGTAACTAACTTCTATAAAGAATATGGTGTTGGCAAGCTCGGACTCAATAAGGCGTTTCGTGTATGCCATGATGAAAATTCAAGTGAGATACTTAGTTCTATAACAACTACAGGAAATATGACACTTGATGATCTTATCGGATATGAATCACAAAAGCAGAAGCTTATTGAGAATACAGAAGCTTTCGTAGAAGGAAGACGTGCCAACAATGTTCTTCTTTTTGGTGACGCAGGTACAGGTAAATCAACAAGTATCAAAGCTATACTCAATCAGTATTACAGTAAGGGTCTTCGTATGATTGAGGTATATAAGCATGAATTTAAAGATTTATCACGTATCATTTCTGAGATAAAGAATCGTAATTATCGTTTCATTATCTATATGGATGACCTTTCATTTGAAGAATTTGAGATAGAGTATAAATATCTGAAGGCTGTCATAGAGGGTGGTCTTGAGACAAAACCGGAGAATATACTTATCTATGCTACATCCAACAGAAGACATCTTATACGTGAAACATGGAGTGACCGTTCAGATATGTCACAGGATGAGCTTCACCGTTCAGATACAATGCAGGAGAAATTATCTCTTGTTGCAAGATTTGGTGTGACAATAGGATATTACAAACCATCACAGCAGGAATATTTCAATATAGTAACAGAACTTGCCAAGAAATATCCGGAGATAACTATGTCTGATGATGAGCTTCGTCTTGAGGCAAACCGCTGGGAGTTAAGTCATGGCGGTATATCCGGACGTACAGCGCAGCAGTTTATCAATCATATTGCAGGTATATCGGGAACTGAAGAATAAAATATCAGATTTACAGCTCCATAGAGCCTGCCTGTGTGAAACAAAGGAGGTGGCTGTATGAGAAAAATAAAAGAACGCATTATATTTTGGGGTATGTTAATAAGCATGATTATGATAGCGGCAGCTATTCAAAAGTCAGCTTATGCATCTTCAAAAAACTATGATGGTCTGAAAAAAGCTGTAATTGAAGCATACAAACAGTATGAAACTGAGGTAGACGTTAGAAAGTATAATCTATATAAAAATGCTGACAATGTGGGAATAAAAAAGGTTATGACAGAAGTTATAAATCAGACACCGTATCTTTTTTATACAGGTCAGTCGTTTTCAAAGATAATACTTGTCAATACCAATCAGATTACAAAGATTGAACTTACATATTCAAAAGCGTACATAAAATCAAATGGAGCCGTTGATAAGCAGAAAATTGCAAAGACAAGAACAAAGATAAACAATGCAGTTAAAAAAGCTATGAAATGTGTCAGACCTGGTATGACACATTTGGAAAAAACAATGGTGCTTCATGATTATATTATCTCCAATACATAATACAATGACAGTTCATCAAGGGAAAACCGTATTTCGGAGTGTGGCGTTTTCCTTGAGCATAAAGCAAACTGTCAGGGATATTCTCTTGCATATGGGATTCTTATGGAGAAAGCAGGAGTCCCTGTTGATTATGTAATATCTGATAAGATGTCTCATATGTGGAATCTTATTAAGATAGGTGGCAGGTGGTACAATGTTGATGTTACATGGGATGACCCGATTGATTCAAACTCAAAAAAAGATCAATATGGGCTTGTAAGACATGAATACTTTATGTGCAGTACAAAAAAATTCCGGTCAGATGACCACTATAGTTTTTCGGCATCAGCGGCAACTGACAGGTCGTATGACAACAAGTACTGGAGGAGGGTAGACAGTGCATTTCAGTACAGATCAGGCAAATGGTTTTATCTGAGTAATGCAGGCATTACCAAAAGATCAGAACTATCATCCGGCAGTGGGGCAGTTTTATATAAGACAGATGGAAAAGCTATGGTCAGATATAACGATGATAAATATTATTTTATTATGAAAAATGGAATTTATATGTACAACGCAGGTAAAAACTCTGTCAGATTAATATGGAAAACATCATCAAAATATGGCGGATCATATTATGTAACACAGATAAAGTATCAGAATAATCATATATATTACAGGGTACTTAAGGGTTCAGCTCATAAGAATGGCAGTATAAAAGTCAAAAAGAATGGTTTAGCAGCATAATGTTTTTGGGCAGCTTTGACGATATTAAAAGCGCAGAGCAGAAAATCATGGTAGTGGCTTGATACTACCTGTATTCAGAATGGAGGTAACGTATGAAAAAATGGTGCAGATTGTTGTTGATGGCAGTCTTAGTCACAACTTTGGCATTGGCAGGAGTTAAGGCTATCAAATATGTCAATGCTGAATCAGGTCAGTCTGTCAGTGTGACAGATATAGATTATGATAAAATGACTCTTACCATATCAGGTAATGGTGACAAAGTGTACTATATATCTGATGGAAAACAGAAAAAATGGGATAAAGTTGTTGGCACTACAACTGATGGAAAAACAGTTATGGATATATCATGGATAAGTGCAACAAAAGATTATGTCCTTTCGATTATGGGAGATGTTTCAACTACTCCTGTCAAGGTTACACTTCCAAAGTATAACCCTTCATTTAAGGTAACATACAATAAAGCAAAAGGTACTGTTACTTATAAGAATGTTCCATCTGATTTTAAGGGAAATATACAGTGGCGTGTAAAAGGATTTGATACATGGAATGAAACACCAGCAAATCCAAGTGAGGATGAGGCGAAAGCACTTGCTGATAAGCTGTCATATTATATAAATGAGATGGCAGGTACTACTGTATACTTCAGAACATCGCCAATAAAGGGAACATCAGTTACGGATACGGGTGTCAGACCAAGTAAGGTTGTAACTGTGGCTATACCTAAGAAATCAACAGCTCCATCTGTAAGTATCGATGGAAATGCATTGACAGTTAAAGTACCAAAGGGTGTACAGTACAGAGTTGTTGGTTCAGGCAATGATTGGTCAGTTGCACAAGCAGAAGCCCAGACAATAGAGCTTAGTGATGCTGATAAAAAAATGGCTAATAAAGCATTTTATTCTACAGGCAATCCAAATCCTGTAGATCAGATAATCGAGTTCAGATCAGAAGCAAATTCAACAAGGCAGGTTTCTGCATCTAAATTTATAAGAATCAATGCGCAGGAGAAGCCGGAAGAAGCAGGACTTTCATCTGATGATGTAAAAAAGACATTCTTAAGCAGCAGTCTTGTAAGGATAGACTTTTATGTTGCAGAAGAAATGAAAGACAATAAGTACGAATATGTTATAACAAAACCGGAGGAAAGCAGTCAGAAAGCGGCAGATGGAAGTGTAGTGGTTGTAAATCCTGATAAGGACAGTAAGTGGATTTCACTTCCTGTCAAATCAGAGAAAGACAAGAGTGATGGAAAAACAAAATACAGTGTTACAAAAACTTTCTCTTCTGATATCCTGAAAAAAGGCTATACATTGTTTATAAGAAAAAAGACATCCGGAACAGCAGGAGCAGATAACTATAAGATTGCAAGTGCACCTTGTTCATGGACAGTAGAAAGTTATCCGGGGGCATCCACAGCAGGTGATTCAGCACACAATATAAAAGCTGTCAAAGGCTCTGATTATTCATCAGATGTTACATTGTCATATGCGGCTGATTCAAGTATTGCAAGTACCAATACATCTCCTTCAGCTATAAAGATTGTTACAGAATCAAATAGTTCTATTACACTTGCTGCTGATAAGTACAGCGTTTTAGAACCTGTGGAATCAGACAACAAGAGAATATATACTATAAATATAAAGAAAGATGGAATTACATCACTTCTTGCCAATAGCGGTCTGCTTACTGACAAGGTATATACATTCTATATAGAACTTGCAAGCGGTGAAACAATCAAAACCAATACAACTCTTGAAGCACTTACAGCAACCTCTATAGTTGGTGAGAAGAGTTTTACAAAGTATAAGGGAATTGCAAAGACTCTTTCTCTTACATTCAACCTTGGAACAAAATTAGCAAAAGATTATGATATTAAACTTTTCTGTAATGGCAATAGTATAACAAGTACAAATTATACATTTGTTGATGCCAGCGGTAACACATGTTCAACAGATACAGCAACGTATGTAAAATGTGAATTTAGTGTACATGATGAATGGCTTGATTTAAGTGGATTGAAAAATATTACAGCCAATGTATACAAAAAGAACTCTGATAGTATCATGGAGACAATCTCTGGTGTGACTGTAGGTCTTAAAATGCCTATAACAATATCACAGATGGGAAGTACAACATTTACAGAAGGACAGAGAAGCAGCGATGTATCTATCTCACTTACAATAGGTGATGATTCTGAAATAAAAAATGGATTTTCTATAGATGATATATTGTGGAAAAAAGATTCATCTACAGAAGTATCACTTATAAGAGGTACAGAAGTTAACCAATCAGGTCTTAATGTAAATATAAAGATATCTGCAAAAACTCTTAATACACTGCCGGAGGGATCATCAAAGCTCTTTATAAAGATGAGCAGCGGTTCAGATTCCCAGCATATGAATAGTATGGAGTGTGAGGTTGGATATGTTATAAAAGTAACTCCTGATACCACAACATCAAGTGGAACATCATCAAATGCTGCATCTTCTTCAAAAACAGCAGCACTTAAAACTGCAGGAGCTGTAAGACTCAACAAAGGTGCAGATGCTTCATCTGCTGCAGGTTCATCTGAAAAGATAGAGTTTGCAGGGATTAATTATGATGAATACCAGATGAGTATCAGACTCAATGGAAACAATATGGCATTTTTCTCAACCAATAAGAAAACATGGTATCCTGTAGAAGGAACCAAGAGTGTAACTGATGACATAGTTAAGATGAACATAAACTGGATAAGCAATGCCAGAGATTACACAATGTATCTCAGAGGAGATAAGACAACTTCAGAAGATGATTATGTAAAAGTTGTAATTCCAAAAGTAAAGCCTAAATTTAAGGCTGCATTTGACAAAGCAAGTACAGCAGAATCACCTAAATTTACTCTTAGTAACCGTAATGAAGATGTTAAATTTATTCAGTGGAGAAAATATGCAGATTACCATTGGAATACTATAGCAGTAAACAATGCAGTAACCAATGGTGATGAATATATTGTTCCTGAACTTGAAAACCTCAGAGTAAAGGGTGGAAAGATTGTAATAAGAACAAAGTCAATCGCGGGAACATCAAGTGATGATATGGGAATTAGAACTTCCAATGAAGTAACCCTCAGCATTACAAAGAGAGCTGAAGCTCCCGCTGTAAAAATAAATGCACCAAAGAGTACATTAAATACAAGTACAGCTATGGAATATTATGATGTTACATCAAGTAAGTGGAAAGACTGTACAAAGACAATGAGCGTATGGGATATTCCTTATGTCAAATCAAATGTAAAAGCTTCAGATGCTTCAGCAGGAAAAACTGTAACTGTTGACTTTAGAAAGAAAGCTACTACAAAATCGGGATATTCAAAGACTATAACAGTTAAATTCAAGGGTCAGAGTGTTAAACCATCATTTGGAAGTGAATCATCAAATGATGTAACATACGGAACTGTTAAGAAAACACAGAATAAGAAAGAAGTTGTATATCATACACTTGTTTTCAACAAAGCGTCATCAAGCAACAAATATCAGTATACAATAGTTCTTCCGGGAACAACATATGATGAAGCAAAGGCAAAATGGTTAAATGTATCTAAGTCATCGGTAATAACTCTCAGTCAGTCTAAATCCGTAAAGGGTACAAAGATATATGTAAGGACGATTGGAGTTAATGCCAATACTAAACTTAAAACAGATGCAAAGCTTCCTTCAGCCGTAAATTCATATACGATTCCTTGACAAAATAATGACGTATTGTTAAAATTTTAGGAAAAGAGCTACAGTTCAGTCGTAAATATTTACGGGAGAAAAAGCCTTTCGTTGACATAATAAGTAAAACAATAGCTGTGCAGCAGTTTTACGCATTTATGTTGATGGAAGGCTGAACTGTTATAATAAAAGATATAAAAAGGATGGATACATATATGAAGAAGAAAGTTTTATCTATATTGGTCGATAATACACCGGGAGTATTAAGCAGAGTTGCCGGTTTGTTCAGCCGTCGTGGATACAATATTGACAGTCTTACAGTTGGAGAGACAGAAAATGAGGCATTTTCACGTATGACAGTAGTTGTAAGGGGAGATGATCAGATTCTTGATCAGATAGAGAAGCAGGTTGCAAAACTTGAAGATGTAAGAAGTGTTAAAGAACTCAAAAATGAAGAGTCTGTATGCAGGGAACTTGTACTTATAACTATAGGTGTAAGTGCAGAAGAAAGACCAAATGTAGTAGCAATAGCAGATCAGATATTCAGGGCAAAGATAGTTGATGTAAGCAAAGATACAATGATGATCGAACTTACAGGAAGCCAGTCAAAGATCAATGCATTTATCAATCTGCTTGAAGAGTATGAGATAAAAGAAATAGTCCGTACCGGTATAGCAGGACTTAGTCGTGGTGCTAAATAGTTATGACAAATAAAAAAAGTAATCTGTCTCAGCGTACAGCAGAAGTTATAAGAGATAAGATTAACAAAGAACACATATATAAAACTGGTGACAAGCTCCCAAATGAGAATGAACTTTCAGAAGAATTGGGAGTAAGTCGTACTACACTTCGTGAAGCTATAAGAATACTTGTTTCAGAAGGCGTGCTCATTGTAAAGAGAGGCAAAGGAACATATGTTGCAGATCAACTTGAAAGAATTGCAAATGGTGGGATAGGTATACCGGAATTTGCTGATTCAAGAGTTACACTTCGTGATCTGTATGAGACTCGAATGATATTTGAGCCTGAGGCAGCATCACTTGCATGTAAACGTGCCAGCGATGAGGAAATTCAGAAAATATTGTCTCTTGGAGAGATATGTCAGAATTATCTTTTGCGTAATCCGACAGGTAAGGAACGTATAGAATCAGAGATTGCTTTTCATAGTTCTATAGTAGAAGCATCACACAATGTATTTTTAAGTGAATTTATGCCGATGCTTACACAGACTATCGAAAAGACATTTGCACTTGACTATAACCTTGATGTTATAGCTGAAGATGCATATAAAGATCATATAATGATTATGAACTTTCTTGAAAAGAGAGATGCCGAAGCTTTAAAAAGTGCTGTCACAATACATCTTCATCATGCATTCTGGAATGAAAATCTTTCATGGGAATAATAAGTTACAAGGGGTATAATATGGTGGATAAAGGGGAAAAAATAATTATTGGTACATATGATGTAAAAAGTCAAAAAAACAATCGTTATGTATTTAAAAATAATGATGTAGAGAATAAGGGGTATCATACAACATTTAAAGTCAAAATAGAAGAAATAAAGAAAGATGGCTTTATTTCAAGTGAATCAGAGCAAGAGTGGTTAGGTAAGGGGATATATTTTTGGGCAGAAAAGAAGGATAGTTTTTTCTGGTCAAAAGTAATAAAAGACAGAAATACAAAAGCTGATAAAGAAAAAAAGATAAAACCAGATGATACAATTATCATTACTTGTTTGATAAAATGTAAAAATTATGAATTTATTGATTTAGATAAAGATATGAATGTATTGGAAGAGTTTAGAATACAGTATCTGGATGAAATGAGAGGCAAGGCAGATTTTTTGCCAAAATTTAAAAATGATCATGAGAGGAAATGCTTTTATTGTAATGAATTTAAAAGTTCTAATAATATTAAAGTAATATCATATAGTTTTCCATATATTGAAAGAAATGAATTGGGATTTAAAAAATATTATACGCGAAGACAAATATGTGTGGAAAGTATGAGATATATCAAAATAGAAGATATTGAAGTGTGTCAAAGTTAGGGGGGATTGGTATGTATTTTAATGAGGAACGCATGAAATCATTGTGTAAAGAATTGAATATTGATCTAGTTGAAAAAGAAAAATATTCAAAATTTTTTGAGGAAGAATCAAAATATGACATGGCTACACTTTTTAGTAAAGAAATAGAAGTAACATATGGTGATTCATATCAGGAAAAATATGTATTAGATAACTATATTCCAATTAAGAAAGATAATAATGCCAAATATATAACTAATCAAATAAGTAAATCACAGAAATTATTGTTTGATGCTAAAGAGATAAAGAATGAAAAGAGTACATTGACAATAATAGGAAATTTAATAAATATAAAAGCGGCATAATATGATAGGAGGGAATTATGAAGCAAAGTACGTTTCAATTTAGAAAACCTGTGTTAGAAAAATTTGTTTTTGGAACTAATTTGGAATATAATTCGGAAAAGTTTGATGGGATGGAGTTTAATGCTACTACTCATGTTGAAAGAAGTAAAGAAAAAAATGAAGCAATAGTAAAACTGAATGTTAAGATAGGAAATAAGGAAAATGCTCCGTTTTTTATTGATGTAGTAATGAGCTCCGATTTTTTATGGGATGATGATAATGAAAATGTTGATATAATGTTGAAATCAAATGCGCCATCTATGCTATTGTCATATATTAGACCATTGGTTGCAAACATTACATCCAATTCTGAGTATCCAGAATTGGATATTCCATTTATGGATTTTACAAATAATGCTGTTGAAGAAAAATAAAATTATTCAAAAACTGTGAAAAATGAGTACAATCATGTTTTCGCAGTTTTTTTATTTATATATTAGTTTTAATGAAATAAATTCATTAAAATAATAAAAAAAATTCATTTCCCTATTGACAGAATGATAAAAAGGTTATAATATAGTTGTCATACAAGAGGTAACAAGTTGTATGACAACTCATATAAATAGGAGGAATATTAAAATGGCAGAAGCAAGAATTTTTTATCAGGATGATTGTAACTTATCTCTCTTAGATGGCAAGACAATCGCTATCATCGGTTATGGTAGTCAGGGTCATGCACATGCTCTTAACTTAAAGGAATCAGGATGCGATGTTATCATCGGTCTTTATGAAGGCAGCAAGTCTTGGAAGAGAGCAGAAGAGCAGGGATTTAAAGTATATGTAGCTGCAGAAGCTGCAAAGAAAGCTGATATCATCATGATTCTTATAAATGATGAATTACAGGCAGATATGTACAAGAAAGATATCGAGCCAAACCTTGAGCCAGGTAACATGTTAATGTTCGCTCATGGTTTCAACATTCATTTTGGATGCATCAAACCACCAAAGGATGTCGATGTAACAATGATCGCACCAAAGGCTCCAGGTCATACAGTACGTTCAGAGTATCAGGCAGGCAAAGGAACTCCTTGTCTTGTAGCTGTTGAGCAGGATGCAACAGGTAAAGCTCTTGAAATGGCACTTGCATATGGTCTTGGTATCGGTGGAGCAAGAGCTGGTCTTCTTGAGACAACATTCAGAACAGAGACAGAAACTGACCTCTTCGGTGAGCAGGCTGTACTTTGTGGTGGTGTATGTGCTCTTATGCAGGCTGGTTTTGAAACACTTTGCGAAGCTGGTTATGATCCAAGAAATGCATACTTCGAGTGTATCCATGAGATGAAACTTATTGTAGACCTTATCTACCAGTCAGGTTTCGCAGGAATGAGATATTCTATCTCTAACACAGCAGAATATGGTGATTATATCACAGGTCCTAAGATCGTTACAGAAGATACAAAGAAAGCTATGAAGCAGATCCTTACAGATATTCAGGATGGTTCATTTGCTAAAGAATTCTTACTTGACATGTCACCAGCAGGACGTCAGGTTCACTTCAAGGCTATGAGAAAGCTTGCTTCAGAGCATCCATCAGAGAAGGTTGGTGCTGAAATCCGTAAGCTTTATAGCTGGAACAACGAAGCTGATAAGTTAGTTAACAACTAATTCTAACCTATACATTCTATACATAATAAATGCCGGGATAATTATAATATTGTCCCGGCATTTTGCTTTATTGAATAGGAAATTGCTCATACAATAGTGGTGTGCCAACAAGAATTGCTTTAGCAATTCTTGCAGAGGCAATGCGCTGGCATTGCCTTTTTTACTTTATAGGAAATTTCGATTTTTTAAACATAAACAAAATAACGTATGTTCATCGAACATACGTTAGATAGGATAAAAATAGGTGCACTTACCTAATGATTGTAGAGAACAATTAAAAAATATAAAAACCTTCTTCTCCAAAATCATCATCCAGTTCTTCGTTCATGAAATAATCCATATCCAGAAGATCTTCATCACTCATGGAGCGAATGTCCTCTGAAGTTAATCCCTCTGGTGGATTATCGATGTATTTTT
>Ga0256405_10012413_pt1 | contig 10560 bp, 6 predicted proteins | sample RumenRJG_02DNA_FD_189096 | JGI IMG/M metagenome (GOLD analysis project Ga0256405, IMG submission 189096) | Bovine rumen microbial communities from Lethbridge, Alberta, Canada - RJG_02 | ecosystem: Host-associated > Mammals > Digestive system > Stomach > Rumen | place: Canada: Alberta | collected... | reverse complement strand
CGCCGCCGATGGAGGTGCCCAGGAGGATGCCGATGGTGTTGGTCATGGCAAACCACGCCTGCCCTTTCACCCGGTCCCCGGCCTCCATGAGGTCATTGACAAAATAGACCACCGCCACAGTGTATAAGGCATAGCCCGTGGCCTCAAAGACCTGGGCGGCGTAGAGCACGGGGAAATTAGGGGCCAGCCACATCACCCCGGCGTGGAGGAAAAAGGACACCCCGGAGAGCATCACCCAGAACCGGGCGGAGGCCTTCCGCAGGAGGACGGAGAAGGTGAGCATGATGGGAAGCTCCACCAGGCTCACCACCATGAGCATGATCCCCATTTCCGGGCTGTCGCCCCCCAGCCGCCGGACGATCTGGTAGGGAAAGGCCATGAGGATGTTGTGGCTGATGAACAGCAGGACGATGCCCGCCAGAAGAGGCAGCAGGCGGAAATATTTCTTCAGGAAGGGCGCGCCGTCCCCGGCGGGGGCCTCTGTCTCCGGGGCGCTTTCCCCCTCGGACGCCTCGCTCCCCCGGAATCGAAAGGCCAGGTAGGTCGGGATCAGGGCCGCCGTCATCACCGCCACCGCCAGGGGCAGGGCTCCCGCCCCCCGGGACTTGGCCAGCATCCCGCAGAGACTGGAGGCCCCGGCGTAGGCGATGGACCCGGCGGACCGAGCCACGCCGTAATTCAGGGGGACGTTGCGGTTGACGCACTCCATGCCCAGAGAGTAGGTGAAGGGGGTCAAAATCTGGAGGACCACCAGCAGGAGCATATAGCAGGCCGCCTGGCCCCCCTTCCCCGGCAGGACCAGCAGGAGGACCGCCCCCGCCGCCATGACCAGGGCCAGCAGGGCGCTCCACTGGCGGAGGGCCAGCCGCCGGGACCGCTCCGCCACCGAAGCCGCCAGGGGCTGCATCAGGGCGGACAGAACGCTGGACACCCCCACCAGCACCCCGATCTGGGTGTTGGAAAAGCCCCGGTCCAGCAGGTAAACGCTGGAGAAGGACACCAGCACACAGTAGACTGCCCAGTACAGGCCCTGGAGGAGGGTATACAGAGGGGTGGCGTTTCGAATACGGGGGAAAGGTTTCATGGCGGGCCTCCTGGGAAAATTTCTGGTGGCATTGTAATCCCTCTTCTCCCGGTTCCGCAAGGTTTTGCAAGAAAGAAAAAAGACAGGATGATATCGAAAAGATTATGACCTCTCCAGGGGCTGTTCCATGGAAAAACGAAAAAAGGCCTATGCAAACGGCGAAAAATGGAGTATGATATAGGTAATTATCTCTCAGTATGGCCGGGACGAGGACCGTCCGGGCCCCTCGATCGAGAAAGGAGCTCGTTGTTCATGAAACTGACCTTTTTCGGCGCAGCCAAGGCTGTCACCGGCAGCTGCCACTGCGTGGAAGTGTGCGGAAAGAAGATCCTCGTCGACTGCGGCCTCCAGCAGGGAAAGGACGAGCGGGACAACTCTGTTCTGGACTTTGCCCCCAACTATATTGATTACGTCATCGTCACCCATGCCCACATCGACCACTCCGGCCGGGTGCCCCTGCTCATCAAGCAGGGCTTCCAGGGGCAGATCTTCACCACCCGCCTCACCGGCGAGCTGCTGGACATCATGCTCCAGGACTCGGCCCATATCCAGGAGATGGAGGCCCAGTACAAGAACCAGAAGGGCATGCGCGCCGGCCGGGCCCCGGTGGAGCCTCTGTACACCGTGGAAGACGCCCTTCAGGTGGCCGACCACCTGGTCACCGCCGAATACGGCCAGACCATCGAGCTCTTCGAGGGCTGCAAGATCCGCTTCGTGGACGCCGGCCACCTGCTGGGCTCCGCCTGTGTGGAGATGTGGCTGAGCGAGGACGGGGTGGAGAAAAAGCTCCTCTTCTCCGGAGACCTGGGCAACGTCAACCAGCCCATCATCCGGGATCCCTCCTATGTGGACGGGGCCGACTATGTGATCATGGAGAGCACCTACGGCGACCGGAACCACGAGCCCGTGGACTCCTACACCGAGTCCCTGGCCCAGATCATCGACGACACCTTCTCCAGGGGCGGCAACGTCATCATCCCCTCCTTTGCCGTGGGCCGCACCCAGGAGCTGCTGTACTTCATGCGGGAAATGAAGCAGAAGGGACTGGTCAAGAGCAACCCCGACTTCACCGTGGTGGTGGACTCCCCCCTGGCCAACGAGGCCACCAAGATCTTCGCCGGTGACCTGCGGGGCTACCTGGACGAGGAGGCCATCGAGCTCATCCAGGGCGGCGAGGGTCTGTTCACCTTCCCCGGGCTGACCATGACCGAGAGCAGCGACGAGTCCAAGCTGCTGAACATGGACAAGACCTCCAAGGTCATCATCTCCGCCTCCGGCATGTGCGACGCCGGCCGGATCCGCCACCACCTCAAGCACAACCTGTGGCGGCCGGAGTGCTCCGTGGTCTTCGTGGGCTACCAGGGGGAAGGGACCCTGGGCCGCCATCTGCTGGAGGGGGCCAAGCAGGTCCGTCTCTTCGGCGAGGACATCGCCGTCAACGCCTCCATCCACAATTTCCGGGGCCTGTCCTCCCACGCCGACCGGGACCACCTGCTGGACTGGATCGACCATGTGACCTCCCCCGCCCCCGACCAGGTCTTCGTGGTCCACGGCGACGCCCCCGTCACCGAGATCTTCGCCAACACCCTTCGGGAGAAGGGTATGAACGCCCACGCCCCCCTCTATGAGGAGGTCTACGACCTGGCCGCCAACCGGATGCTGGCCGCCGGCGTGGAGCTGGAGCCCAAGAAGATCAGCTTCGAGTCCACCGGCCGGGTCTCCGGGGCCTACCAGGAGCTGGAGTCCGCCGCCATGGACCTGATGACCCTCATTCGGGCCAGCAAGGGCCTGACCAACAAAGACCTGAAGAAGATGGCCAGCCAGATCAAGGCCATGACCGAAAAATGGCAGGGCTGAGCCCCTGCGCCTGACCCTGCGCATGGAAAAGGGCATCCCCCGGGGTGTCCTTTTTCACCGCCCGGGAAACCATATCCAGATAACCGAGGAATACCGCTATGATCCATTGGAAAAAATGGGCGGCGGCCCTGCTGGCCTCCGCCTTCCTCCTGGCCCCCGCCGCCGAAGCGGCCCAGTTGGTCATTACCCCCGACCAGCTCAAGGACCTGCTGGAGGAATACTACATCAACGACGTGCCCCAGGCGGCCCTGGAGGCCGACACCGTGGAGGAGATCATCCAGGCCCTGGGGGACCCCTATACCGCCTACATGGACGCGGAGGAGTTCGCGGCCTATGAGGCCACCATGTCCGACGGGGCCCTGGTGGGCATCGGCATCTCCGCCCTGGTCACCGACGAGGGCCTGCTGCTGGTGAGCATCTATGAAGACTCCCCCGCCGAGGCCCTGGGCCTGGTCCCCGGGGATCTGATCTACTACGTGGAGGGCGGCCCTGAGGAGCAGAGCCCCAACATCCTGACCTCCCTCCTCCAGGGAGAGGAGGGGACCGAGGTCACCATCCTTGTCCGCCATGAAAACGGCAAGGAGCAGCGCTACACCACCAAGCGGGCGGTCATCACCATCCCCGCCACCACCACCACCATCCTGGAGGACGGCACCACCGGCTATATCTCCAGCAAGAACTTCGGCCCGGCCACCCTGGAGCACTTCGTCAAGGGCACCCAGGACCAGAGCGAGATCGACAAATGGATCGTGGATATGCGGAACAACGGCGGCGGCGACGTGTACGCTGCCAGCCAGTCCGCCGGGGTCTTCCTGGGCACGGGCACCATGGCCTACCTCCGGGACGGGGCGGATCAGCTCTTCCGTTACGTCTCCCAGCAGGACCGCACCACCCTCCACCCCGCCATTGTTCTGGTGAGCCCCCTCACCGCCTCCTCGGCGGAGATCTACGCCCAGGCCATGAAGGACAAGACCTCGGGCATGATCATCGGCTCCAACACCTACGGCAAGGGCGTGGCCCAGATCGTCCTCACCGAGGAACAGCGTCCTGAAATCCTCTCCGGCGGCGAGGCCGTGCGCATCACCGCCTTCCAGTCCTACGGCTCCGGCGGAAACACTCCCCAGCACATCGGCGTCATCCCCGACCTGCTGGTGGACCCCAACCACGCCGATGAGATCGCCCTCCTCTTTTCCTCCCGGGAGCCCGCCGGGGACCACACCGGCTGGGCCCGGCTCCACCTGGGCGGCTGGCGGTGGTACCTGGACCTGTCCCAGGCCAAGGACGAGGAGGCCGCCCCCTACTTCGGGGAGCTCCTCTCCGCCATCCCCCCCGGCTGCAATGTCTTCCTGGGCACCTCCTCCGGCTGGGACGCGACCACCGTGGACGCCATCGCCCAGGCCAGCGGCGCCGAGACCTACCAGCCCCGGCGGTTTACCGACCTGGAGGGCGCGGACTGCCAGTTTGCCGCCGACACCCTTTACACCTACGGCATCCTCACCGGCATGGGGGACGGCAGCTTCGCCCCCAACAGCGGCCTGACCCGGGCCCAGCTCTGCGCCCTGCTGGTCAAGGCCCTGAACCTCCCCGCCGCTGACAGGATGAAGGACTTCAAGGACGTGCCCGCCGACAGTTGGTTCTCCCCCTATGTGAAGGCCGCCCAGGCCGCGGGGTACGTCCAGGGCATGGGGAACGACGTCTTCGCCCCCAACGCCCCGGTGACCCATGAGCAGCTCTTCACCGTCCTGGGCCGGATGGCCGCCGACGTGAACCTGACCTTCCGGATGTCCTCCAAGACCCAGCCCGAGGACTACGGCGTGCCTGCCTCCTACAGCGACTGGGCCCAGCCCTGGACCTGGCTTTTGGCCAACAGCCAGCACAACATCCTGGGCCAGCCCCTGTCCATGCTCTATGACAAGCTGGAGAACATCGCCCCCAGAGGCCCTGCCACCCGGGGAGAGACCGCCCTGGTCCTCTACACCATTTTCAACGCCGTCGACCTGATCCCCTATTGATGGGGAGCCAGTTTCCCGGACCCGCCCGCTGCCCCGCGCCGCCGGCGGGTCCTTTTTCCGGCATAACGACAGAAAAGGAGACGCTCTATGAAACGCATCCTGATGATCGGCACCGGCGGCACCATCGCCTCCGGCGACACCGAGGCCGGTTTGGCCCCCGCCCTGGACTCCGCCGCCTTCCTCCGGTACGTCCCGGCAGTGGAGGCCCTCTGCCGGGTGGAGACCCGCCAGGTGTGCAACATCGACTCCACCAACATGACCCCCGCCCACTGGCTGGACATCGCCCGGGCCATCCGGGAGAGCTACGACGACTTCGACGGCTTCGTCATCAGCCACGGCACCGACACCATGGCCTACACTGCCGCCGCCCTGAGCTTTCTGATCCAGGGCAGCCCCAAGCCCATCGTCCTCACCGGCAGCCAGAAGCCCATCAGCATGGACGTCACCGACTCCAAAACCAACCTGCTGGACAGCTTCACCGTGGCCTGCGACGGGCGCATCCCCGGGGTCACCGTGGTTTTCGGCGGGGCGGTGATTTTGGGGACCCGGGCCAGAAAGACCTACTCCAAGAGCTTCGGGGCCTTCTCCTCCATCAACTACCCCGTGCTGGGGGTGGTCCGGGACGGCGTGCTGGTGCCCTATATCACGCCGGCGGCCCGGCCCGCTCCCCTGTTCTGCGACAGCCTGGACGCCCGCGTCTCCCTGGTGAAGCTCATCCCCGGGGTCTCCCCCGCCATGCTCTCCTTCGCCCTGGACCACAGCGACGGGGTCCTCATCGAGAGCTTCGGCGTGGGCGGGGTCCCCGCCGGGGACGGGGGGCAGTTCTACGACCTCATCCGGACCGCCGTGGCCCGGGGCAAGACCGTGGTGGTCACCACCCAGGTCCAGAACGAGGGCAGCGACCTGGCGGTGTACAACGTGGGCCACCGGCTGAAAAGCGACCTGGGGGTGCTGGAGTCCTACGACATGACCCTGGAGGCCGCCGTGGCCAAGCTCATGTGGGCCCTGGCCCAGAGCAAAGACCGGGACGCCGTCCGGGTCCTGTTCTATTCCCCCGTGGCCGGGGAGATCCTGGCCGCGCCGGAGGATGTGAAAAACAAAACTGATATAAAAATCATAAAAACATGATGTAATCCCCTTGACAAGGCCCGTTTTGTGTGTTAAACTGCGTCCAAACCGTTGAAGAAGAGTGAGTAGGTCCTATCTCCTCTCTCCCAGAGAGCCGCGGATGGTGGAAATGCGGCAGAGACCGTAGGACCGAATGGACTTCTGAGGGCGAGGGGAAAGAGGACGCCGGTCCTTGAGTATACGAGCCGGAGATGGCCCTCCGTGAACAAAGGCCGGCGTATGTTGGTACGCGCAAAGTGGGCGGGCGCCGAGCGTCCGTCAAGCCGGGTGGCACCGCAGGAAAGTCTGATCTCTCCTGTCCCAGCAAGCAATTGTTGGGACAGGAGTTTTTTGTTTCCCGAAGCAGATTCCTTTCTTGTCCCAGCACCACACCTTCCAACAAACCCAGTGAATGAAAGGATGGTATCCCATGGAAAACAAGATCCCCTACAAAATCTATCTGGAAGAGAACGAAATGCCCCAGGCATGGTATAACCTCCGGGCGGACATGAAGAACAAGCCCGCCCCCCTGGTCAACCCCGGCACCGGCCAGCCCATGACCGCCGCCGACCTGGCCCCCGTCTTCTGCGACGAGCTCATCGCCCAGGAGCTGGACGAGACCACCCCCTACATCGAGATCCCCCAGGAGATCCGGGACTTCTACAAGATGTACCGCCCCTCTCCCCTGGTCCGGGCCTACTGCCTGGAGGAGAAGCTGGGCACCCCCGCCAAGATCTACTACAAGTTTGAGGGCAACAACACCTCCGGCTCTCACAAGCTCAACTCCGCCATCGCCCAGGCCTATTACGCCAAGAAGCAGGGCCTCAAGGGCGTGACCACCGAGACCGGCGCCGGCCAGTGGGGCACCGCTCTGTCCATGGCCTGCTCCTACTTCGACCTGGACTGCAAGGTCTACATGGTGAAGGTCAGCTATGAACAGAAGCCCTTCCGCCGGGAGGTCATGCGGACCTACGGCGCCTCCGTGACCCCCTCCCCCTCTATGGAAACCCAGGTAGGCCAGAAGATCCTGGCTGAGCACCCCGGCACCACCGGCTCCCTGGGCTGCGCCATCAGCGAGGCGGTAGAGGTGGCCACCACCAACGAGGGCTACCGCTATGTCCTCGGCTCCGTCCTGAACCAGGTGCTGCTGCACCAGTCGGTCATCGGCCTGGAGACCAAGGCGGCCCTGGACAAGTACGGCATCAAGCCCGACATGATCATCGGCTGCGCCGGCGGCGGCTCCAACCTGGGCGGCCTCATCGCCCCCTTCATGGGCGAAAAGCTCCGGGGGGAGGCTGACTATCAGATCATCGCCGTGGAGCCCGCCTCCTGCCCCAGCTTCACCCGGGGGGTCTTTGCCTATGACTTCTGCGACACCGGCATGATCTGCCCCCTGGCCAGGATGTACACCCTGGGCAGCGGCTTCATCCCCGCCCCCAACCACGCCGGGGGCCTGCGGTTCCACGGCATGAGCACCACCCTGTCCCAGCTCTATCACGACGGCTTCATGGAGGCCCGGGCGGTGCCCCAGACCGAGGTCTTCGCCGCCGCCGAGCAGTTTGCCCGGGTGGAGGGCATCCTCCCCGCCCCCGAGAGCTCCCACGCCATCAAGGTGGCCATCGACGAGGCCCTCAAGTGCAAGGAGACCGGCGAGGAGAAGACCATCGTCTTCGGCCTCACCGGCACGGGCTACTTCGACATGGTGGCCTATGAGAAATTCCACGACGGGAAGATGGACGACTACATCCCCACCGACGAGGAGCTCCAGGCCAGCTTCGCCAAGCTGCCGAAGGTGGATTGATTGATAACCCTGCTATAAATGGGGCTGTTGCAAAAAGCAGTTCCGAAAAAACGCCCTCTCAGCCATTCGCTTCGCGAATGCCAGCTCTCCCAGAGGGAGAGCCAAGAGTAAGTGCAGCTTCACAAACGTGGTACTAACTCTTGCCTCCCCCTTCGGGGGAGGTGGCACGGCGAAGCCGTGACGGAGAGGGCGCTTTTTGCAAGTCACTTCTTTTGCAACAGCCCATTTCAGTCCGTAGTCCAGTTGTATTCGTCCACAACGCCGTTTTCAAAGTCGATCAGCAGCCATTCGCTGTCGATGGCCGTCCGGCGGTCTCCCAGCCAGTAGACCGACCGGTCCTCTTCCACAAAGTATCCCCTGTCGTTGTCGTTCTCCCCCAGCAGGGTCGTCACCTCGTCCTCTGTCATGCCCTCCAGGGGGTGCTTTTCCAGCAGGTCCTCCACCATGGAGGCCCGGCGGTCCGGGTGGTCCGCCCATTTTTCCGGGGAGAAGTGGGACCAATAGGTGTGCCAGCACAGAGCGCCCCCTACCAGGCAGAACACCAGAATGATGACCGCCAGGATGAGGTAGCTGATTCGTCTGATGCGGCGGATGTCCTCCAGGGTGGTCTCTTTCCTTTCCATGGCGGTCTCCTTTCTCCCGCCCCTCACGAGTTCTCCCGGCAGGCCCGGAGGAAGGACAGGGGCGGAGCATAGCAGGGCAGTTGAATGGTAAACTTCATCTGAGGGTGCCGGGGCTCCCGCAGGGGGAAGCCCTCCATATCCTCCATCATGGGAGCGGAGAAAGACACCGGCCGCAGGTCGGGGCCCACCAGGTCGAGCTCGTCCCCGGCGGCGAACTTGTTCCGCAGGGAGGCCGTAGCCAGCCCCTCGGGGGTGCAGGACTCCACCACCGCCACCACCTGCCAGTCCCGGATGTACCGGGCGTCCTCGGTGAACTGCCCCGGCTGGCCGTAGAAGAAGCCGGTGGAGTAGTGCCGGTGGCTGACCTTGTCCACCTCGTCCCGCCACACCGGGTCCAGGGGCCGGCCCGCCAGCACGTCGTCGATGCAGTGGCGGTAGGCCCCGGTGACGATGGCGGCGTAGTAGGCCGATTTCGCCCGGCCCTCGATCTTCAGGGAGTCCACCCCGGCGTCGATCAGATCGGGCAGGTGGTCGATCATGCACATATCCCGGGAGTTCATGATATAGGTGCCCTTCTCGTCCTCGTAGACATCGAAATACTCCCCGGGGCGCTTCTCCTCCACCAGGGAATACTGATACCGGCAGGGCTGGGCGCAGGCGCCCCGGTTGGAGTCACGCCCCGTCATGTAGTTGGACAGCAGGCACCGGCCGGAGTAGGACACGCACATGGCCCCGTGGGCGAAGGCCTCCAGCTCCAGGTCCTTGGGGGTCTTCGCCCGGATCTCCGCGATCTCTGGCAGGCTCAGCTCCCGGGCCAGGATGATCCGGTCCGCCCCCAGGTCGTGCCAGGCCCGGGCGGCCTGGTAGTTGACCACGCTGGCCTGGGTGCTGATGTGGACCTTCACCGAGGGAGCGTATCGCTTGGCCAGGGCCAGGACCCCCACATCCGCCAGGATCACCGCCGTGGCCCCCGCCTCCTCCAGGAGCTCCAGCCACTGAGGGAGCTTTGCCACCTCGTCGTTCCGGGGTATGGTGTTGCAGGTGACGTGGGCGTCCACGCCGTGGGCCTTGCAGTAGGCCACGGCCCGCTTGAGGTCCTCGCCCTCAAAATTCCCGGCGAAGGCCCGCATCCCGAAGGTGGTCCCCGCCAGGTACACGGCGTCGGCCCCGTAGGCCACGGCCATTTCCAGCCGCTCCCGGTCCCCGGCGGGGGCCAGGAGCTCCAGTTTTTTCTTCATAGGGAATCCCTCTCTCCGGTCACATACGCCCGTTACCGCGCTTGGCAGGTAACGGGCGTCGTGTTTTTTGGTCGATCCGTGCCGGCTCAGCCGTAGGTGAACCGCTGGAACTCGTTGTAGGTGCTGAAGAAGTGGTGGACGCCGTCGTCGCCCAGAGCGTAGTAGAAGTAGCTGGTCCGCTCGGGGTTGATGGCGGCCATGATGGACCCCAGGCCGGGGTTGGCGATGGGTCCGGGGGGCAGGCCCTTGTTCAGGTAGGTGTTGTAAGGGCTGTCCACGGTCTCATAGTCCGACCGGGTCACCGTCTGGCCCTCGGGCAGGACGTACTGGATGGTGGCGTCCACCTGGAGGTAGCCCTGGGTGCCGCCCCGGGGGTTGTTCAGGCGGTTGTAGATGACCGAAGCCACGGTGCCGCGGTCGTCCAGGGTGGCCTCCTTCTCGATCATGGAGGCGATGGTCATCATCTGCCCGATGGAATAGCCCTTGTCCCAGATCTGCTGGCGCAGGTCGTCGGTGACCTTTGCGTCGAAGTTCACCAGCATCTTGTTGATGACCAGCTTGGGGTCGTCGCCGGTGTAGAACTCATAGGTATCGGGGAAGAGGTAGCCCTCCAGCCGGGTGGCGCTGCCCAGAGGCAGGTCCTGGAGGAAGGAGAAGTTGTAGTTGTGGTTGGCCGCCATCTCCTCCAGCTCGGGCACGGTGGAGACCCCCTTCTCCTCCAGGAGCTGGAAGATCTGCCGCTCGGTCATGCCCTCGGTGATGGTCACCTCCACGGTGTTCCGGCTGGTAGACCGGGAGCCCAGGTTGTTGAGGATGGCCCGGTAGTCCATGTCGCTGG